>Ga0181533_1006401_pt1 | contig 10729 bp, 8 predicted proteins | sample PEATcosm2014_Bin_45_FD_119772 | JGI IMG/M metagenome (GOLD analysis project Ga0181533, IMG submission 119772) | Peatland microbial communities from MTU Mesocosm Facility, Houghton, MI, USA - PEATcosm2014_Bin11_60_metaG | ecosystem: Environmental > Terrestrial > Soil > Wetlands > Peat | place...
AAGTGATCCTGGTAGGCCGCGCGACTCCGGGCCACGAGGTCGGTCCGATAGTGCTCATCCGAGAGGACACGGACAAGAGCAGCATTCAAAGCGTCTTGATCACCCTGCGGAACCAGAACAACACCGGCGTCGGTTATGGGCGGAGCAGTCTCGGCCCCCTCGAAGGCGATGACGGGGAGTCCACACGCGATCCCCGCGAGGGCGCTACTGCGACCGGAAGAGATTGGGCCGCGGACAAACAGCAGGAGATCGCAGGCGGACAACCTGTGAACGACCTGGTCGGATTGGATGACGCCTTCGACGGATAATTCGACGGGCAAGTCCCGGATACCCTGGCGGAGTTCGGCCTCGCGGAGTTCCGCGTGTCGGCCAAAGACCAAAAGCCGGAGTTTGCCAAGACGTTCAACAGCGTGGCGGACGGCGGTGAGGATAATCCGGGTCTCATGGGTCCCGGCAACACCACCAGTAATGCTGAAGACGCCGACGGTCAAACACTCATGTATCTCGCGGACAGTAGAATTCGTTTCAGGGATTGGCAGATTGGGACCGACGGGGATGAAGTGGGCATGGGGGACAGAGATGGGAAGCCAGGAGACTTTGTTTAGCGGGATGGTAAAGATCGCGAGATCCGAGAGAAGGAGGGCGTGGCGCATGGTGCGGATCTGGATGAAACGCCGCAAAGAATCCACCAATCGGCTGCCGTGATAGGGCTCGACATCATGATAGATAATGCCAACTCGGGCACCAGCAGATTTGAGGATTTTCAGGACGTGGAGAAATCTCTGTGGAAAGCCACGAGAAGACCAAGCAAGCGCGGTGTATTGGACGAGGACCCGGATGTTTCGCCAATGCTCCGCCTGAAGATTCAATGCGTGGAAGGCGCTTGGCCAGCCATGGATTTCCCAGGGGACACGGCGAATATCAAGCTGAACGTCATGCGCGTGCAGCGCGGCGCCAAGGTAGCGGCAGTACTCTTCGACAGCGTCGGTAGGTTCGTCGCGCCTACCGAGGAGAGCGATGGCGAGCCCGCTCATTGAGGTAGCGCGAGGACGTGATTCTCGTCCAGGTTGCTGCAAGCGTAGCCGAGTTGGCTGAATTTCCGAGCAAGGGCTCGGTGATTCTCCGCGCTGTGCATTTCGACGAGGAGAATCGGTCGCTTTTGGCGAAGCAGTCGCTCGGCGCCTTGAAAGACGGCGACTTCCGCGCCTTCGACGTCGCATTTGAGGAAATCTGGATCAGGATGCAACAAAACAAACTCATCGAGCGAGACGGCTTCGACGGGGATGGTGTTGGCAACAGTTGAATCGCCGGTCGAAACGTGACCCAGGCCCCGATCGGGGGAGGTATTGGTATCCGCGCGAGCAAAGGAAACAGTGGTGGGCTCGGACCAGACCGCCTTTTCCTCGACGACGGCGTGCGTGAACTTGTTGTAGGTTAGGTTCTCTCGAAGGCGAGCGGCAATTTCCGGATCGGCCTCGAAGGAAACCACGCGGCCTTCGGGACCGACCAGACGTGCTGCCATAAGCGAAAAGAAACCAATGTTGGCGCCAAGATCGTAGAAGGTCATGCCGGGACAAAGGTGTTTTTGAACGGCGCCCTGAACGGCGGGTTCGCCGATTCCCTGCTGAACGTCTTGCCCAGTGCGAGGATTCACGCGAATCCACAACCCCCGGGCCGCACCATGTTGAATTTGGACCCAAATCAGGGTTTCGGGAGGAACGATTTGACGGCTGATCCGACTCAGAAGACCACCGAGGACCGGGACACGACGAAGGACGGAGACCGGCGACGTACAGCGGAACAGCAGATTTGCCAAGCGTCCCTCAGAATTCGCCATCCTATTTCTCCACCAAAAAGCTGCCAAGGAAAAGGGCGTCCATGCCGGAGCTGAAGAAGGTGCGAATAGCGTCAGTGGGCGAGTGCACAATGGCCTCGCCGCGCAGGTTGAACGAAGTGTTCATGATCACGGGAACACCAGTGCGCTTGCCAAATTCGTCGATCAGGCGGTAGTAGAGAGGGTTGCTTTCCTTTTCAACGGTTTGCGGGCGGGCGCTGCCGTCAACATGGGTAACGGACGGGATGATCTCGCGTTTTTCGGGGCGTACCTGCGACGTAAGAATCATGAACGGCGAATCGAAGGCGGACTCGAGATATTCGGGAGCAGCTTCCTTTTTGAGAGAGGGCGCGAACGGGCGCCACCATTCACGAAATTTTACCGCATTGTTGACCTTTACATTCATTTCCAGATCGCGCGGATCAGCAATGATGGAACGGTTCCCGAGTGCGCGCGGACCGAATTCCATACGCCCCTGATACCAGCCGAGGATTTTGCCTTGGGTGAGTAGGTCAGCGGCTGTGGAAGCGGGATCCGCTATAAGCGTAGAGCGAATCTTGTACGTTTTGAGGGTCGCTTCAATCGCGTCGTCGTCGAACGACGGTCCGAGATAAGCGTGGCGCATGGGCTTCAGAGGAAGTCGCTGGCCGCCATCAAGAAAAGGAGCAAGCGCCGCGCCGAGCGCAACACCGTCGTCGGAAGCAGCGGGCTGGACAAAGATTCTGTCTGTGATCCCGGATGCCGCAATTTTGCCGTTGGCCTTGGAATTAAGTGCGACGCCGCCCGCCAGGCACAAATTCCTGCTGCGTGTTTTCTCAAGCGCCAACCGAACCACGCTCATCATTGCTGTCTCACACATGTCCTGAACAGCATAGGCTATGTCTTTGTGAAGGTCGCTGATGTCGCTTTCCGGCTCACGAGGCGAGCCCAGCGCTGCGGGCCAGCCGGAATACGGTCCGCCGCCATCGCCGGTCAGCCGATCTGTGTGCACTTTGTAGGGACCCGCTTCCGGGTCGAGGAAACAACTCAAGTCCACTCCGGGTTTACCATACGGCGCCAGGCCCATCACTTTCCATTCGTCGGCGTTGGGCGTGAATCCGAGAAATCCCGTGAACTCCGCGTAGAAAAGACCTAGCGAGTTTGGCCAGTTAATGGTCAGCACGTGTTCGATGCGGCCCTTACTGCCGTGCCAGATGGATGTGGCTTCCCATGCGCCGCGTCCGTCCATCACCACGATCGCTGCATCATCAAAACCGGAATATGAGTAGGCACTGATCGCATGGGCGAAATGGTGATCCACGTAGCGGAAAGGCGCCTTGTTGGTGCCGAATCGTTGGGCAAACCGCTTCGCGCCGCTGCTTTGGTGCCACATGCTGAGGAAATAGCGCGTGGAATTAAGGAAGTTCAAATACGTAAGCGGCCAGCCGCCCGTGGCGTACAGGCCGAGGTCATGCCGGTACAACTGCCCGATGGGCTGCCAGCCCAGGCAGACTTCGTCGATGCCCCCTGAGCGGACCTTGGCGAAATCGAGGCACGCTTGAATCGCCGACTGAGGAAATCGGGCATCGTGCTTGGTGCGGCTGATGCGCTCCTCGGCCACCGCGAAAAGGAGTTCCCCATCGCGGACAATGCAGGCGGAAGAGTCGTGCATTTGGGAGTAGTTCAGGCCAAGAGTGATCACGCACGGGCCTCCGGCTGTTTACGGCCATAGCACCAGGCCAGCGGCGTGCCCGCACCCTGGAAATCGTCGGGCGAGCCCTGCCCCGAGCGAACCGCCTCCGCAATTTCTGCGGCAGAAAGAGCAGCGCCGCGCCAGGTTTTACCCACCATTTCGGGATCGATCCCGAAGACACTAGCGATGCGCCTGCTTGCGCTATGGAGCCCTACTGAGGCGATGCCATCGAGAATTCTGGAAATGGCTTTTCCTTTCCAATTCATCGTAGGTCTATCCGAACCGTTGAATTGAAACAGAAAGGCTCCACCGGGGCGCAGGATTCGCATCATTTCCCGAATGGAGCTGAACACCACCTCCTTGGTGGGCATATGCTGGAGCACGAGGTAGCTGAATACAAAATCGACCGAAGCGCTCTCGATGGCGGAGAGCGTTTCTCCGTTCGAGAGAACCCAACGGATGTTCGAGAACGGTCGAAGGTACCCTCTCGCGCGCGACTGCATTTCAGCAGAGATGTCCACAGCAGAGACGGACTTAAAGCGCTGGGCAAAACTTCGCGTCATTCGGCCCGCACCACAACCGAGTTCAGCCATGGTCTTGCTGGTCGGATCAAACTGAAGTTTCTGAAGAGTGGGATGAACGAGCCGGATATAATCCTGTTCCCCGGACGCAAAGAAGGAGGCCTCATCCCAATCCTTGCGCCAACTCGCAATATAGAGAAAGGCATCGCGCCGGGCCCGTTCATCCCAGTCGCGGCGCATGATGTCCTTAGCCTTATTCAAATCAGTTTCTCCATGTCAAAATACAATAGCCTCAGCAGCCGCAAGGCAGTTCGCTATCCCAGAGACCTGAATAAGCGGCGCAGACCAGATATATTCCTATTGATCGCGATAATCCACACTGCTGGCTCTCGCCAAAATGCACCGGACCAATTTTTCTAGCAGTATCCCGAACCGCCTTTAAGTATATCTGGTATTGAGCTGAGTTGATTGCCAGCTCTCGAGAGAGCAGTCAGGTCGCTTGATTAATGGGCGTCATGTATCACCAAACTCATTCGCTCCTCAGCTACTGCGAAGAGAAACTCGCCATCGCGGCGGAGGCAGGCGCAGAAATTGTATATCTGGGAGCAATCGATACCGAGGTTCAGCATGTAAAGTCCATATCTACCTGGCAGGATCAGCTGAGAGAATTGCGTAGCCTATGGTGATGTTTAATCCAAGCCTTGGCGATCAACGCGGCGCCCTCGAGTGTCTCACGGGAACCGTGGCCAACGATGCGTCGGAACTGAGCGGCAGCACAATCGAGAACGGCATGGGAAGCGAAAAAGTCCAGAGCCATCAGGCGCGCCCGGGATTCTGGCCAAGAACGGGCTGGGGCAAGTTTTCTGCTTCCGGCTTGAGCGAGATGAGCGAGTAGCTGCACAGCACGGGAATCGTAAGTGTGCTCAGAGAGAGTTTTGGCCCGCGCGGCAGCAGCGATGCGGGCGCGGGTGGGTTCATCGCTAAGAAATTGTCGGACGAGAGGGATGATTTCGCTTTCGCCGCGATAGCCAACGAAGTGGACACCTTCCTGAAAGCCGAGATCGGTAAGTTCGCTGGGGAGCGAAGTGAGAAGGAGGGCGCCGGAGGCAAGCACCTCGAAGACACGGAGGTTGGCATCCTGAGGATAGTCGTCGCGCCCGATGTTGACGACGATCCGGGATCGGCGATAAACATCGGCGACTTCCTCAAGGGAGTAGCGACGGGAAATATCGTTGGTGCAAAATTCGGCCCCAAAACGCGGGAGCCATTCAGCGCGGCGCCGATAGATGTGACCCGAGGTCTGGCCGACCCAGCCGAGTTCAAAATCACGGTGGAGCTCGGGGCCACCAAAGAATTCTCCGCGGACGGCATAGGGAAGAAGAAAAGCACCAGGATGACCTGCACGGGCGAAGAACCTGTCGTAACCAGGATGGAAAACGGCGACATGATCGAAAAGGCATGACCAGCGAATTCGCTTGCGTGTGAATGCATAAGTATCGGCCTGAAAACAGACGGTCGGGATTTCCGATTTTTCCAAGCCCTGCGGGAGAAGAGGCAGACCGGATTCGAAATGGAAGATCGCAGAAGGCAACTCAGGACAGAGACGCAAAATATCTTCGAGCTGCGAATCGAGCGGAAGCGTTTCCGCGATGCAGAAAAACTCGATGCCGCGGCGCCGAAAAGCCGCCGCGTATCCGGGGATAAGCTTCAAGTGACAAAACTCCGGGCAGAGGCAAAGAATTAGCATTTTTCAACAACCAAGAAGATCGGACAGTTACAAGAACTGGGAGATAACGTTACATTAAATAACTGCTTGGTGAGTCTCCCGAATGGATCATCTCCATAACAATCAATCTGGTAGAAGTTCCAGAAATTTCTGAACTTGGCCTCGAGACAGAAAAGAGACGGGAGACCATCCGAGTCTGGCACTAAAGGTCCACATTTCACTTCAGTAGCAGTTTGTAAGTCATTCACGATGGCACCCTATCGACCGATTCAGCGCCGCCAGCGGGCAGCGAGAGTTCGGAAGTTCTCCCTGCGCAACCCGAATCGTTGTCGCAAAGCAAAGGTATTTTGAACGAGGACCTCCCAAAGAAGGTAGCGGAGGGGCTGAGACCTCTTGGGTGGCGGAAGCTCTTCAATCTGGCCGTCCGGGAGAAGCTGGTGGGTTGCATCCGATAGGGTGTAGTCGTGGAGAACCTTTCCATATAGCTTGAGATTGCGCTGGCTCTCTTGGCTGAGCCAGATCGCTTCGATGCTTCCTTGAACATGATTGTAATCGTGATTCTGGTGAATGACGGGGGAAGAGGGACTCAGCTCGACGACAGGCAGACCGGCCTTCCGTGCGGCCCGTATAAACCAGTGATCAAACCAAAGTCTACCAATGGCGAAAGCGGGAACACGCGCAAAGGTGGTCCTCGGAAAAACAAATACGTCAATGCAAGTATCGGGCGCAAGAGTCCCGCGGGCAACGCAGTCTTTTCTAAATTGAGCCTCCCATCCCGTGTGAAAGTCAATTGGCTGCGCGATATTCACGTTGACTCGTTTGGAGACAGCGAGAAATTTGTCAAATTCTCGCGAGACCCTTTCGACTGCGTCCAGGAAATTACCGAGGAGCAGGATGTCCGCATTGATGTAACAGAAGATATCGTAAGTAGCCAAGCGGCGGGCCTCGGCAAAGGCATCGCTCATCAGCGGAGTGCCAAACTCGTTTTTTGCAATTCTTGGCACATGTTGAAGGCCTTGTGCGCGGGCGATGTCTGCGATTCCATCCTCGTCGCCCAGAAGAATTATCTGCGGCTGAGGACACAGCTGCTTCCAACTGAGTATGGCGTTGCGCTGAATGGTGCCGATGTGTCCACGAAAGGCCTTCGGGAGAGTGAAAAGTGTGAGCATTGCTACGCTTATCTAATCCCAGGAGAAGGAGTACTCATTTTTTGCGGCGTGGCTCCCTGCCCCAGGCGAATGTAGTGGAGGCCCTCGACGCTGTCGAGTTCGCCCAACACACGCCAGCAATCAATCACAGTACGTGGAGAACCCTGCGCCAGCCAAAGGCCAAGCGGCAATTGAAGGAATTGCTGCCAAGGCGTGGCCAGTACGACGATACCGGCGGCGGAAATGCACTCCCCAGCAGAACTGGCGAGGCGCAAGGATTTGCATTGAAGGGGTGGATTATCTGGATTAATCGAGGGATCGTAAGCAATGACAGGAACGCCCGAGGAAGTTAGCTCCTGAGCCAGCAGAAGACCAAATGATTCTTCGATGACGTCTGTATTTGGCTTGTAGGTGAGGCCGAGGATTCCGATCGAGCCCTTGCCAGCATAGTGTTTCCTGACAAGATCAGCGAGGGATTTGATTTGCGCACAGTTGAACCGATCCGTGGTTTCAGCAAGATCGGAAAATGCTCCAACGCTGGAAGCCAGGAAAGCCATGGCACGGTTGTCGCGAGGAAAGCAGGGGCCTCCGTAGCTGACTGCCCCTTTCAAGTACTTAGAGCCGATGCGGCTGTCGAGGCCAATTGCTTCAGTGACGACGCCCGCGTCTGCACCAGGAAGCTTTTCGCAAAGCCGGGCGAGCATATTGGCGTAGCTTATTTTCGTGGTGATGTAGGTGTTCACCGCGATCTTGGTGATTTCGGCGTTGATGAAATTCATGCGAGCGATGCGGGGGGAATTCTTGCAGGTGCGCCGATAGATGTCTGAAAGGATTTCGCCCGCGCGAGAGTCTGATTCTCCGATCAGTAGGAAGTCGGGATAGTAGAAGTCTCGGATGACAGTACCGAGAGCTATGAATTCGGGGCTATAGCACAGTCCGAAGTCTTGTCCGCACCGCTTGCCACTGGTGCCTTCAAGGGCAGCCAATACTTCGCCGCCTGTGGAACCAGGCATGACGGTACTGGTGAGGACAACGAGATGGAACTCAGTTTTGGAACGAAGTGCCCGGCCAATCGCTTCACAGAGCGGCAGTACGTAGCGCAAGGAAAAACCACCGTTGGGTTCGCTGGGTGTGCTAACAACGATGAACGTGGCCTCGGAATCCCGAACAGCTGCTTCAGCATCCTGGGTGGCGCGAAGGCGACCTTTAGCTTCCAAGATCAGCTCGGCGAGGGAGGGCTCGTGGACTGGAGGAAGACTCCGATTGATGGCGTCGACCCTCTGTGGGTCCACGTCGACAGCGGTCACCTGGAATCCGCTAGCACCAAAGCAGGCTGCAAGCGGGGATCCCAGTTTGCCCAAACCCATCACAGACAGCTTGCTGACCATGCTCCCCCAGTGCGAAGCGCACTAATTTCTTAGGATCTCAGGAAGCCCCAAGTAATTCATACCTGCAGTGTATTATAACTAAGCTTCCGCGGTGATGCACAGGTGCCAGCCCAACCTTTTTTCCATAGAGCGGAAAAGAGGTGCAGGCATCCAGCGGAAGTAGAACTTTTTGACGTAGCGGTATTGGACATAGTCTGGAATGCGATAGGGGAAAATGTGTTCGACGCAAACATCGCGCACAGAGAGTCCGCAGCGCTCCAGCAACTCACGCACTTCACTGCGGGAATAGGTGTAAGTGATGGGGCAGCCACTCTGCGCTTCCGAATTCCGCGCAACCAGCTCCTGCAATTTCCAGAAGCGCCCTTTGCCTTCAGCGAGAAGGATCCAGAGGACCTTCCAGGAGCGCCGATGATAGACCATGATCTTCACGATGGTCCCCGTCTGGGTGTACTGACGAATTTGATCGAGCGCGCGCTCCGGATGTGGGGTGTGATGAATCACGCCGAAGGAATAGATGAGGTCATGAGGCTCTATGGGGACACATTGAGAAAGTTCTTCCGCGTTTCCGCAGAAAAATTGGATACGGTCCTGAAGGTCAAAGGCAACGGCACGCGCGCGGGCGATTTCCAAAGATTTTTCAGAGAGATCGACAGCGGTAACGCGAGCACCGTGACGGGCGAAATTGATGGTATCGGTACCGATGCCGCATCCGATCTCGAGAACCCTCTTCCCGTTCCATCGCTCAAACTGGGCAAACCCCGGAATGTGAGGCTCTACAAGGTACTTTCGGGCTTCTACTTCGTCGAAATACTGCCTGGTGCCAACGGGTTGCGGAGAATGCCTGAGATTGCAGGGACGCCGGTCCCAGTACTCTTTCACTCGCTCAATTTGAACATCCGAGAAAGTCATGGTCTTCTGATTAAGCCACAAATAAAGTCCCAGCCTGGACATCTGCCATTATAAATTGGATTGACTTCGGACCCTGCCAAGCACTTCTTCTTTTCGTTCCTCAGGAACGGCGACAAGATTTGAGCCGAAGACGCCGAAGTTCGTATGTATTTCTTCAAGACTACCCCCATGTAGAACTCTGAACCAAGAGTAGGCTGCGGTTTGAAGAAATTGGATGATTTCGCAGGCTTGGTAACCCCATGGTCGTGTCCGGGCGTCCTCCACTTCAGCCAGAATCAATGGGCGAGAAGGCGACCGAAGCAGATGAATTGCGCCTCGTAGGACATCGAGTTCGGCACCTTCGACATCTAACTTGATGAAATCGATCTTCTTAATCCCTCTGCGAGCTAGATATTCGTCGAGTGAAAGCAGATCCACTGGCACTGTGCGTGTACAACAAGAAACTGCAGGCGGGCGCAAACTGTTACAACCATCCTCGGCCCCACTTACGAGAAAGAGGTCTGCCTGACCGGAGGCACGTCCCAGAGCAATTGATTCTACTCGCACGTTGGAGCAAAAGTTGATCTGGAGATGGCGTTCGAGCAGCCGGCGCTCACGCGGAGACGGCTCAAAGCACGTGACGCTGCCAGTGCTCCCCACGCGCTTCGAGGCCAACAAAGTATACAAGCCATGGTGGGCGCCAATGTCCAAAACCACCATGCCCGGTTGAAGAAATTTCTCAACAAACCGCAATTCTGCCGTCTCGAAAGCGTCCTCCAACAATTGGTTATCGAGCACGCCGGCACGCGCCAGCCACCAGGCGCCGAATGGCAGACGTAATGGCACTGCAGAAGTAGGAAACTTACGCATCCAAAGCCGCGCCAGCGCGGCATACTTACCCCTACGTGATTTCGCGAAGAACTTTTGCAAGTGGACACGAATCCATGCAGGAGAAGAAAGCTTCTTTTTCCAAGGGTCACTTGTCTCAGAGGGCTCGGGGAATGGGATCAGTCCAGGAATGGGGAGAGTTTCAACAGTGGCGAGTAGCACAGTGCGGCGGCGAGAGCGTTCGGCGCTCTCCCGAAAGTCATCGTGATTTGGTAGCACTTGGAACGTATAGACTTCCGAAAAGCCAGCGCGATTCAGCATCTTCACTATGCAACCTTCGCTTGGATAAAAGGCTACATCCGTGAGACTTTGGTCCTCCTGTTTAGGCTCTTCGCGCAGCAACATCCAGGGTCTTGAGCCAGGAAAGCACATGCTCTCAAGGAGAAGGACCTTACGGGTAAGCGCTCGCAGGTGACGGATTGCTAGAAGGGGATTTTCCAAGTGATAAAGAAGGCCAAAACAAAGGACTAGATCGAATGATCCCAGATTGCAGATTGAGGGATTCTGGATATCTCCAACTTCAATATCGATTCCAGGGTACTTTGTCCGAGCTGCTTCGACATTTTCTTTGCGGCCGTCAAATGCCCGGACCTGGATACCTGCCTCTTGCAAAATTGGAACAAAAAACCCCAGGCCAGCTCCAGCGTCGATCGCGGTGGAAAGA
>Ga0181533_1006403_pt1 | contig 10724 bp, 5 predicted proteins | sample PEATcosm2014_Bin_45_FD_119772 | JGI IMG/M metagenome (GOLD analysis project Ga0181533, IMG submission 119772) | Peatland microbial communities from MTU Mesocosm Facility, Houghton, MI, USA - PEATcosm2014_Bin11_60_metaG | ecosystem: Environmental > Terrestrial > Soil > Wetlands > Peat | place...
GCGCAAGCTGTCAAATCAGCGTCACCTTCACGCCCACCGCCCTCGGCACACGTTCGGCCTCGGTTTCGATTACGGACAACGCCGCCAACAGCCCGCAGTCGATTTCCCTTAGCGGTACCGGCGTAGCCCCTCTGGCGAGTCTTTCCCAAAGTACTCTGACCTTTGCCGCGCAACTCCTGAACACGGCGAGCACGCAGCAGAGCGTGACCCTCCAGAACACCGGCAACCAGCCGTTAAGCCTTACCAGTGTCTTGCTGGCCGGGACCAACAGCAGCGACTTCAGCTTAAGCCAGAACTGTGGTAGTTCCCTTGCGGCGGGTGCAAGCTGTCAAATCAGCGTCACCTTCACGCCCACGGCCCTCGGGACACGTTCGGCCTCGGTTTCCATCACGGACAATGCCGCTAACAGCCCGCAGTCGATTTCCCTTAGCGGTACCGGCGTCGCCCCTCTGGCCAGTCTTTCCCAAAGTACTCTGACCTTTGCGGCGCAACTCCTGAACACGGCGAGCACGCAGCAGAGCGTGACCCTCCAGAACACCGGCAACCAAGCGTTAAACCTTACCAATGTCTTGCTTGCCGGGGCCAACACCGGCGACTTCAGCTTGAGCCAGAACTGCGGTAGTTCCCTTGCGGCGGGCGCAAGCTGTCAAATCAGCGTCACCTTCACGCCCACCGCCCTCGGCACACGTTCGGCCTCGGTTTCGATTACGGACAACGCCGCCAACAGCCCGCAGTCGATTTCCCTTAGCGGGAGCGGCGTCGCCCCTCTGGCCAGTCTTTCCCAAAGTACTCTGACCTTTACGCCGCAGCCCCTGAACGCGGCGAGCGCGCAGCAGACCGTGACGCTCCAGAACACCGGCAACCAAACGTTAAGCCTTACCAGTGTCTTACTTGCTGGGACCAACAGCGGCGACTTCAGCTTGAGCCAGAACTGCGGTAGTTCCCTCGCGGCGGGTACAAGCTGTCAAATCAGTGCAACTTTCACGCCCACGGCATCCGGGACGCGTTCGGCCTCGGTTTCGATTACGGACAACGCCGCCAACAGCCCGCAGTCGATTTCCCTCAGCGGGACCGGTGTAGCCCCTGTGGCCAGTCTTTCACAAAGTACTCTGACCTTCGCCGCGCAACTCCTGAACACGGCGAGCACGCAGCAGACCGTGACGCTCCAAGACACCGGCAACCAAACGTTAAACGTCTCGAATACGTCGCTGACCGGGGCCAACAGCGGCGACTTCAGCTTGAGCCAGAACTGCACGGGTACCGTTGCGGTGGGTGGAAGCTGTCAAATCAACGTAACTTTCACGCCTACGGCCCTCGGGACGCGTTCGGCCACAGTTTCCATCACGGATAATGCCGCCGGCAGTCCGCAGTCGATTTCCCTCAGCGGCACCGGCTTAGCCGCAGTGGCCAACCTTGCGCAAAGCAGTCTGACTTTTGCCGGTCAACTCCTGAACACGGCGAGCACGCAGCAGAGCGTGACCCTCCAGAACACCGGGAACGAGGCGTTAACCCTCACGAGTATCCTGCTGGCCGGGACCAACAGCGGCGACTTCAGCTTGAGCCAGAACTGCGGTAGTTCCCTTGCGGCGGGGGCAAGCTGTCAAATCGGCATAACCTTCACGCCCACGGCACAAGGGACACGTTCGGCCTCGGTTTCCCTCACCGATAATGCCGCCGGCAGTCCGCAGTCGATTTCCCTCAGCGGCACTGGCTTAGCCGGAGTGGCCAGCCTTGCGCAAAGCAGCCTGACTTTTGCCAGTCAGCTCCTGAACACGGCGAGCACGCGGCAGAGCGTGACCCTCCAGAACACCGGGAACGAGGCGTTAACCCTCACGAGTATCCTGCTGGCCGGGACCAACAGCGGCGACTTCAGCTTGAGCCAGAACTGCGGTAGTTCCCTCGCGGCGGGTGCAAGCTGCCCAATCAGCGTAACCTTCACGCCCACGGCCCTCGGCACGCGTTCGGCCTCGGTTTCCATTACGGACAATGCCGCCAATAGTCCGCAGTCGATTTCCCTCAGCGGTACCGGCGTAGCCCCTGTGGCCAGTCTTTCCCAAAGTACTCTGACCTTTGCCGCGCAACTCCTGAACACGGCGAGCACACAACAGAGCGTGACCCTCCAGAACACCGGGAACGAGGCGTTAACCCTCACGAGTATCCTGCTGGCCGGGACCAACAGCGGCGACTTCAGCTTGAGCCAGAACTGCGGTAGTTCCGTTGCGGCGGGTGCAAGCTGTCAAATCAGCGTAACCTTCACGCCCACGGCCCTCGGGACGCGTTCGGCCTCGGTTTCCGTTACGGACAATGCCGCCAACAGCCCGCAGTCTATTTCCCTCAGCGGTGCGGGTATTGGCCCTGTGGCCAGCCTATCGCCGAGCAGCTTGACCTTTGCCGCGCAGTTCGTGGGTACCAATAGTGCCTCACAAAGCGTCGTGCTCACCAATACTGGCGACGAATCGATGTCTATATCCAGTATCCAATCGAGTGGGGATTTTAGCGAAACCAACACTTGCGCAAACACTCTTGCGGCGGGAGCAAATTGCACGATCAGCTTGGTCTTCGATCCTTCCGCGGTGGGCGCGCGAAGTGGCACACTCACCATCACTGACAACGCCTCCGGCAGTCCCCAATCCGTTCAGCTCTCCGGCACAGGATTAGATTTCCAATTGTCGTCGTCAGGCGGTCCAGGCGCGGTAAGCGCCACCATTACTCCGGGGCAGACCGTAACGTACACTTTGGTCCTGGTGCCGGAGGGCGGCCTCAGCCAGACGGTAAACCTGACCTGTAGCGGCGCGCCCGCCGATTCCACCTGCACGATCAACCCCAGTTCTTTCACCTTGAATGGGACGACCACCGTGACGGTGACCGTGACGACCACTGCGGGGTCCCTGACGCTGCCCTTCGGAAAACTCCTCCCGCCGAGCATCACAGGGTCCGGCCGAATGCTGTGGCTGTATACCTTCTTGGTGCTCGCGAGTCTTGCGGCGTTGGCATTATCCCGAAAGCGTCGACCTGCCTACGTGCTGGGAACGTGCTTGCTGGTCGTGATGTTGTGGACCGCCTGCGGAGGAGGGGGAGGCGGCAGTAGCCCGGTCGCGCACACGGCCGCGACACCATCGGGAACTTACACGCTTAACGTGAGTGCGGCGATGACCCCCGCCGGGTCGACAACCCCAGTCACGCACACTATTAATCTCACCTTGACGGTGAATTGAGTAGGAGGCGAAGCGCCCCGATGCATCGGGGCGCTTCGCTGCCGGCAGCGCTCGCCGGCTCGATTCTTTGTCGACTCGTCTTCGCACCGTGGGTAGATGGATCGCAGGTTATGCTAGCCAACGGCGGATCCTCCCGGTTAGCCCCCACAAATCCTCTTCATTATTCTCGCTTCCTAATTCATAATTCCCCTGACGGCTGGTAACGGACGACGGACCACGGACAACGGGCCACGGGCCACTGACTTCCTCATGAAGAAGAAAGCTTCCGCGAATAAACGCTCGAAGCAGTTCGTGCTCATCACCGGGCTGAGCGGTTCCGGGAAGGGCTCCGTCCTCAAGACCTTCGAGGATCTTGGCTACCACTGTGTTGACAATCTTCCCTTCGACCTGATTCTGAAGTTTGCCGAGATGTGCCAACAGGCGGGGAGCCGCATTGACCGCGCCGCGGCGGTGGTGGACATCCGCGGCGGCGAGGCGCTGAGCCAGCTCCCGACGCATTATCGCGACCTCCAGCGCAACAAGCTTCTGCGGCCGTCGCTGGTCTTCCTGGAAGCTTCGGACAAGGCGCTGATTCGCCGCTTCGAGGAGACGCGCCGGCCGCACCCGCTGGGACGCGACTTGCCCGTGCGCGAGGGCATCCGCCTGGAGCGGATATTGCTGAAGCCCATGCGCCAGCTTGCCAGCGTGGTGATTGATACCACGCGATTAAACGTTCATGAACTGCGCGACCTGATTCAAACCCGCTTCGGCGGCATCGCGGCGCGCCGCTCGATGCTGATTTCCACGGTCTCGTTTGGCTACCGCTTCGGCGTCCCGGCGGATGCCGACCTGGTGTTTGACGTGCGCTTTCTCCCCAACCCTAACTTCGTTCCCCGGTTGAAGAACAAGACCGGGCGCGACGTGGGCGTGCGCCGCTTCATGGACTCCTTTCCGCAAACGCACGAATTCATGAGCCGGCTGATGAATCTGCTCCTCTATTTGCTGCCGCAGTACGTGCGGGAGGGAAAGAGTTATCTCACCATTGCCATCGGCTGCACGGGCGGCCGGCACCGCTCCGTCTACCTGGCGGAAGAGGTGGCCAATGCGCTGGTGCACGAAGGTTACAAGACCAAGGTTTCGCACCGGGACATTGGAAGATAGGAAATTATGAATTATGAATTATGAATTCTGAATGAAAGGCCTCTTGGACTCACTCTGGCGGAATTGAGACTCGAGTTGTTCAGCATTCATAATTCAGAATTCATAATTCATAATTTTGTTTCGTCCCGATTTTGGAGGTTTCCGTGAAAAACGTTTTGGCCGTAGACATCGGCGGCACGCATTTTCGCACCGGCCTGTTTGACGAGCAGGGGCGGCGACTCTTGGTCTTGGAAGGTGACACCGACCGTGTGGCCGGGCGCGATTGGATGCTGAGCCAACTCGCCGCGCGCTGCCGCGAACTGATGGCCCAGACGGACGCGCCCGTCAAGGCTTGTGGCATCAGCTTCGGGGGACCGGTAGACTTCCGGCGCCAGAGTGTGACCTCCGTTCACTCTTCCGGATGGCAGGGTTTCGAACTGGGAAAATGGATGGAGCAATCCCTGGGCATCCCCTGCCGGCTCGATAACGATGCCAACGCCGGCGCGCTGGGCGAATACCACTATGGGGCCGGACGCGGCGCGAAGATGATGGTCTATATCACCATCAGCACGGGCATCGGCAGCGGCATCGTTTACGAGGGCAAGCTCCTGCGGGGCAAGGATTACATGGCGGGCGAAATCGGCCACATTCCGGTGTCGGACTCCGGCGCGCGCTGCTCCTGCGGCGGCCGCGGGTGCTTGGAATCCTTCAGCTCCGGCGGCGCCATCGAGACTCGCGCCCGGGAATGGGCGGAGCGCCGCCCGGAACGCATCGCGCGCATGGTGGAGCTCAGCGGCGGCCCCGAAATCACGGCCAAAGGTCTGATGCAGGCAGCGGCTGAAGGTGATGTGGCCGCCACCCACATCCTCCGCGAGACCATGCGCTGGCTCGCCCGCGGCTTGCTGATGGTGATCCGCATCCTGAATCCCGACATCATCGTGCTGGGCGGGGGAGTGGCGCAGTCAGCGGTACTGCTGCTCGACACCTTGCATAGCTTTCTCGACGAACTCGCCTCGCCGACCATCACCTACTCTACGGAAATCGTTACGGCGGCATTGGGGAATTACTCTCCCCTCTACGGGGCCGCGGCCATGGGACTGGAGATTCCTGAAGGCAGTAGGCAGTAGGCAGCGGCTTTCCCTTTCCCACAGAAGGTGTGAAAAAATAAGCAATCTCACACAAAGACGCCAAGGCGCAAAGAACAACTGCTTTGTTCTCTCTTGTGCCCTCTGCGACTTTGCGCCTTGGCGTGAAATGGTTTTGCTCTTGCCAGGAGTTGAGCGACATCGCTCTACCCTAAGACGTCAATCGGGAAGGATCCCGCGAGGCGTCGGTCGGCGCTTGCGGAGGTGACTTCTCTGTGTGGCGGGCGAATGGTTGAGTGTCTGTCTGCTTTCAAGGCTTAAGGGCTCGAATTACTGCAACTTCGCGTATTCCGCCTTGGCTTCCTTCAGGATGGGAATGTCGGGGTCGGCGTCTTTCCAGAGGGTGAGGAAATTCTGATAGGCGGCGCGGGCTTTGGCGGGGTTTCCTTCCATGGCGTAAGCACGCGCCAGTCCGAGGCGAGCCAGCGCACCCCAGGGAAAGTTCATCACCACTCCCCGGTGGTCGATGAACTTCTGAAATTCCGCCGCCGCTCGGTCGCCGTCGTGGAGCAGGAGATAGGCTTCCCCACGCAAATGGACTGGGCACAGGAATATCGTGAATTGCGTTGGTTCGCTAAGTTCGATCGGCCTCGCCGCCTGCAATAGTTCGATCGCACGGCTCGGGTCTTGGCGTTCCAGGGCGACTCCCGCCCGGATCGTGGGCAGCCAATACGTCTGCACCAGCGTGTCCAGCGGAAAGGTCTTGTCGAGTTCAGCCGCCAGCTTCTCCGCCCCGGCCGCATCGCCTGCCCGCGCCAGGGCCAGCGCCGTTTCCGCCCGCACGTCGCGGTTCGGGGCCAACTTCAATGCCGCATGGGCCTCGGCCCGCGCCTGCTCCCGGTTTCCCGCTTCCACCTCGCGCAGCGCTGCCGCCGCCTGATAGGCTGCCGCAGCCTCTTTGGCATCGTTGTGCAGGGCTGAATCCATCGCTCGCCCGGTCAGCTCATGCGCGTTCTTCAGCTTGCCGTACCAGCCTTCCGTGTCCGCTTGCGTGGCCAGCAGCAGGTCTTGCGAGCCGGGCTTGCCCATGGCGGATGAGACCAACTGCGCCATCTGCGCCGCATTGCCCTTCAGAAACGCCACCCAGTAGCGGTACTGGAGCAGGAACTCGGCCTCCAGCTTGCGCTCCTCCGCCTGCTTGTACACCGCCTCCGCTTCCTCCAGCCGGTTGAGGGCGGTGTAGGCGATACCGAGGTTACCATAGTTGGCCGAATTATTTGGCTCCAGGCGCAGCGCCTCTGGAAATTCTTTCAATGCGTTGTCCCAGTTTCCCAGGTCGGCGGAAACAAATCCCAGTCCCATGTAAGGCAAGTAGTCTCGTGGGTAGGTCTGCTGCCACAGTTCGTCAGTCTGCGCCGTTTTCTCCAGCTCTCCCGTCGCGAACTGGTAGTAGGTCCCCTCGATGGAGAACCGCTCCCGTTCGCTCACCTTCTCCCGCAGGTCGTAAGCCTTGCGTGCATATTCGCCCCCCCGCCCCGCTTCGTTGAGGTTGAAGTAAGCCGTCGCCATCCATGCGTAGGCCATGGCAAAATTCGGGTCGAGCTCCACCGCCCGCTTGTAGAAAGGCAGGGAGGCTGTAAACCGTCCCTCATAAAACGTCTTTACTCCCAAGCTGTAGGCTTTCAGCGCCTCCAGGGATGGCGTGGTCGCTTCCTCCACCGGCGTGGCGTATTTCTCCACCGAGCTGAGCGACTCGCCCAGTCTGCTCCGCAAACTGACTGCTGCATTGTCCAGAGCTTTGAGCACCGCTTCCTTGCCCGCCGCCTGCTCCTGCGCTTCGGCCAGCACGTCCCCCGTATTGCAGTTCACCGCCTTCAGGCCAATCACGTACTGGCTGCCTAGCTCGGCAATCGAGCCGGTCAGCATGGCTGTGCTGCCCGTGCGCAGGCAGACCTCGCGGGTGACCTCCGGCGTCAACCGGTCACCGGCCGGACGGCCCATCAGCTTCAATGTCGCATTCACCTTGTCCTCGGAAAGCAGGTCGAGAAAGGGTGTTTGCTCAAGCTGTACCGCGAGCCCCTGTTTCAGCGTGTTGTCAAATACGCTGTCACCGGTCTGGTTGGTGAAATCGGAGAGGACGATAGTGTCCTTGTTGGTCAGGGGGGTCGCAGTCTGGCGCGAGCGGAAATAGAACGTTCCCCCGATGGTAGCAGCGACAAGGACCACGGCGGCGGGAACCAGGACCTTCGAACGTTTTCGTAGGGGCGGTTCGCGAACCGCCCCTACAGTCGGCGATGGGGACATCGCCGCTACAGGCGCCGCCGGTGAGGACACCGGCGCTACAGCGGCACCAACTTGCGCCCTCATGGTTTCCACCGGCGCGATGAAGCGATAACCCCGGCGGTGCAAAGTTTCTACAAAACGCGGATTGTCCGCCGAATCCCCCAGCGCCTCGCGCAGCTTGTTGATGGCGGCGTTCAGACCGTGCTCGAAATCCACAAAGGTATCGGCGGGCCAGAGCTTCTTGTGCAATTCCTCGCGCGTGACGATCTGGCCGGGATGTTCGAGCAGCATCGCCAGGACTTGAAAGGGTTGTTCCTGGATTTTGAGCTTCAGGCCGTGCTTGCGCAGCTCGGCGGAGCGAAGGTCAACCTCGAAGGCCCCGAAGTGGACGAGGTGGGAGACGAGGATAGGGTCGGGCATGGGCCGCCTCCCGGCGTGGGCCAGAGTCTAGCACTTCTATAGAGGCCGAGCAATGCTTCACAGAATCGCGCCGGAGGCGCACGTAGGAAACATGAGATTCAAAAGCCGCGAGCGAATTTACGGCGGGAAATTCATGCGGTGCAGGAGGTCGTGGAACCGCCGGTCGGAGCGCAGACGGTCATTTGGTGGATACACTTTGAGAAAAACGAGCTCAATCTCGCGATGCTCGTAAGCCTTCTCCAAGCGCGCGAATGCCCGGTCGGTATCGCCTAGGGCGGCATAAGCTAAAGCCATTGTGTAAGATGGGACATACCTTCGCATCGAGAGCTGTTCCATTTGAGAGAGAATGCTCACGGCTTCGGCTCTGTTCCCCTCAGCCGCATAAACGCACGCGAGGCTCAATGACAGTCTTCGGTCGCCTGGTTGAAGAGCAATTGCCTTCTGGTACTCTGAGATGGCTTCCGCGTATCGCTCCTCTTGTTCATATGCCACGCCGAGGTAGTAGTGTGCCGGATAAAACCCTGCATTTAGCTCCAGCGTGTTTCGGAGTTGGGCAATGGCCTCGTCGTAGCGATGCGCATTAAAGAAGACCATACCCTCATATGCATTGATAATGGGCGAGAGAGGGTCCAGCTCCTGAGCTCGTTTTGCCTCGGCAAGGGCTTCATTATGTCGCCCCATGGCCGATAGATACTCGGCGTACCATTGATGAGCAGTCGCGTAGCCCGGATTGAGCTCAAGGGCGCGTTTGAATTCCTTCTCCGCACCCACCCAATCCCAGTCATAGTCCCTTCTGGCAGCACCCAGGGAGACGTGGGCCTCGCCCAGTGTTTCGTCCATCTCTAAGGCTTTGAGCGCTGCTGCTTCCGCCCGAGGGTAGGTTTCCTTGGGTGCCGTGAAATTCCACTCCCCTAGGAGAATGTAAGAGTCGGCCAGCCCGGCGTACGCCAGCGCGTAGCCGGGGTCCTTATCAATCGCCTGCTGGAAATACTCCATGCTCTTTTTCACACCTTCTTCCGTACGCAAGTTCCAGTAGAAGCGGCCCTTGAGATAGGCCTCATGGGCGTCGGGGTTGGCGGGCCGGGCGCTGGCCAGACGCGCCTGTTCCTGGGGCGTCACCTTGATCTTGATCTCGTTCGCAATGGCCCCCGCCACCTCGCTCTGCAAGGCCAGGACGTCACCTAGGTCGCGCTCGTAGCTCTCCGCCCACAAATGCTTTTCGGGGTTCGCTTGGATCAGTTGCGCGGAGATGCGCACGCGATTGCCCGAGCGCAGCACCGTGCCCTCGACGACTGCGCCGACGTTTAGTTCGCGCGCAATTTGCGGCAGAGGTTTCTTCACCCCCTTGTATAGCATCACCGACGTGCGCGAAATCACTCGCAGGGCCTCAATCTGGCCAAGGACGGTAATCAGTTCGTCCGTCATGCCGTCGGCGAAGTATTCCTGCGCTGGGTCGCCAGAGAGATTCGCGAGCGGCAGAACGGCAATGGATTGGATTTGCAGGGGCGGTTCGCGAACCGCACCCACTGCCCGTAAAACGCGGTCGCGCAGGCTGGCGACATTGAGGGCGAGGAGCACGGCCACGATGACCACTGCCACCCCGCTGCCGGCCGCGATCATCCGGAGAGGCACACGGCGCCTACGCTGCGCACCTGGGAGCGGTTCGCGAACCGCCCCTACAGTCGGCGATGGGGACATCGCCGCTACAGGAATTGGCGATGAGGGCGTCGGCGCTACAGCGGGCGCACCGCCTTGCGCCCCCATGGTTTCAACCGGCGCGATGAAGCGATAACCCCGGCGGTGCAGCGTCTCCACGAAACGCGGATTGTCCGCCGAATCGCCCAGCGCCTCGCGCAGCTTGTTGATGGCGGCGTTCAGACCGTGCTCGAAATCCACAAAGGTATCGGCGGGCCAGAGCTTCTTGTGCAATTCCTCGCGCGTGACGACTTGGCCGGGATGCTCGAGCAGCATCGCCAGGACTTGAAAGGGTTGTTCCTGGATTTTGAGCTTCAGGCCATGCTTGCGCAGCTCGGCAGAGCGAAGGTCAACCTCGAAGGCCCCGAAGTGGACGAGGTGGGAGACGAGGATAGGGTCAGGCATGGGCCGCCTCCCGGCGTGGGCCAGAGTCTACCACCGCAAAATCTGAAATCCAAGCATCTTTCGGCAGAGGACGTTCCGCTGTAACCCCTTTTTTCCCAATAAGCTAACTCGCGACAAAAGGATGTGGAGGCGATGACCCTCAGGGCATTGAGGTAGCTACTCCCCAACTCCAAACTGCGCCCCATCTTGCACCCACGGAGGTGGCGGCATGGAAAGAAAGGGATTGGGAACGAGGAGTTGGGGATTAGGGATCAAGGGCTCGCGCTTCGGGATGGGGGGTTGGGGATTCAGAACCCTGCTGGGTTTAGCAATCCTCGTTATGTGGAGCGCCACGGCGTTCGCCGCGGCTTCCGGAAGTGAAGGCGAAGGGGAACTCGGGATTCACTTGTGTCCAAAACAGGTTTTTGAGGTGATGGGTGAACGGCAGGGTTGCCCTCCTGCAACGGCGGCTTCAGAATGATGTTGCTGAAGCATCTCTGAACGCCATTGAGGAGGGCACCCC
>Ga0181533_1006404_pt1 | contig 10718 bp, 6 predicted proteins | sample PEATcosm2014_Bin_45_FD_119772 | JGI IMG/M metagenome (GOLD analysis project Ga0181533, IMG submission 119772) | Peatland microbial communities from MTU Mesocosm Facility, Houghton, MI, USA - PEATcosm2014_Bin11_60_metaG | ecosystem: Environmental > Terrestrial > Soil > Wetlands > Peat | place...
ACGGTCAGCTGCTCACCCGCAGCAAGATGTTCTGCGGCTGCAGCGCGGACTACATCGGGAGCCCGCCCAACAGCAACACCTGCCCGGTGTGCCTCGGCCTGCCTGGGGTGCTGCCGGTGATCAACCGGGTCGCCGTCGAGTACACGGTGCGGACCGCGCTGGCGCTCAACTGCGAGATCCCCGAGCACAGCAAGTTCGACCGCAAGAACTACTTTTATCCCGACCTCCCCAAGGGGTACCAGATCTCCCAGTGGGACATGCCCCTCTCGCGCAACGGTCACCTCAGCTTCACGGTCGACGGTGAGCAGGTGCGCTGCGGGATCACCCGCGTCCACCTCGAGGAGGACACCGGAACCCTGCAGCACGCCGGCGACATCCTGCAGCAGGCGCGCAGCTCGGTGGTCGACCTCAACCGCGCCGGCGTCCCCCTGATGGAGATCGTCGGCGAACCCGATCTGCGCTCCGCCGAGCAGGCGCGCGAATACCTGGTCCGGCTCCGCCAGATCCTCGTCTACATCGGGGTCAACGACGGCAACCTGGAGCAGGGGTCGTTCCGCTGCGATGCCAACATCTCGCTGCGGCGCCGCGGCGAGACCGAGCTCGGGGTCAAGGTCGAGGTCAAGAACATGAACTCGTTCCGGGCCGTGCAACGGGCCCTCGACTTCGAGATCGTCCGCCAGGGACGGTTGCTCGACCAGGGCCAGCCGATCGCCCAGGAGACGCGCGGCTGGGTGGAGGCCAAGGGCGCCACCATCTCCCAGCGGAGCAAGGAGTACGCGCACGACTACCGCTACTTCCCCGAGCCGGATCTGCCCCCCCTGCAGCTCGGCGTCGACTTCGTCGAGCGGGTCCGGGCCGGGCTTCCCGAGCTGCCCCAGCAGCTGGTGGAGCGGCTCCAGCGGGATCACGGCCTCTCCGCGTACGACGCCGCCATCGTCAGCGCCGAGCGCGAGGACGCGCGCGCCTTCGAGGAGCTGGTGGCCTCCGGGGTTCCGGCCAAGGCTGCCGCCAACTGGCTGATGGGGGAGGTGGCCAGGCTGAGCCGCGAGAGCCACACCCCGCTGCAGCGCAGCGGGCTCGGGGTGGCCGGCCTCGCCGCCCTGGTCAAGCTGGTCGAGGGGAGCAGCATCAACGGCTCCACCGCCAAGGAGCTCCTCGAGGAGCTCTACCTGCCCGGCGGCGACCCCGCTGCGGTGGTCCGTGACCGGGGTCTGGCCCAGGTCAGCGACCAGGCCGAGCTGGAGCGGCTGGTCGACGCGGTGCTCGCCGAGAACCCGGCCGCCGTCGCCGACTTCCGGGGCGGCAAGGAGCAGGCCCTGCAGCGGCTGGTGGGCGGGGTGATGAAGGCGACCCGGGGACGCGCCGACGCCCGGGCGGTGACCGGCCTGCTCCGTGACCGCCTCTCCGGCTGAACCGGACGCGGCCGTGTTCCGGGGAGCGCCGCGTTATTGGGAGTCGGGGAGGTGGTGCTTCACTTCGGCCCGCGCGTCCGAGCGCCCTGACCGGCGCTCGGCGCGCTCTGCTCGGCGGCATTGCAGCTGCCGCCTGCGCAGAGCCTGCGCTCGGCACGCACCTCCCCGCCTCCTCTACCGGGAGCTGACGCTCAGCACGTACCCCCGCGCCTCCTCGCGCGAGCCTGGGCGCCGTCGGCGCAACGTCTCCGCTCCGCCGCCACCCCTACGCTCGCCGGATCCTGACCTGAGGTGAACCTCGAGGCGGGCGCCCGGCTCACCGTCGCCTGCGAGGGGATGGTCCACGGCGGCCTCTGCCTGGCCCACGCCGATGGCGCGACCCTGCTGGTCGACGGCGCCATCCCCGGCGAGACCGTCGAGGTGGCGCTCACCTTCCGCAAGGGGCGGACCTGGTTCTGCCGGGTCGTCGGTGTCGAGCAGGCCTCCCCGGACCGGGTCATCCCGCCCTGTCCATATGTGGACGAGTGCGGAGGGTGCCAGCTCCAGCACATCGGCTATCCGCGCCAGCTCGAGCTCAAGCGGGAGATCCTGCTCGACGCCCTCCGCCGGGCCGGGGTCGCGGTGCCCGCGCCGCGGCTCCATGGCATGGACGACCCCTGGCGCTACCGCTGGCGGGGCGAGTTCCACGTCATCCCCGGCGAGCGGGGGCTGTCCGACGCCACCCTCGGCTTCAACCGGGCGCGGAGCTGGCGCAAGGTGGCCGTCGAGGACTGCCTCATCCACCACCGGAGCATCGCCGGCGCGCTGCCCCGGCTTCGGGAGCTGGTCCGGCGTGGCGGGTCGCCCGGGCTGGGCGTCCTCCACGTCACCGCCGGCGAGTCCGGCGAGGAGCTCCTGCTCCGCTCCAAGCCGGTCGCCGCCCTGGCCCGCCCGGTGGTCGACGAGATGGCGGCGACCCTGCCCGCGGGGGAGCGGTGGAGCACCGACCTGACCACGCTGCACTGGCGGGGGCGGGCCTTCCGGGTGTCGCCGGATTCGTTCATCCAGGTGAGCTGGGGGCAGCTTGACGCCCTCTACGGCTGCGTCATCGCGGCCCTCGGCGAGGTGCGCGGCCGGCGCATCGTCGACGCCTACGCCGGGATCGGGGTGCTCAGCGCGGTCCTGGCGGGCGAGGCGAGAGAGGTGGTGTGCATCGAGAGCAACCGGGGCGCGGCCGCGATGGGCCGGCTCAACGCCCGCATCAACGAGGTCGCCGATCGGGTGCGCTACGTCGTGGCCCCGGTCGAGTCCGCGCTTCCCGAGGTGGCGGGATCGGACCGCGTCGATGGCATGGTGCTCGATCCTCCCCGGGCCGGCTGCGGCGGCCAGGTCACCGGATGGCTGGCCCTGGCCGGGCCGCCGCGGGTCGTCTGCGTCTCCTGCGACCCCGCCACCCTGGCCCGCGACCTCCACGTCCTGGTCGCCTCCGGGCCCTACACCGTGGACTCCGTCGACGTCGTGGACATGTTCCCCCAGACCTACCACGTCGAGACCGTGGTGGCGCTTCAGCGCCGCTGAGCGCGGGCCCGGCTCGGCCCGCGGGATGGCGGCGCCCCCGCGCGGATCATGGCGGTCGAGGTTCCGGCGCCGCGACACCGACAGCAGCCATCTGCCGCCGGGCGTGACGGTCAGGTGGTGATGGTCACCGGTGGGACCGAGGTGGCGGAGAGCCCCTGGGAGTCGAGGGCGGAGCGTACGACGTAGCTCCCCGGCGGGCTGGGCTCCGGGAGCGTGGCGGTGAAGGCGCGGCTGGTACCGGCCGGGACGATCTCGAGAGCGATCGCCAGGCAGTGCACGCCCGCCGTGGGGGTGGGGGTCGGCACCGGCACGCCGCCGGTGGTCTCCGCCCAGGCCGTCAGGCTCGCGACGCAGCCGCCGAGCACGGTGAGCGGGCCGCGCACGGTGACGGTGAGCTGGAGCTGGGCGCCCGGCTCCGCCGTCACCACCGCGGTCCAGCCGGAGGCGTTGGTGGCGCTGCCGAGCACCTGCCCGATCCCGCTGGGCGAGGCCTGCGGGTCGTGCACCGGGCTCGCGACCGGGGAGGGCTGAGGCGTCGCGGAGCTGCCAGCGGCCGGCGCCCTGGGGCCGGCGGCCGAGCCGCCCGCCGGCATGGTCCCGCAGGCGGCGGCACTGGCCGCGGCGGCGCAGAGGAGCAGGGCGAGAGATGGTCTCACTCCGATGAGACGCAGGTGAGGCCGCGGCGGTTCCCGTCAGGGCCTTCCCGGCTTCCGGGGTTCCCCCGGCTTCCGGGGTTGCCCCGGCTCCCGCAGGGCCTTCCCGGCTTCCGGCGGGGTTGCCCGGCTTCCCGGGTTGCTCCTGCTTCCGGGTTTGCTCCGGCTTCCGGCGGGTTTGCTCCGCTTCCCGCGGCGTCACCCATCTCCCGGCCCGGGGCGCCCGCGGTCGGCACCCCCACCGGCCCCGTCAGAATGGGGCGAGCCGCGCCGGGGACCGGCCGCCGGCGGTGCTAACGTACGTGTGTTCGGAGGCGAGGACGCCACCACGATGCCGGAGGTGGAGACGGAGGCGGAGACGGTGCCCACGGTGGCGGCGGGAGCGGAAGCCTTCGTCCATCTCCACACCCACAGCGAGTTCTCGCTGCTGGACGGGGCCGCGCGGATCCCGGAGCTGGTGGCGTGCGCGAAGGCGATGGGCCAGCCGGCGGTCGCGGTCACCGACCACGGGGTGCTCTACGGAGCCGTGGAGCTGTACACCGAGGCGATCGCCGCCGGGGTCAAGCCGATCGTCGGCTGCGAGGTGTACATGGCGCCGCGCTCCCACCGCGACAAGGAGGGGCGCGCCGACCGCGACCCCAACCACCTGGTGCTGCTGGCCCGCGACGCCACCGGCTACTCCAACCTGGTGGCGCTCTCCACCATCGCCCACCTCGAGGGCTACTACTACAAGCCGCGGATCGACAAGGAACTTCTCGCCGCTCACAGCGAGGGGCTGATCTGCCTCTCCGGGTGTGTCGGCGGCGAGCTTCCCCAGGCCATCCTGAGCGGGGATCTCGACGCGGCCGAGAGGGTGGCCCGCCAGCACGCAGAGATCCTCGGGCCCGACAACTACTTCCTGGAGCTCCAGGACCACGGCATGACCGAGGAGACCGCGGTTCGCGAGGGGCTCCTGGAGATCGCCCGCCGCACCGGTCTCCCGCTGATCTGCACCAACGACTCCCATTACATCCACGCGGCCGACGCCGAGGCCCACGACATCCTGCTCTGCCTCCAGACTGGGTCCCGGCGCGAGGACGAGCGGCGGCTCCGGTTCCACGGTCCCCAGTTCTACGTGGCCAGCGGCGAGGAGATGCGGCGCCGCTTCGCCGCCTACGGGGAGGCCGCATCCAACACCCTGGCGGTCGCGGCACGCTGCGACTGGAAGCTGGAGCTGGGCCTGCATCACCTCCCGGCCTATTCGCCCATTCCCGAGGGCCTCGACGCCGACTCCTACCTGGTCGAGATGTGCGAGCGAGGGCTCACCGAACGCTTCGGCCCGGATCCCTCTCGGGAGGCGCGGGAGCGGTTGGCGATGGAGCTGGACGTCATCCGCCAGACCGGCTTCTCCGCGTACTTCCTCATCGTCTGGGACCTGATCCGCGCCGCCCGCTGCGACGGGGTCGTGGTGGGTCCCGGACGGGGCAGCGCGGCCGGATCGCTGGTCAGCTACGTGCTGCGCATCACCAACGTCGATCCCCTCCGCTACGGGCTCATCTTCGAGCGCTTCCTCAACCTGGAGCGCCGGGAGATGCCCGACATCGACATCGACTTCGACGACCGGCGGCGCGACCGGGTCATCCAGTACGTGACCGGGAAATACGGTCAGGACCGGGTCGCCCAGATCATCACCTTCGGGACCATGGCCGCGCGGGCCGCGATCCGCGACGTCGGCCGCGTCCTCGACGTCCCGCTCCCGGATGTCGACCGGCTGGCCAAGCTGGTCCCGGCGTCGATCGGGATCACCCTGGATCGCGCCCTGGCCGAGGCGCGTGATCTGCGCGAGCTCTACGACGGCGAACCGTGGGCGCACAGCGTCATCGACATCGCCCGCCGGCTCGAGGGCATCTGCCGGAACGCCTCGACCCACGCGGCGGGGGTGGTCATCGGCGCCCAGCCGCTGGCCAGCATCGTGCCCCTGGCCCGGGCCACCTCGGGCAACGAGGGCGTGGTCACCCAGTTCGACATGAAGGGTGTGAGCAAGATCGGCCTGCTCAAGATCGACTTTCTGGGGCTCTCCAACCTCACCGTGATCCAGGAGGCGGTGGAGAACGTCGAGAAGGTGACCGGCGAGCGGATCGACATCGACGCCATCCCGCTCGACGACCCGGCCACCTTCGAGCTGCTCGGCAAGGCGGACACCCACGGCATCTTCCAGCTCGAGGCCACCCTGGGCAAGCGGATCCTGATCGACATGCAGCCCCGATCCCTGGGCGACCTGGCGGCCGCCAACGCCCTGATCCGGCCGGGCCCGCTGGAGGGCGGGGTGGTCGATCTCTACATCAAGCGCCGGCGCGGGGAGGAGCCGATCACCTACCTGCTCCCCGAGATGGAGCCAGTCCTGGCGGAAACCTTCGGGACCATGATCTACCAGGACCAGGTGATGCAGATCGCCTCGGCGGTGGCCGGCTTCAGCCTCGGTGAGGCCGATGTGCTGCGGGCCGCGATGGGCAAGAAGGACAAGGTCAAGATGGCCCATCAGCGGGAGCAGTTCCTGGCCGGGGCCGTCGACCGGGGGGTGGCCGAGGGCACCGCCGCCGCCCTCTTCGACCTGATCGCGTTCTTCGCCGGCTACGGTTTCGGCAAGGCCCATGCCTACTGCTACGGCCTGATCGGCTACCAGACCGCGTACCTCAAGGCCAATCACCCGCTGGAGTTCATGGCGGCGCTGCTCAACAGCCGGGCCGGCGACTTCGACAAGCTCAAGCAGACCATCCTCGACGCCCACGCGCGCGGTCTCACCGTCATGCTCCCCGACGTCAACCGGAGCGAGGCGGGATTCGCGGTGGGCGACCCGGAGAGGCGCGAGATCCTCTACGGCCTGGCCCACATCAAGGGGGCCGGCGAGCGGATCATGGAGCAGCTGGTGGAGGAGCGGCGGAGCGGCGGTGCCTACGCCAGCCTGGTCGATCTCTGCCTCCGGGTCGGAGGCCGCGACCTCAACCGGCGCGTGCTCGAGGCCCTGATCCGGAGCGGCGCCTGCGACGGCCTGGGGGAGCGCGGCCTGCTCCTCGCCACCCTCGACCGCGCCCTGGACCGGGCTGCCCAGATCCGCCGCGAGCGCGACCTCGGGCAGGGCTCGCTGTTCGGCGAGAGCGCCGCCGAGGACGTGTCGATTGCCCTCTCCCCGGTCGACGAGTTCGGCACGGTCACCGACGTCACCGCGGTCCCCGCCGAGGAGCGGCTGCGCTGGGAGCGGGAGTACCTCGGGATGTACCTGAGCGACCACCCGCTGCGCCGCATCTCGGAGCGCCTCGCGGAGCGCGTCGACACCGCGGTCGGCGAGCTGGGGGCCCACCTCGACGGCATCTACGTGCAGATCGGCGGGGCGATTCGCGACCTCCGCGCCTTCATCCCCCGGCGCAGCACCACCGGTCAGCGGATGGCGTTCATGACCCTGGAGGACCTCTCCGGCGCCTGCGAGGTGGTGGTGTTCGCACGCATCTTCGAGGAGTGCGCCGAGCTGCTCCGTCCCGACCAGGTGATCGTGGTGCGGGGGCGGGTCCAGGCCGGCCGCAACGGCCGAGCCGCCGTCCCGGCGGTTCAGAACGGCGCCGCGGCCCCGGAGGAGGAGGAGCACCCCGACACCGAGTCGGTGAGCGTCATCGCCGAGGCCGTCTACGCCCTCGACGACGTCCGGCTGGCGGCCTGGCGCCGCAACAGCCGGGTCCGGCTGCGCCTCTCCGCGGGCCAGGAGTCGCTGCTTCCGACCCTGCGCGGCATCCTCGGAAAGCACCGGGGAGAGGCCCCGGTCCTGGTCCAGGTGCTGGGGGCGCGATCGGTGGACGAGATCGTGCTCGGTGACGAGTGGAGGGTGGAGCCGGGCCCGGCGCTGGAGCGGGCGGTGGAGTCGCTGCTGGGCGACGCCTCCTACCGGGTGGAGGTGGAGCGCCAGCGGGCTCCCGAGCGCGAGGGCGCGCGCCGCCGCTGAGGCCTGCCCACCGCCGCGCGTGGCGTCAGGCAGAGCGCGGCCCACAGCCGCGAGACGCCGGAGGGTCAGCCGGCGTCAGAGCAGGCCGACCAGCCAGTCGAGCGCGACCTTGGCGACCAGGAAGACCACCAGGTAGGTGACGAAGGCGATCAGCGCCTCCACATCGATGCCCGACCTGTGGGCGACGATGCCGTCGAACGGGCGGCAGAAGGGCTGTGCCATCGCCCGGATCCCACGGGTCAGCGGATGCCAGGGGTCGGCGTGGAAGAGGGAGAGGAGGAAGCGAAGCAGGACCAGGACCGCGACGATGACGATCAGGGTGAGCACCAGCTGCTCCAGCCCTGAGGCCAGGATGTAGCCCACGGAGGCCCCGCTCACGCCGACGTTGTACGAGAGCGAGAAGCAGACGTTGGCCAGCACCTCCAGGACGATGAGCGCGAGCAGAGGGGAGATGTCGAGCATCCCGCCGAAGCTCGGCAGCAGGCCGCGAAAGGGGGCCAGGATGGGGTCGGCGATGGCCCGGATCACGCGGACCAGCGGGTGGTACGGGTTGAGCCCCGGGATCCAGGAGATGATCACCCGGACCACCACGATGAGGGTGAGGACCTCCAGGACGTACCCGAGCCCCTGGAGGATGTTGGAGGCTAGCACGGGCCCGAGTATAGGGAGCGGCCTGGCGGGGCAAGCGGCCGCACCGGCTCAGCCGCCCAAGGTCCAGTTGGTGACCGGGGCGCTGCCCCCGCCCGTGTAGCCGATGGTTCCCGAGCCCGACGCATCCAGGCTGAGGCGGGCCAGCGTGGCTCCGGCCGCGCTGGTCACGGTGCCGGTGAGCTGGGTGGTGCTCACCAGGTTGAGCGTGAACGCGGTGCCGTCGGTCGCGTCGGTCACCGTCCAGCCCGTCGGCGTGGGGGAGAAGAGCGCGAAGAGCGCGGCGTGGCCGGAGGTCGTGTTGGACGGCATCGGGGTGCCGCTTCCGGCGATCACGAACGTCGTCGGCGTCGGCGTGGTGATCGAGAGAGCGCCGGTCGCACCCGACTCGGAGGTGGACTGCGTGCCCGAGAAGACGACGCTGTCGTCGTCGTCGCCGCCCCCCGAGATCGGGGTCAGGCTGATGGTGAGGGGCGCGACCGTGGCCAGGGAGAGCCCCAGCGCCGGGAAGGGCTGGGCGACCGCGCCGCTGCAGACGAAGGGGGGAGGCGTCGAGCTGCCGGCGGGGATCTCGCACTCGAGGCCGAGGCTCACCGGCGGAGCGCCGTCCTGGGGGGTGAAGGTGCCGGTGCCGTCCACGGTGTCGCTCGAGGTGCCCCCCGACGCCTCCGCGAAGACCACGCTCTCGCTGAGGGCGAGGACACCGAGGGTGGCGCCTGCGGGTCCGAGATAGGTCGCGGACTCGCTGATGGAGATGGTGCCGGTCGCGCTCGCGGTGGTCAGGGTGGCCGCGGCCTCGATGTAGGGCTGGGCGCAGCTCCCGTCGTAGTAGAGGTCGACCTCCGCGGTGGCGACGCTCCCGGTGGTCGACTTCTGCAGCAGCTTCGACGATCCGGTGCCCGCGGCGAGCGCCTTGCAGGAGGTGGAGTCGAGCAAGGCGTCCAGGAGCACGATCACCTGGCTCTGGACCACGTTCGACGCCAGCCCGATGGCGAGCCCCTGCTGAGCGAGGAGCCGGGTCTCGGCCCCAGCCGCGATGCTCGCCGGGGTGGCGGTGTGAGTCGGGATGGTCGTGGCGCTCGGCGAGGCGGTGCCGGCGGCCCCACCGCCACAGCCGGCGGCGGCCAGGGGGCAGAGCAGCGCCGCCGCCGCGGCCCAGAGCGTCAGCCGGCGCGCAGACCTCCCTGGACGGCTTCCGGTCGGCGGCGCGGTGGTCATCGGGGAGCCTCCTCAGGAGGTCGCGGCCTCCTCGGCATCGGTGGAGGGCTCGGTGGCGGTGGCGGGCTCGGTACCGGCGGCGATTCCGGGCCCGACCGGCGGCGCGGACGCGGCAGCCGCCTCGGGCTTCGGACCGGCCCGCCCCTCGGTCCGGCGCCAGATGACGATCGTCAGCGGCACCACCACCACCAGCGAGACGATGGCGGTGAGCTGGAGCTCCTTCAGCCCCAGCCAGATCACCGGCTCGCTCTGACGGAGGAAGTCGAGCAGGAACTGGCTCACCGAGTAGAGGGCGAGGTAGCTGATGATCAGCACCCCGGGACGCACGCCGCGCCGGCGGATGCCGATCAGGATCAGCAGGATCACCAGCGTGCCCAGCGCCTCGTAGGCGCCGGCCGGCTGGTAGGCGACCCCGAGCCGGTAGCCCGGCTGCAGGACAGCGGCGGAGTTGGTGTAGGCGGTCGCCCAGGGGAGGTTGCTCGGCCCGCCGAGGATGTCCCCGTTGATGATGTTGCCGATCCTGCCGATGGGCTGGCCCACCACCGCGAAGAAGGCGCCACCGTCGACAAGGGTCCAGATCGGGAGGTGCCGGCGCCACCCCACGACGATCACCGCGACCAGCGCTCCGACGATCGCTCCATAGAACGCCATCCCGCCGTTCCACACCGCGATCACGTCGACCAAGCTGTGCATCGCGTCGAGGTTCTGGACGTCGTAGTAGAGCCGTGCGCCGATCAGCCCGAAGAGGATCGCCCAGCCCGTGATGGCCTCCAGGTCGTTCTCGCTGATGCCGCGGGGCCGGAGGTGGGCCCGGGCGCCCAGGTAGTAGGCGACCACGAAGGCCACCACGTAGAGGATGCCGTACCAGTGGACGGAGAGCGACCCCAGGCTGAACGCGACCGGGTTGATGCCGATGCTGATGGTGGCGAGCACGGTCAGCCATGATGCGACGTGGCCCTGGGGTCGCGCACGTCCAAGAGGCGATAGCCGCGTTTGGACCGCATCCTGACGACCTCGAAACCCTGGGTCACCAGTCGCTCGGCGAGGGAATCGGCCCCCAGGTGGCGCTGCACCACCAGGTAGGCGTGGCCTTCGGGCTCGAGACGCGCCAGCCAGGTGCCGAGCAGGTCGAGCAGCGGGCCCCGTCCCACCCGGATGGGCGGGTTGCTGTAGATCGCGGCGAAGCGGAGACCCGGGTCGACCTCATCCGGCCGGTGGGCCTCGACGTTCTCGACCCCGTTGGCGGCCGCGTTGGTGCGG
>Ga0181533_1006405_pt1 | contig 10718 bp, 10 predicted proteins | sample PEATcosm2014_Bin_45_FD_119772 | JGI IMG/M metagenome (GOLD analysis project Ga0181533, IMG submission 119772) | Peatland microbial communities from MTU Mesocosm Facility, Houghton, MI, USA - PEATcosm2014_Bin11_60_metaG | ecosystem: Environmental > Terrestrial > Soil > Wetlands > Peat | place...
CTGATCTGCGCCACTTCCAGCGTGTGCGTCAGGCGATTGCGGAAGTGATCGGAATATCGCCGGGTGAAAACCTGCGTCTTGTTCTCCAGGCGGCGGAAAGCGCGCGAGTGAATAATGCGGTCGCGATCGCGTTCGTAATCGTTGCGGTAAGGGTGCGGCGGCTCCGCGTAACGCCGGCCTTGCGACTCTTCTACCCGCATGGCGTACGGTGCGAGTTGGCAGCGATCGTTGCGGCGCATAGTTCCTGGCGGGCAGTCTCCCGGAAAGCGAATATAGCACAGCGGCACGGAATCAGGTAAACCGGGGAAGGCGACCGCCCGCTTCGGGCATGGGCCCCCCGATGGTCCCCGCAGGGGTCCTGCACTTCACTTGACAGGCTGTGCGGCGGTGCGGATAATCCCAAAGTCGTGACACGCGTTTCGACCGCTTCCCGTCGGCGACTCACCGGCAGTGATCTGCTTCTGGCGCCCGGACCCGAGGACCTGGAGGACGTTGCCGCCGCGGCCGATCAGCACGATCATAATTCCTGGTACGCGAGGCTTCAGCCTATGACTTGCTTGCAAAAGACCGGATGCCTGCTCGTTTTCGCCATTCTCATGCCCTGCGCCTTGCTGATGGCCGCTGATGAAACGGTGAAGTTGCAAAAGCAAACGGATTCCGTCGAAGTGCTCATCGGCGGGAAGACCTTCACCACTTACTACTATGGCGCGAATTCACCCAAGCCCTATATGTCCCCCTTGCGCTCGGCGCAAGGCACCGTGGTGACTCGCGGATTCCCCATGCGCACGGACATCCCCGGCGAGCGCCGTGACCACCCGCACCATCGCGCCTTGTTCTACGCGCACGGCGACATTAACGGAATCGATTTCTGGGGCGAGGGCCAACCCGCCAAGGCGGCGCAGACCGCCAATGGTGTGTATTACTCGAGCGAGGCTTTGCCCAAAGGGCGAACCGTCTTCCGCAAGCTCGATGAGGTCAAGAGCCACGGCCAGAGCGGAACTTTGAAGGCGGAGTTCGAGTTGGTGGGCCCCGACGGCAAAGCCATCGGCAGTGAAACCCAGGAATATACTTTCAGCGGCAACGCCTCCTCGCGCATCATCGACTGCACCTTCACGCTGATCGCCGATAAAGGCGTGCCGCTTAAAATGGGAGACACCAAAGAGGGTACCTTTGCCATCCGCGTCGTCAATGGGCTCACCCAACCCGGCCTCAAGATGCTGAACTCGGAAGGCAAGGTGGGAGTCAACGAAATCTGGGGCAAGCGCGCCAGTTGGGTGGATTACTCCGGCGAGGTGGATGGCGAATCTCTCGGCATCGCCATCTTCGATAATTCCGCTAACATCAAACATCCTACTTATTGGCATGCGCGCGATTACGGGCTGTTCGCGGTCAATCCCTTTGGCGAACACGACTTCTATAACGACCCCAAGCGCGACGGCAGCGTCACGATCGCCTTAGGGGAATCACTGACGTTCCGCTACCGCGTGGTGATCCACCACGGCGACGCGGCAGAGGCTCAGGTGGCCGCAGCTTACAACGGCTACGCCGCAGGACATTAGAGACTGTTGCGGGTGGCTGGCCACTAACCACTAGCCACTAACCAGTGCTTTTTCGAGGTACTCATGAATCGTCTTATCAAAGCCCGCAAGAATGGAAAGTTCCAACAGATCGTGGCGCCCGGCACAATGCGCTTCCTCGACTTCGCCACCTTGCAACTGGATAAGGGAGAGCGCCACTCTCTCGCGACGGGTGCTCGCGAATACGTACTCGATATTTTCTCCGGCGCCATAACCCTGACGATCAGCACCGTCGGGCGCAGCAAGGAGATTTATAGCGGCATCGGGAAACGCGCGGACGTGTTCTCCGGACCGCCGGTCATGAGCTACATCCCGCCCAACTCGCAACTGGAAATCAAAGCGGACTCGGCGGCAGATTTGGGAATTTTCTCCGCTCCCTCCAACTCCCATGCCCCGGCCGCACTGCTGGAAGGATCTACTGTGGTCAGCAAGCAGGTGGGCCGCGACAACTGGCAGCGGACGGTCTATTCGGCATTGGGTGAAAACGTACCAGCGGAGCGCCTCCTGGCCGGCGAGACCCTGAACCCTCCCGGCAACTGGTCGAGTTTTCCACCTCACAAGCATGACCGACCGAATCCGCCGCAGGAAGCCGTGCTGGAAGAGGTTTACTACTTCCGCGTCAAGCCCACGCAAGGCTTCGGGTTCATTTGGACCTACACCGCCCCCGGCGACCCCGAGGGATTCTCCAATGTTTTTGTTGTCGAAGATGGCGACACCGTCCTGTTGCCCAAGGGCTATCACCCCACGGTGGGCGCGCCCGGCTATGAACTGCAATACACCTGGGTGCTCGCAGGTGAGGAGCGGAAATATGGCGCCTGGGCTGACGACCCCCGCCACGCTTGGGTAAAGAATCCCTAAACGCGTCGCCGCCGCGATAGCCGCAGGCGCGCCCGAGTCACACGCTGGACTGACTCACAGTTTTATTGTCAAAGCCTCGCCGGAAGGAGAATCGTGCCTACTCCACTCTCGGACGCAAAACCCTCAGGCTCCGCTCCCGCGCTTCCCTCGAGCTCATTCCGGATACCTCACCTGCGATGGCTGATTTGCGGAGTTTTATTCTTTGGCGCCGTCATCAACTATGTTGATCGGGGCACCATCTCGATCCTCTCCCATCATGTGCAAAAAATCTTCAGCATGTCGGAGAGCGATTACGGTTGGATCATCTTCTCCTTCCAGTTGAGCTACGGCATCATGTTGCTGGGGTTTGGGCGGATCATCGACCGCCTCGGCACGCGGACGGGCTTTGCGTTGGCCATGACTTGGTGGTCGCTCGCTGCCATGGGGCAAGCCTTGGCGCGTGGCGTGACCTCCTTTGCGGCGGCGTGCGGTTTGCTGGGGATGGGAGAAGCAGGGAGTTTCCCGGGTTCCATCAAAGCCGTGGCCGAGTGGTTCCCCAAGCGCGAGCGGGCTTTGGCCACAGGCATTTTCAACTCCGGCACGGCGGTGGGGGCAGTGATCTCCTATCCCCTGGTGGGGTGGTTATTCCTCCGATGGGGCTGGCAGATGGCCTTCGTCGGAACGGGCGCGCTGGGATTAGTCTGTGTCGCCGTTTGGCTGCTCCTCTACCGCCTGCCCCGCAAGCACCCTTGGATCACACCGGGCGAACTCCAGCATATCGAGACCGAACACGGCGACGATCAGGAAGTACTGGGCGCACGACTGGCGTGGGGAAAGATTTTCGGTTACCGGCAGGCGTGGACTTTCATCATGGCCAAGTTCATGACCGACCCGGTGTGGTGGTTCTACATCTTCTGGCTGCCCAAGTACCTGATCGAGGCGCGCCACTTCTCGGTTGAACACCTGCGGCTCTTCGGATTCATTCCCTTCCTGGCGGCGGTGCCGGGTTCGGTCGCCGGCGGCTGGCTCTCCGGCTATTTACTCCGCCGCGGGCGGTCCGTCAACTTCGCGCGCAAAACCGCCTTACTGGCCTGTGCCCTCTGTATGCCTTTCGGAATCCTGGCGGTGTTTTCGGGAAGCCCCTGGATGGCCCTGGCATTTATCTCGGTCGGGACCGCCGCCCATCAGGGCTGGTCCGCCAACGTCTTTACCCTGCCGTCAGATACGTTTCCGAAGAAGGATGTAGGTTCGGTGGTGGGAATCGGGGGAGCCGCCGGCGCTTTCGGAGGAGCGATCCTGGCCTGGGTGTCAGGCCATGTCCTGCTGCATCACTCGTATCTCCCGCTGTTTATCATTGCCGGCGTCATGCATCCCCTGACGATGGGGGTTATCCAATTACTGACCCCGAAGATCGAGAGAATTCCCCAAACGGCTGCGCCCGCAGTTTAGGCGCTCGCCGCCGCATTAGGCTGTGCCGCCTTGCATCTTGAGCCGGTCGTACTGGACGTGGGCTCGCACAAACCGCAATAAATCCGCGGGGGGAACCGGTTTCTCCAGGTAATCGATCGCGCCCATTTGCATGGCTTCGAGATAGCATGGCATATCGATACAGCGCGTCACCACCAAAACGGGCCGGCGGCGGTCCAACTGCTGGGCGCGGTCCAATACCCTGCGCCCCTCAAAGGCCCGGGTGCCCTGGCTCACCACCACGAAGTCAAAAGGCACCGTCTCCAGGTATTGAACGCCGGCTTCATAAGTCGTGCAGGTAAAAACTTCGAATCCTTGGCCTTCCAGGATCAGGCGAAGAGTCCGCAAGTCGCCTGCGTCCTCATCGATGAGAAGGACTTTGGTAATTCGAGTTGTAAAATCGATTCCTCGGGGTGTGAATGCGTCGCCTGCCATAAGAATTCTCCCTACTGGAATGAATCGACCCCTTATCCAAGTCGAGTTGATCTATCGCCCGATGTTATGGGGAGAAGGGCCTCCCTCCCCGTTCTTGAGCCGAGGAATTTGATCAACCTACGTTACTCCGTAAATCTCACTGAGCGAGAGGTAACCACGGTCGCCCCCTGGGTATGGAAAGAGGGGCCTGCCATTACGAGGAAATGAGAATCAGCGTGGCGCGTTGAATGAGAGCGGCGAACACACCCAGGAGTAGCCTCCGATCCTTACCACTTGTCAAAGAAGTGGCCGATGGAAAGCCGCGGGGCAAACGCGAGCGGTTGATGAACTCGACGAAGAGCCTCCGGAACCTAAGGTACGCTGCGGCTAACTCTGCGCCGAACTGCCTGGGAGCACGCGTGGGCGGGGGAGGGCGTTTCTAGAAGTGATCCCACATACGAGGCCGGGCCCCACCCTGATAATTCCAGACTGCCTAATCAAACGCACTGAGTAAGAACACTCGTGGAGGATAATCGTTCGATAATTAGTTGTCAAGCGATTTTTTGACTGATAATTCAAAAGAGCCATTCGAGGCAAGGTAAAACGTAAGTAACAGATTCTAAATGCGTCATAAATCAGAATGCAAGAAGAGGTGCTGAAAAATCTGACAAGAGAGTAAATTAATTCATCTTTTTCTTGCCGCGCAGAAGCCGTCCACCCATTGATTTGCTTGGTAGGTTTCGGTTTCGCATTGCCATCCTTGCCTGCGTGTTTAACATTTAGTTAACGCTTCAAAGGCGCGGGGGAGCGAATGGAGTTAACACCGCCTACGGCCCCAATTGCGGGGAGTTGGGACGAGCGCTGCAGGCGGGTCACCCCCCCCTCGTCAGGCCGTATGGCGCCGTTTTCTTCTCTTGACCTTCCCGCAGATTGCGATATGCTGCCGAAACCTTGCACATAGAGATAGGGAGATGAGTAAACCAGACAATTCTGTTTCGGTCGAGCGCGCCTCCGACGCCGGTCTTTTATCTATTTCAAATTCGCGGCGTTGGGTGCTGGTCGGTTTGCTCTTCGTCGCTTCCTTCATCAACTATCTCGACCGCGCCACGATCTCTGTCGCCTTGCCACTCATCTCCGTCGATCTGCGTCTCGGCCCCGAAACCAAGGGAATTGTGCTCTCCTCTTTCTTCTGGTCTTACGCCCTGATGCAAATTCCCATTGGCTGGTGCGCGGACCGGTGGAATCTCCGCTGGCTTTACGCCGGGCTTTTCGCCGTCTGGTCGCTCGCCTGTGGCTTGACGGGCTTCGCCGGCAGCCTGCTGGTCTTGATTCTGCTGCGAATCCTGCTGGGCATTGGTGAGTCGATCTATCTTCCCGGCGGAACCAAAATCGTAAGCATGCTCTTCCCTTCCCCGGAGCGCGGGTTTCCTTCCGGGCTCTTCGATAGTGGCACACGCCTGGGCTTGGCGGTGGGGGCCCCGCTGATCGCGGCGCTGATCATGTTTTGCGGCTGGCGGAACATGTTCGCCCTGGTGGGGTTCACGGCCATCATCTGGGTGGTGCCTTGGCTTCTCGCCGCTCCCAGGAATCTGCAAGGCGTACGCAGCGTTGCTGTGACTGCCGGCTCGTCCCCTGCTCGGCGGATTCACTTCAATCGTAACTTGCTGGGAATATGCCTGGGTTTTTTCTGCTTCGATTACTACTGGTACCTGTTCGTCACCTGGCTTCCCGACTATCTCGTCACTGTCCGCCACTTGACACTGGTGCGCGCGGGCTTTTACGCGGCGTTGCCCTATTTTGTTTTCGGCGCCTGCCAACCGCTGGGCGGATGGATCACCGACTGGTTCATTCGCTGGGGTGGGGATGAGACGCGCACGCGAAAAACGATGCTCACGGTCGCGTTTCTCTCTGGACTTCTGCTTATTCCCGCCGCCCGCGCGGAGAGCCCCCTTGGCGCTCTCGCCTTCCTCATGGGAGGCTCGTTGGTCGGACTGGCCGTTGGCAACTTATTCGCCATCATTCAGTGCTGCGCGCCGCCCGATGAGGTGGGCATCTGGACGGGCTATGAAAACTTTGTTGGAAACATTGGCGGCGTCCTGGCGCCCATCGTCACCGGATTCCTGATTGCCCGCACCGGCACCTACCTTCCGGGCTTCGTCCTCGCGGCAGGCGTCTTGGTGTCTGGCCTACTCGCCTATTGGTTCATCGTCGGAGAGCTCAATCCTGTCCCGTGTGCAAGGCAACAGGGAAAGAATGGGAGAGGTTGAACGCAAAGAATTTGCTGGTGAGCCGTGAGGGAATCGAACCCCCAACCTGCTGATGAGGAGAGGAGTCTCGTGATAACGCCACTGGCGTGATCGTGACCCGTGGCAGGCAGCTTGACTTGCTATTGCATCCTCATGAGAGCCACGTTCACGGTATCTCAGGCAACAGACTTTGTGTCCCTCGACATCAGACCAGACGGGTGCAACAATGACCACCGCCGAATGTCCCGCCGGAACGTTGGAGGCGTGCAAGCATTCCTAGCCGGGGTTCTTATCGCTTTGCTTCTCCCTTCGTTTGGCGGGTAGGAAGCCTCAAGGAGTATGTGAAGCATGCAACAGATAACTCACGATGTCTTAATCCTGGGCACCGGACTCGCGGGGTTGCGCGCCGCCGTGGAGATCTGTATCAAAACCCGGGGTAGGGCCGACATTGGTATCGTGGCGAAAGTGCAAGTCATGCGCTCGCATTCCGTGTGTGCGGAAGGAGGCACTGCCGCGGTGATGCGCCCCGAGCAAGGGGACAGCCTTGAGTTGCACGCCTGGGACACGGTGAAAGGCGCCGATTTCCTGGCGGACCAGGATGTAGTGGATCGTTTTGTGCGAACCTCGCCCGATGAAATCCGCCTGCTCGAGCACTGGGGATGCCCGTGGTCACGCCGCGACGACGGCCGCATTATGCAGAGGCCGTTTGGGGGTCATTCCTTTCCGCGTGCATGCATGGCGGCTGACAAGACCGGCTTCTTCGAAATGCAGGCGCTCTACGACACCCTCGTCAAATACCCGAACTTCCGGCGCTACGACGAGTGTTTCGTCACTTCCTTGCTTCTCGACGGCGGCCGGTTCGCCGGCCTCACGCTCTACGATCTGCCCACGGGCGAGTTTTGCGTCTTGCGCGGCAAGGCGATCCTGATTGCCTCGGGAGGATTGGGGAATCTTTATGGATTCACCACCTACTCGCAAACCGTGACGGGCGACGGACAGGCCATCGCCTATCGCGCGGGCCTGCCCTTGGAGGATCCGGAGTTTCTCCAGTTTCACCCGACGGGCCTTGTGCCTTCGGGCATCTTGATGACCGAAGGCTGCCGCGGCGAAGGCGGCTACCTGCGCAACAATCGCGGTGAGCGCTTTATGGAGAAGTATGCGCCCAAGATGATGGAGCTCGCGCCGCGCGACATCATTTCCCGTGCGGAAATGACGGAAATTCTCGAGGAACGCGGCTTCCCGGGCCCCGACGGCCTCGAATCCATCAGCCTCGATTTAACCCACCTGGGAGCCGAGCGGATCAACAAGCGCTTGCCCCTGATCCGGGAAGTGTGCATCAAGTTCCTGGGGATCGATCCGATCACGCAGGCGATCCCCATCCGGCCCGTGGCCCACTATTCCATGGGCGGCATTGAGGCCGACATCGACGGCCGGACGAAGGTGGAAAACATCTGGGCCGCAGGCGAGGTGGCGTGCCACTCGATGCACGGCGCCAACCGCCTGGGGTGCAACTCCACGGCGGAATGCCTGGTGTGGGGCGGCATCACGGGCGGCGAGATCGCGAAGCACCTGGAACTCGGCGCGAAGCTGAGCGACGTGCCGGAAAACCAGGCCCGGGAAGAAGAGAAACGCATTTTCAGTGGGCTGCTGCAACAGAGTGGAACGGAGAACCCGGCCCACATCCGCCGCGAGCTCCGCACCCTAATGGATAAGCACGCGGGCGTCTACCGCACCGGCGAATCCATGCAAGAGGGCCTAAACAAGATTGCCGAGCTTAAACAGCGCTTCCGGAAAATCACCGTGCAAGACAAGAGCCGAATCTACAACTCCAACCTGATCCAGACGCTCGAGACCGAAAACATGCTGGAGTTGGCCGAGGTGCTGCTGTTCGCGGGCCTGGCTCGGGAGGAATCCCGCGGGGGTCATGCCCGGACAGATTTTACCCAACGCGACGACCAGAAATTCCTGGCCCACTCCATGGTTTACTACACGGGCGGCAAACCGCGACTGGAATACAAACCTGTGACGATTACGAACTGGAAGCCAGTGGAGCGGAAATATTGATGATTGCCGATTTGCGATTGCCGATTAGAGAAGCTGTCAGCTATCAGCCGTCAGCAATCAGCCAAGAACAGGACGTCGAGTTGTTCACGACCCAAAGCTGAAAGCTGATAGCTGACTGCTGAGAGCTTTCTCTCAATCGAAAATCGACAATCCCGGAGGCGGGCATGGCCGAAATCATAAGACACGATAACCGGCTCGGGCTGTGGGGATGGCTCGGAGGTGGCCGTTGGGGCGTGGAGCGCTACGCTTACATCCTGCATCGGCTGACCGGCCTGGGCATCCTTTCCTACTTCCTGATGCACGTCGTGGTGACGAGCCTGCGCGCCCGAGGGATCTACCTATGGGTTGAAGGGGGAATTTTTCACCAGCCCATCTTCAAGTTCGGGGAGTTCCTGGTCTTCGCGGCGTTCGCCTACCATGCCTTTAACGGCGTCCGCCTGGTGCTCGTGGAACTCGGCTTTGCCGTCGGCAAACCCATCGAGCCGATCTATCCCTATAAGACGTCATTGAACGTGCAGCGGCCATTGCTGATTGTCATGATGGTCCTGGCGGCGATTTTTCTCGCCGCGGGCGGGTATGAATTCCTAGGATTGGCGAAGTAGGAGGAGAAATGGGCGAAACAAAATACTGGACCTGGCACATGGCAGCAGGGGTGGTGATCCTCTTCCTGCTCGGCCTCCACATGCTCATCATGCACCTGGGTGGGATCACTCACCTGTATGCGCCTCTCGGTGGCGAGGCGATATCCAAAGCGAACAGTTTGTTTCGCGATGGCAAGCTGCTCTTCACCGTCACTTACGTTCTCCTCCTCGCCGTCGCGCTCTATCACGGCCTTTATGGCCTGCGGACCATTCTGTTCGAGTTGACGCTGAAGCCTGCCGCCGAAAAGGCCATTACCATCGTCCTGCTCATGGTGGGACTGGGCCTGCTCGGGCTGGGCACCTGGGGGGCCATAGCGGCCCATGCGATTGCCAAAGCCGGAATAAGGGGGTAGCCATGGCGGAGAACAGCCAAACCACACGACCCATCACCTTCCACGTCACGCGTTACAATCCCGAGCGCGATGGCGAGCCGTACATCCAGACGTACACAGTGCCCGTGCGCGCCGGTATGACGGTGCTGGACGGCCTGCACTACATCAAAGAGAACTTGGATGCCTCGCTCGCCTGGCGCTATTCATGTCGCATGGGTGTTTGTGGGTCGTGCGGGATGCTTCTGAACGGCCACCCGACGCTCGCCTGCAACACTCAAATCCTGCACATCGCGGCGAGTGATCTCACGGTAAGCCCCTTGCCGAATTTTGAGATTATTCGTGACCTCGTCCCCGACCTTCTGACGATGTTTGACAAACATCGTTCCCTCAAGCCTCACATCGTGCGAGCGGATGAAGCGGAAATCAACGACCCGCAAGGGGAGTTCTACCAGTCTCCGGCGGAGCTCGAGCGCTATCTCCAGTTCAGCTATTGCATCAAGTGCGGCTGCTGCATGGCCGCCTGTCCCACCTTGGCCACGGACGCGCGCTATTTGGGGCCCATGCCCTTGTCGGCGGCACAGCGCTACAACGTGGACACGCGCGACGATGGGCGGCGCGATCGCAATACTCTGACCGGCTCTGCGCACGGGGCATTCCGTTGCCATTACGCCGGCGAATGCTCCCGCGTTTGCCCCAAGGGAGTGGACCCCGCCAAGGCGATTCAACATCTCAAGCGGCAGTTGGTGCTGGACTATCTCCACTTGGCTCGCCGAAGAAAACCCTGCCAGAAGTTGCACGGGCCGGGCCAAGCGAAGCCGCTCCCCAACATCCCCGCCGCGCCCGCCAAGACCGTCTGAGGGAATCCCTCGCCGCTTCCGAGTTTCCCTGCCGCGCAGGGGCTTGGCCGTGGGTGGCACCCATGGTACCCCAGCATCCGAGTAAGGGATTCGTCAAAAAGCGGCCCGACGCGTGGCGGGGCGATGGCTGGCGAGTGTCCGGCCGCCACTTCTACGGTTTGGCCGTTAGAACTAAGCCGCTGGCGCGGCGGACTTAGATTGGTGCGAGAGGCGAGGGGTCGAGGGCGTTAAGTTTGGGGTTACAGAAAGGAGGTTTCTGTGACCCCACTACGTCGAAGGATGC
>Ga0181533_1006409_pt1:0-2500 | contig 10708 bp, 6 predicted proteins | sample PEATcosm2014_Bin_45_FD_119772 | JGI IMG/M metagenome (GOLD analysis project Ga0181533, IMG submission 119772) | Peatland microbial communities from MTU Mesocosm Facility, Houghton, MI, USA - PEATcosm2014_Bin11_60_metaG | ecosystem: Environmental > Terrestrial > Soil > Wetlands > Peat...
CCCGCCTGGGGAGTACGGCCGCAAGGCTAAAACTCAAAGGAATTGACGGGGGCCCGCACAAGCGGTGGAGCATGTGGTTCAATTCGACGCAACGCGAAGAACCTTACCTGGGTTGGAACCCTCCAGAAGTCCGCAGAGATGTGGATGTGCTCGCAAGAGAACTGGATGTCCAGGTGCTGCATGGCTGTCGTCAGCTCGTGTCGTGAGATGTTGGGTTAAGTCCCGCAACGAGCGCAACCCTTGTCGTTAGTTGCTAACAGTTCGGCTGAGCACTCTAACGAGACTGCCGGTGTTAAACCGGAGGAAGGTGGGGATGACGTCAAGTCCTCATGGCCCTTATGCCCAGGGCTACACACGTGCTACAATGGCCGTTACAAAGCGTCGCTAACCCGCGAGGGGGAGCTAATCGCAAAAAAGCGGCCTCAGTTCAGATTGCAGTCTGCAACTCGACTGCATGAAGTTGGAATCGCTAGTAATCCCTGATCAGCAGGCAGGGGTGAATACGTTCCCGGGCCTTGTACACACCGCCCGTCACACCATGGGAGTCAGTTGCTCCAGAAGTGGCTTTGCCAACCCGCAAGGGGGGTAAGTTCCTAAGGAGTGACTGGTGACTGGGGTGAAGTCGTAACAAGGTAGCCGTAGGGGAACCTGCGGCTGGATCACCTCCTTTCTGGAGACATGGGGAGCTCTTCGGGGTTCCTCTAGTCAGGTCAGTATCAAGGTTTCGCTCTTCTCGGTTTTGCTGTTCGGCTTTGAGAGACCGAATGGTTTGTCAACTGAATAGCCTGGTGAGGTGATTGTTCAACAAAGCAAAACCTGGGCCTGTAGCTCAGTTGGTTAGAGCACACGCTTGATAAGCGTGGGGTCGAAAGTTCAAATCTTTCCAGGCCCACCGCTTGCGGCGGTGCAACAGAGATAGCCCCAAGAGATTCCTGGGGCGTTAGCTCAGCTGGGAGAGCACCGGCTTTGCAAGCCGGGGGTCGAGGGTTCGAACCCCTTACGCTCCACCGCAAAAACAGAATCAAACCTTCGCGTTCCGACGAAAGCTCTCAATTCTGGCCTTGCAGGCTTTCGTCGGTGGTTGAAGGAGACCCCGAGGTTCTTTGAAAAGTGAATAGATGACGACGACGCGAAAGCGTGTCTTGAGCAAAACGAGCGTCGAAGGAAATCCGAACGGTTGGAGCTCACTCGACGAGCTTCGATCTCGATACCGCGCGCGAGCGTAGAAGGGCATTGCCCGGCTGCGTTCGTTAGCGGGAGGCGTGAGGCCCTTCAAGGGTTTCACGTGCAATTGTAAGCGGCGTGTCGCGATAATTCTGGTGGCAAGAGCCATCCAACCTTTTCATGGGATCCGCGGAGCTAGTCTCTCAGGGTTCCATATCGCGTGAGCGCAGCCCGGCTTTGCCGGGCGGAGTTCATCGCGGGAGGAGTGGAACCCTCTCAGGGTTCCACACTTAATAGATTGGTGGTCAAGCTACTAAGGGCGCACGATGGATGCCTTGGCGTCAGGAGGCGATGAAGGACGTAGTTAGCTGCGATAAGCTCCGGGGAGTCGCAAACAGGCTTCGATCCGGAGATTTCCGAATGGGAAAACCCGACGGGAGTCATGTCCCGTCACAGCTCGGCTGAATTCATAGGCCGAGCAGAGCCAACGGGGGGAATTGAAACATCTTAGTACCCCTAGGAAAAGACATCAACCGAGATTCCCCAAGTAGTGGCGAGCGAACGGGGATGAGCCTAAACCGAATGCATGCAAGCCTGCCGGCGTTGTGCATTCGGGGTTGTAGGACCGCTCTGGGAGTGCGGCGGCATTCCTAGGAAGTTTCACCAAACCTGTCTCTAGCCGAACCGTCTGGAAAGTCGGGCCACAGCGGGTGATAGCCCCGTAAGCGAAAGAGAGTGCAGGTCTTCTGAGCGGTTCCTGAGTACCACGGGGCCCGAGAAACCCCGTGGGAATCCGGGAGGACCATCTTCCAAGGCTGAATACTACCTGACGACCGATAGTGAACAAGTACCATGAGGGAAAGGCGAAAAGAACCCCTGCTAGGGGAGTGAAAAGACCCTGAAATCGTGTGTCTACAAGCCGTTGAAGCACTATGCCCTTCGGGGAATGTGCGACAGCGTACCTTTTGCATAATGGGCCTGCGAGTTATGGTCGGTGGCCAGGTTAAGCCGTTAGGCGTAGCCGTAGCGAAAGCGAGTCCGAAATGGGCGTTCAGTCGCCGGACATAGACCCGAAACCTGGTGATCTATCCGTGTCCAGAATGAAGGGAGGGTAACACCTCCTGGAGGTTCGAACTCACTACAGTTGAAAATGTAGGGGATGAGGTGCGGATAGGAGTGAAAGGCTAATCAAACTAGGTGATAGCTGGTTCTCGCCGAAACCTATTTAGGTAGGTCCTCAGGCAACTATGTATCGGAGGTAGAGCACTAGATGGGCTAGGGGTCCTACCAGACTACCAAACCCAACGAAACTCCGAATGCCGATACAACTATCCTG
>Ga0181533_1006409_pt1:5000-10708 | contig 10708 bp, 6 predicted proteins | sample PEATcosm2014_Bin_45_FD_119772 | JGI IMG/M metagenome (GOLD analysis project Ga0181533, IMG submission 119772) | Peatland microbial communities from MTU Mesocosm Facility, Houghton, MI, USA - PEATcosm2014_Bin11_60_metaG | ecosystem: Environmental > Terrestrial > Soil > Wetlands > Peat...
TCAGAGGGTTCCCATATCCCCTCCCTCGATGGTGCGCGGCCGGCACAGCCGGCCGGCTCCCCATGCGACTATGGCAGGAAGGCATCCCCTTCGTGCCTTTTTTTGGGGGGGGAGCTACCCCTGCTTGTTGGCCCCACTTCCCAGGCGAGCCAGTTCGCGCCCAAAGTGCTGGGCGATGAGATGCTCCAGGCAGTAGTTCGTCCCGTGCAAGCGGCGCCGCTCGCAGTGGACCTTGCGGCACGGCTGCTTGCCTTCTTTCAACTCGCCCAAGTGCTCCGCCAGCCGGGCTAGGCAGTAGGCACGCATGGTGGCCGCGCGGTCGAGATCCTTGAGCCTGCGCGCATCGGGAGGATGGGGCCGGCACAGGATCGGAGGCGCCTCGATTTCCTCGGGCCACACGGCGACCCATAGCGCGCCGCACCCGGGACACTGGCGCAGTTCCTCCCACTCGGCGGCCTCAAGCACAGGCCAGCGCATGACACTGTCATCTTCGGGGCGAAACCAGGCTGGGCGTTCTGCGCAGGGGCAGTCAGGCTTCGCTGCACGCGGGGCCGGCATGCGCACCAGAGTACCGGATAACCGGAAGAGTACAAAACGCCGGTTACTACTATACTAGGCCGCCATGTCGGTGCCCATGTCTGACGTTCTTCACACCCTGCGCGAGCGCGGCTTCGTTCAACAAGTGAACGACGAATCAGGGCTGGCAGACCTGCTGCGCAAGGGACCTGTGTCCTACTACTGCGGATTCGATCCCACGGCTTCCAGCCTGCACGTGGGCAGCATGATCCCACTCATGGCGCTCGCCCACCTGGCGCGCGCCGGGCACCACCCGATCGCACTGCTTGGGGGCGGAACCGCCATGGTGGGGGATCCCAGCGGCAGGACCGAGCTTCGACAGATGCTCACGGTCGAGACCATCAAGAACAACCGCGACCAGATCGAGCCGCAGGTGCGCCGTTTCTTGGGCGCCGCCGGAGAGCACGCCCTGGTACTGGACAACGCCGAATGGCTGGCGCCACTCAACTACCTGGATTTCTTGCGCGATATTGGGCGGCACTTCAGCGTGAATCGCATGTTGACCGCCGAGGCCTATCGCTTGCGCCTGGAAAAGGGGCTCTCCTTTATCGAGTTCAACTACCAGCTTCTGCAAGCCTACGACTTCTTGGTGCTCTACCGCCGCTACGGATGCGTGCTGCAGGTCGGCGGCGACGACCAGTGGGGAAACATCCTGGCGGGAACCGATCTCGTCCGCCGCCTTCACCAGGCGGAAACCTACGCTCTGACCTTTCCTCTCATCACGACGGCGTCAGGCGCGAAGATGGGCAAGACTGCAGCCGGAGCGGTGTGGCTTTCGGCAGTGCGGACCAGCCCTTTCGACTTCTACCAGTACTTCGTGAATGTCGATGATCGCGACGTGGTGCGCTTCCTCAAGCTGCTGACGTTCATCCCTCTCGACGAGATCCAGCGTTTCGCGGCGCTGGAGGGCGCGGAACTGCGCGCTGCCAAGCAGGCGCTGGCCTACGCGGTCACGGAGTCCGTACACGGCAGAGACGCGGCCGAAAGAGCCCAACTGGCCGCGCGGGCAGCCTTCGGCGGCGGCGAGACCGGCGACCTCGTACCCACCTACTCCCTCGCCCCCGCCTTGGTGATGGCCGGGCTCAAGATCGTCGACCTCTTGCACGCCGTGGGCATGGCCACCTCAAAGAGCGTCGCCCGCCGATTGGTTGAGCAAGGCGGGGTCAGGCTGGGCAAGCGCAAGGTGACGTCCATTGACGATGTGATCCGGCTTGAGGAGATCGCGGCTGAAGGCACGCTTCTTCATGCGGGCAAGAAGCACCTGCGCCGCATCGTGGTCGGCGACTAGCGACCGGTCGCGTGGGGAGCCGGCGAGCTTTGCTCGCCGCGGACCATCGCGGGAGGGTTTGGCGAGGCCGAGCGAAGCGAGTGGGGAGGAGGAGGCGGGTAGGGGGCCGAAGGGCGAAGCGAACCCTCCCAGGGTTCTCATGTCAAAGTTCTTTGCGCATCCAGATCGCGGTCTTGGATCGAGCCATCTGGTACTCGTTGCCGGCGGCGATGGCCGACGTCACGTCCTTGCGATCGATGACATCGAACCCGAGCTTCTCGCCAACCAGGCCCTGCGCCCCGTCGGTGACAAGATACAAGTGCAACGCCCCATCGGCGCGCGCCTTGCGCATGGCATTTTCCATCAAGAGATAGGCGAGTCCTTCCCCCCGTCGTTCCGGTGCAACAGCGAGAAGCCGCAACAAGGCGTCGTCTCCGGCGGGTTCGACGGCCACACACGCGGTGATGCGGTCGATTGCCTCGCCAGCAGCGGGGATGACCAAGAAGCTCGGCCAGGTGCGGTCCAAGTCGGCGTGGGTGATTCCGACTCGGTTGAGCAGGTGGCCGATCGCTTCCCGGTCCTCGGGTCGCGCGCTGCGCACGGGATCACCCAGCCGATGCAGGAGCTTGTCGTGCAGTCCCCCGTAGTCGCCCGAGCTCATGATGACGACCGTGTCACCGGGCGCCGCGCGACCGGCCAAATGCTCGACGGTAGCGGGCACACCGGACACCAGTCGGGCCGGTACCTCGCGGCTGCGCAGATCGGCAGCCAGGCGCTCCACGTCCAGCCTCTGTTCGGCTGGCACCTTCTCGGGCGCGTAGAGCGGCGCCAGCACGACCTCGTCGGCCACCGCCAAGGCGTCGACAAAGTCGTGCTGGAAGACCGAGCGCCGGCTGGTGGCCGAGCGCGGTTCAAAGGCCACGATCAGCTTGCCGGGGCCGTAACGGCCTTTGAGCGCGCCCAGGGTCTCGCGAATGGCAGTCGGGTGATGGGCGAAGTCATCCACCACCGTGACCCCGGCCGCCGCGCCGACGATCTCCTGGCGCCGTCTGACCCCGAGAAAGTGCCGAATGGCCTGCGCGATGGCCGGCTGTTCGACGCCCAAGACCTGGGCGGCCGCGATGACGCCAGTCAGATTCTCGAGATTGAAGATGCCGGCCACACCCACGTCAAGGGTTCCCATCACCTTGCCCGCGCGTGCGAGCCGCAGGATCGTCCGTCCTCCCAACTTCCTGCCGGTGACTTCGAAGGTCCAGTCAGCGTCGGAGCCCGGGCGACCGTAGCTGGTGACCGAACAGCGCGCCGCGCGTGCCACCTCCCTCGCGCCCGGCGAGGCGGCGCACACCACCAGATGTCCCTCGGGCGGGATGAGAGCGATGAATTCGCGGAAGGCGTCCTTGACTGCGGCCTCGTCGGCGAAAATGTCGGCGTGGTCGAATTCCACCGAAGTCAGAATCACGACTTGCGGTTGGTAGTGCAGAAACTTCGACTTCTTGTCGAAAAACGCGGTGTCGTATTCGTCGCCCTCGACCACGAACTCCGGCCCCGTACCGAGGCGCCAGGATTGGCGGAAGTTCACCGGCACGCCGCCGATGAGAAACGAGGGATCGCGGCCGGCCTGGGCGAGAACGAAGGACATCAGCGAGGACGTGGTGGTCTTGCCATGGGTTCCCGCCACTACGACGGAGCGACGCGAGGTGAGGAACAGCTCGGACAAGAGTGCGGGAAACGAAACCAGCGGGATGTGGCGCTCGGTGGCGGCCAGCACCTCCACATGGTCGCGTCGGCACACGTTGCCCACCACCACGCGTTCAGGGGCCCAGTCGAGGTTCGCGGGCCGGAAACCTTCCATCACTGGGATGTTCTGCTCGGCCAACTGGGTCGACATGGGCGGATACACATGCTCGTCGGACCCGCGCACGTCGTGGCCAGCGGCGCGCAGCAGCCCGGCCAGAGAACCCATACCCGTTCCGGCGATACCAATCAGGTGCAATTTCATCGGGCGTCAACCGGCGACAGGGCCAAGACTGGGACAATGGGGCATGCAGGACTGGGCCTCTATCTCCACCCTCGGCCGTCCCCTGTCAACTGTCGACTTTACTGAGGCACGCAGCGGGGATCCCGAGGCGGCAGCTGCGTGGCGAAGGCCTTGACCGCCAGCACGAACTCGACACGGAAGTCGCGTAGAAGTCCGCCGTCCAACATGGCCTGGCCACCCGAGGTATCCCACTTGAGCGCCGACACCACGGTCGACCCGCAGGCGTCGAGACGGCCGCGCTTGCGCTGGACGAACCAGCTCTGCTCCCAGTCCCGGGCAGCCGGGCGATCGCAAGGGTGTTCGCCCGCACCGCACCCGATGGCCAGGACGTCGTACCACCAGGGACCGCTGGGACCGTACTCGGCGATGCGCACGGAAGGCATCATGCCCATACCCTTGTGCGCCTCGCGGCTCTCGATGACGAACTCGTGGCGGCTGTCCGCCGGCAGGTCGACGTAGAAGCATTCCTCTTGCTTGCCGTCGTGGTGCAGGCGCCCGATCGCCGGGGAGGTGAGCACAATCTCCCCTGTCACGACCGACATGCGGATCTCGAAACGTTTGTAATTCGGGGCCGGGGGAACGGTTTCCGCGTTGTCGCCAGGCCTGCGGCAACGACATTGCCCCCCCTGGCAGCGTGCCCCGGCGAGCGCAGAGGCTTGCGCCGGTGCCGCGTAGTCGACTTGCTGCGCTGTCTCGACAGCACTGTCGCCCAAACCGTGCGCACACATCGCGCCGAGCAGGGGAGCCATCGTGAGTGCCCATGGACGCAGCTGCATTGTGAACGTAGGATACTACGCCCGTGCTTCGCATTTCCTGCAAGATCTTGTTGCTTTCCTGCCTGCTGCTCCCGGCTTGTGCCACGAGCGACGACAGCAAGCCCATCAACTTCTCCCTCACGGCCAAGCAGAACTACGAAAAGGGCCTGGCTGAGCTGAGGGAGGAGAACTACACCGAAGCGTTGCGCTACTTCACCTACGTCAAGCAGAAGTTCCCCTTCTCGAAGTACGCCGCCCTGGCCGAGTTGGCCGCGGCCGACACCGAGTTCGAGCGCGGCAGCTACCAGGAAGCTATCGACGGATACAAGAGCTTCCTGCGCCTGCACCCGAAGCACGAGAAAGTCGACGAGGGCTACGTCTCGTTCCGCATCGCTGAAGCCTACGTGAAGGAAATGCCCGATGATTGGTTCCTCATCCCGCCGTCCTACGAGAAGGACCAGTCCGCGGTGCTGGATGCCTTGCGCGAACTCAACAACCTCATCGACCGCTTCCCCAAATCAAAGTACGTCAAGCAGGCGCGCGAACAGCGACGCGATGTCCTGCGCCGCCTCATCGATCACGAGGTCTTCGTCGCGCGTTTCTATCTTAGCCGCGGCCATCCCAAGGGCGCCATCCTGCGCATCAAAGAGGCGCTGCACCGCTACCCGGATTCGGGGCGCGACGCCGAACTGCTGCTCACCCTGGGCGAGACGCAGCTGGAAATGGGTCAGCCCGCCACTGCCAAGCAGACCTTCCTGCGCGTGACGCCGGACAACGCCTCGACCGTCGAGGTGAAGCGCGCCGAGTTGTTCCTCGACTTCATCAAGCGCCGCAACGGCGACGATCCCAAAGATGACCCAAGCCGAGGCTGATCCGAGGCTCTGGGCTCTGTACAAGCCTAGCCGCGGGTTTTCCTAGTGCCGCCGGCCAGAAATTTGCGTAGGGATGCAGGCGCCCGCAAGAACCTGTTCGATGTCAGGCGGGCGGCAACCGTGCAGAACCTGGAGGTCATCGACCGCCGCATCGTTGCAGCCCTCCCGTTTCAGAGGGCCGCGTGATTATTGAGCTTTCA
>Ga0181533_1006417_pt1 | contig 10700 bp, 10 predicted proteins | sample PEATcosm2014_Bin_45_FD_119772 | JGI IMG/M metagenome (GOLD analysis project Ga0181533, IMG submission 119772) | Peatland microbial communities from MTU Mesocosm Facility, Houghton, MI, USA - PEATcosm2014_Bin11_60_metaG | ecosystem: Environmental > Terrestrial > Soil > Wetlands > Peat | place...
AGCGAGCAGCGCGAGCGTTACCCTGCGGCTCCATCGCCAGGGCCTCATCCGCGTCAGGCCGATTCTGGGAGGAATCGAGGCGTGGCGCGAGCGGTGTTATCCAACCGAGCGGTGGCCGGCCGCAGGGGCATCGGCGCTCTGGCCAGCGGTTGCGCCGGCCCCGGAGCGGCTCCTTGCACAGTTGTCAGGCGGTTCCTCGACATTCTGAACCCAGATGCCTGTAACCTTTGATTGGTTCGCGGCTCGATCAATTCGGTGCCACCGGCACTGGAACCTATGTTGACGATGCTTGTTACGACCTTCGTATTGGCCCTCCTGTACGGAATGGCCTGGCACAATCAACCTGCCCGTCAACCCCCACTCGTGCCGCCAGCCAAAGCGGAGAAGGGCGGGCAGAACCAACCCTGAAACAGGTTGATCGTCCCGCGGATGTGGGGTAGGAGTGTAGGGGAAAAACGGCACTCTGCGCGACAACAAACGACCAAAGACGATGAACATGTTTCGAATCGGCGGGGCCATCTCCGCAACGCTACTCGCGGCCGCGCTGATGGCTCAGGACAGTCAACACCCAGTGCCTGCGACCTCGAGTAAAGTTGAGCCGGTTCCGTCCGTACCACAAACACGGGAGTCGTCTCAGCCGGCCCTGAGTTGGCTCACCGACTTTCAGAAGGCCAAGGCCCAGGCAAAGGCTGAAGGAAAGTCGATCCTGCTCTTTTTCCACGGCTCCGATTGGTGTCCTCCTTGCGCGCAAATGCAACGGCAAGTGATCGACTCACCGGAATTCGCCCGGTATGCCCGCCAATCACTCGTCCTGGTGGACGTGGACTTCCCTGAGAAATCCAAGCAGAGCGACGAGTTGAGCCGGGCCAATGCCGCGTTGAAGGCGAAGTTCAATCTTAGCCAGGAACCGGGCGAAGGCTTTCCCACCCTCGTGCTGCTCAACGAAGCGGGGGAAACCGTCTTTCAAGAAACCGGGTACGCCGGGGGCGGTCCGGCCGAGGTCTTGCCCAAGCTGCGGCGGCATACTGCGCCCGCCCCATCCACCGTCAACTCTACCGGCTTCAAGAACCTGACCGTCGATGAATTCGCTCAAATGACGGCAAACAAGGCGAACATCATTCTGGACGTGCGGACAGCGAGGGAATTTGAATCCGGTCATCTTTCGGGGGCGCTGAACCTCGATGTCACCGCGGCCGGCTTTGCAGAGAAAGCCGTCGCGCTGGACAAAAGCAAGACCTACCTGGTGCATTGCGCCGCCGGGGGGCGGAGTGTAAAGGCTTGCGAAACGCTCGGCCGCCTTGGTTTTTCTCAGCTCTACAATCTCCCCGGGGGGTTCAGGGCTTGGGCCAAGGCTGGCATGCCGGTCGAGAAGTGATGGCGCGATAACCCGGCCGGAGCCAGACACAACGTTGAACGTGAATGAAGTGCGATTTCCTTCGGCGTGGCGGCCTTTGGGTTCTAGGCCAGGGAATGCTGCTGCTCGCCGTCATTGTCTGCGGGGTGGTCTGGCGCAGTCAATGGCGGAGTTTCCCCGTCGTCTTCTGTGGCGCGTTTTTGCTGCTGACGGCGGTTGTCTGCGGCATCGCTGGCACGGTTGCCCTGGGCCACAACCTGACTCCGTTTCCTCAACCCTCGTCGAGCACGCGATTGGTCCAAAACGGTATCTATGGCCTGATGCGCCATCCCCTTTACACGGCGGTTATCTGCGGCTCAATCGGTTGGGCGTTCGTTTGGCAAAGTGGGCCCGCACTTATGGCGGCGCTGGTATTGGCACCGTTCTTCGACGCCAAGGCCCGCCGGGAAGAGCAATGGCTGCGGGAGCGGTTTTCGGAGTATGCCCGTTATGAGGAACGGGTGAGGCGTTTCCTCCCGTGGGTTTATTAGTCCTCAACCGCTTGCGTATTGTAACTTTTTCGGGAGTCGCGGCTCAGTCCTTTGAGAGGCGAGCAAAGTTGCTCCCTAACAAGCACCTCTGCATCCGGTGAGCTCGATACGACAACAGAATGAAACAAAACGGACCGCATCCTGATTCGGATGCCGGCAGGAAAGTTGCCGGCCGTTGGAATCCATACCTGGTTGGTGCCGCTTTGGGCGTGCTGAGCTGGGTTGTTTTTGCCGTCGTCAATATCCCTCTGGGCATATCAACCCCTATCTCATCAGCCGCCAGCCTCTGCGCCACCCCGATCATGGGCAGCGAAGCTGTCGCCGGTAACGCCTATTGGACCAAGTTTCCGTTCAAGTGGGATTACCACATGCTCTTCCTCGCGGGGACATTCCTCGGAAGCCTGCTCAGCGTTTTGGCCAACCGCAGCTTCCGACTGGAGACCGTGCCGAGTACCTGGGTCGAGCGCTTCGGCAAGTCGAGAGGAAAGCGACTCATCGAGGCCTTTCTTGGTGGCGGCATCATCCTGTTTGGCGCCCGCATGGCGGGCGGTTGCACCAGCGGCCATGGAATCAGCGGCTCGCTGCAGTTGGCACTCAGCAGTTGGGTGTTTTTCCTGACACTTTTTGCCTTCGGCGCGCTAACCGCCTTCCTGCTGTTCGGTAACAGAAATGCCCCATCGCGCTGAAAACCCGGATTTTCCGCTCATGACTCTTCCAATCACAGGTGAAACCGCCCGCTGGCTCGCGATTCCCTTTGGCATGCTCTTTGGCGTGCTGCTGCATCGTGGCGGGGTGGCGGACTATAACGTCATTGTGAACCAATTCCGTTTGCGGGATTTCACAGTGCTCAAGATCATGCTGACCGCGATCATTGTCGGCGGGCTTGGCGCATGGGCCTTGCATGGCATGGGCCACGCGGAATACCAAATCAAACCAGCCAACCTCCTTGGCGTGGCGTTGGGGGCAGCCCTGTTCGGCGTGGGCATGGTGATTTACGGTTATTGTCCCGGCACGGGTGTTGCCGCCATCGCCACCGGCAGTCTTCATGCGCTGGTAGGATTCGCCGGCATGCTCGCTGGCGCGGTGCTCTACGCCCTGAGCTATCCTTGGGTTGAAACGCACATCCAAACGGTGGCGGCTTTAGGGAAAATCCGTCTGCCACAACTCACAGGCATCCCGGAATGGTGCTGGTTCGTTATCCTCACGGTGATTGCTGGAGTGGTCTTTTGGCTCCTGGAAACGAAATTCAACAATAACGGGGAGCGCGATCCGAACAATTCCCTGATGTAGCCCTTTAGGAAAAACTCTGTCTTGTGCGAAGGGCCCGCCGCCACGAGAAGATCACGATGTAACTTTTTTCTCACTTGCGGCTCGGTTCTAACAGTGACGGAATATGGAAAGTATGAAAAACATAATCGAATTGTCCGAAAGCAGTTTTGAAACAGAGGTTTTGCGCGCCGACTTGCCGGTGGTGGTGGATTTTTATGGGCCCTGGTGTGGTCCCTGCAAGACGCTTGCCCCGCTCCTGGAGCAGCTCGCCGCGGAATTCCTGGGCCGAATCAAATTCGCCAAAGCGAACGTGGATGACACGCCCGAACTGGCGGCCACTTACCAGATCACGGGCGTGCCAACATTGGCCTTGTTCCGTGGCGGCCAGCAGATCGATGCGTTGGTGGGCTTGGCATCGTCGAAAGCCCTGAAGTCCTGGCTCGAAGGCGCCGCTGCCGCAACCCCACAGGCCCCCGCAACTTCGCCGCGATGAAGAGATCTAAGGCCATGATTTTACGCATTGTTATCGGTGCTGTCGTGGGCGGGGGCCTGGGCTTTGCCTATTACAAGTTCGTCGGCTGCTCGACCGGGACATGCCCGTTGACGAGCAGTCCGTTTATCAGCACTCTCTACGGCATGGTCGTCGGGGCGCTGGTGGCGGGCAGTTTTCATTGAGCCTCAAAGCGATTCTCTACTATGAAGATGCAACTTATCATTCGCCGGTTTGCCGGAACTTTCATTCTCATCAGCCTTTTGCTGGCGCATTATCACAGCCCTTATTGGCTTTGGTTCACCGCCTTCGTGGGCTTCAACCTCCTCCAGTCGTCCTTCACGAATTTCTGCCCGCTGGAGCTGATCCTCAAAAAAGCGGGCGTTGGCGGGTCCTGTTGCGCGCAGGAGAAGACCGGTGGAACGTGCTGCTCAAAATGAGCAAGCAACTGGGTTTTTTTGGCCTGCTGCTCTCTTGGTCCATGTCGGCGCTCGCAGGGGAGCCGTGGACTCTTGAGCGCGCGTTGGCGCAGGCGTTAAACCAGAACCCGGATGCGCGCCTAGCCCGGCAACGCATCGCGGCCGCACGGGCCGGGTTGGAGCAAGCCAATGCGGCCTTTTGGCCCCGCCTGCAGTTCCAGTCCAGTTACACCCGCACGGATAACCCGATGATGGTCTTCGGCAGCATTCTCAACCAGCGGGACTATCCGAGCGCTGGTCTCAATTTCAACGATGTGCCCGAGGTGGACGATCTCAACACCAGGGGTTTGGTGACTGTTCCACTTTACGCGGGTGGAAAAACCAAAGCGGGTCGCGAAGCGGCGAAAGCCAACAGTGAGGCCGCCCGCCAGGAAAATGAGGCCGTCCGAAACGCCCTCGGGTTCGAGGTGTCGCGCGGGTTTTACAGCGTGCTCAAGACGCGCCAATTTATCCGGGCCGCTGAGGCGGCGGTCAATTCCTTCGAGACCAGCCTCGGCATCGCCCAGAAGCGTCTCGAAGGCGGCACGCTGCTCAAGAGCGATGTGCTCGACATCGAAGTTCGGTTGGCGCAGGCCCGCGAGGACCTCGTCCGCGCCCGCAACGCCAACGCCCTGGCCGGGCGCGCGCTACGCAACCTGCTGGGCATCGAGGAGGGCGACTTCGAGGTGGCCGAGGGCGCACCCAGAGTCACGGCCCCTGATTCTGGCGACTTCTCCCGGCGTGCCGAGTTGGCCGCCGCCCGCCAGCGCGAGCGCGCGGCACAGGAGCAGGTGCGTGGAGCCCAGAGCGGTTACTTGCCGCGCGTCAGCGCCTTCGGCAGCCTCGATTACGATTACGGATGGAGGTTTGAGAGTGGCGGTGGCAGCTACACCGCGGGCGCGCTTGTGCAATGGGATCTGTGGGATGGCAAACTGACCCGGGCCAAGGTTCGGGAAGCTCGCGCGAATTTGGAGTCTGCGCGCGAAGAACAGCGCAAGCTGCGGCTGGCGCTTGACCTGGAGGTCGAGCAGGCGCGGTTGGACCTCAAAGCCGCCAACGAACGGCTCGCCGTGACGGGGCAGGTGGTGGCGCAAGCCTCTGAAAGCGCCGGCCTGACTCGTGCCCGTTTCGAGCAAGGCGCGGCGCTGTCCACGCAGCTCATCGATTCGGAGACCGCCCTGGTTGCCGCCCGGGTACGCCGCGCCGAGGCCGAAGCTGACCAGCAAATCGCCATCGCCGCCCTTCGCAAGGCGCTGGCTCTGCCCCAATTGGAACCTGGGTCGAACTCTGAAAGGAAATGAAAACAATCTCTGCCTTTGCTTTGGCGACTCTTCTGCTGTCCGGATGCGGCCGCAAGCCCGAAACCCATCCCACCTCACAACCTAACTTGGCCGTTGCGCAGGTTCAGGTCCATACCGCTGAGAGCAGACAGCAGGCGACAACCGAGGAAGTGGTCGGCACCGTCCGGGCAAAACTGCGCGCCACCTTGGAGGCAAAGCTGAGCGGGCGCATTGACAAAATGCCGGTCCTGCTCGGGCAAGCCGTCAAGGCGGGGCAGTTGGTCGCCCACCTGGATGCGGCCGAAATCAAGGCGCGTCTCGAACAGGCCCAAGCCAGCCTGCAACAAGCCGAGCGTGACTGGAAACGCACCTCCGCACTCTTTGACCAGCAGGCTGCTACGCGCTCGGATTACGACGCAACCGGCTCGCGTCATGAGGTCGCCAAAGCCGCAGTGGCCGAGGCGCAGGCGATGATGGGCTATGTTGAAGTCCTGGCGCCCTTTGATGGCGTGGTGACGAAGAAATGGGCTGATGTGGGCGACCTCGCCAGCCCCGGGAAACCGTTGATCGATATTGAAGACCCGTCCATGCTTCAGTTGGAGGCCGACGTGCCTGAGGCCATCGCCTCGCGGATCCAACCAAATTCCCGGCTGGCCATCCGTGTCGATTCTTTGAAGGGGGAGTTGGACGGCACCGTGAGGGAAATTGCCCCAACCGCCGACCCCGCCAGCCGCACCTTGCGGGTCAAACTCGATTTACCCCGGACTGCGGGCCTGATGTCCGGCCAGTTTGCGCGACTGGTCGTGCCAGTCGGGCAGAGCAGTTCGGTGCGAGTGCCCGTCTCGGCAGTGGTCTTGCGAGGCCAACTGGAAATCCTATTTGTGGTTGCCAACCAGCGCGCCCAACTGCGTTTGGTGAAAACCGGCAGGAGAATCGGTGATGAGGTTGAGGTTCTCGCCGGCCTCGATGCCGGCGAATCGGTTGTAGTTGGAGGAGCCGCCCTGCTGGCCGACGGGCAACCGGTGGAGGCGAGGTGAAGTCCGAAATCCGAAGTCTGAAGTCCCAGTTGGGTTTGGCCGGACGAATTGCCCGCGCCTTCATTGATTCAAAACTGACGCCGCTGGTCGTCATTACTTCGATTCTTCTGGGCGCAGCGGCAGTCATCATGCTCCCGCGGGAAGAGGAGCCGCAGATCAAAGTTCCCATGATCGATGTGCTGGTCTCGATGCCGGGGTTCAGCGCCAAGGAGGTCGAGGAGCGCGCCACCCGGCCGATGGAGAAGTTGTTGTGGGAAATCCCCGGCGTCGAATATATCTACTCCACATCGAGTCCCGGCGAGGGCCTGGCAATTGTTCGGTTCAAGGTCGGCGAGGATGTCGAGAAGAGCCTGGTCAAGCTGAACCAGAAGCTGCAATCCAACTTCGACCGCATTCCACGCGGCGTCTCCTTTCCTCTCATCAAGCCCAAGTCGATTGACGACGTGCCGATCCTTGCCCTGACCTTCCATAGCGCGCGTTACGACCACCTGACACTGCGGCGGTTGGTCGCACAGGTAGACGATGCCGTAAAGCAGGTGCCGTTGGTCGCCGAGACCACGGTCATTGGCGGCGCCCGGCGACAGTTGCGGGTGTTGCTGGACCCGGCGCGGCTGGCCTCGCGCAACCTCAGCGCGGCGGAAATCGTGCCAATGCTCACACAGGCGAACCGTCAGGTCATCGCCGGCGGGTTGACGAGCAACAACCGCGAAACGATCGTTGAGACCGGAGGTTTTCTGGCCAACGCGCAGGAGGCAGGCAATGTGGTGGTCGGCGTCTTCGGCGGCAAGCCGGTTTATCTGCGCGAGGTGGCGGAGATTAAAGACGGCGCGCAGGAGCCGACGCAATACGTGTTCTTCGGCGAGGGCGCGGGCCACTCGACCGGGGCAGGAGAACAACCCGCGGTCACCCTCAGCATCGCCAAGCGGCCCGGGGCCAATGCGATTTCGGTCGCGGACCAAGTCCTCAAGAAGGTGGAGACGCTCAAGGGGCGGATCATTCCGGGCGACGTGCAGATCTCCATCACGCGCAATTACGGCGAGACGGCGACGGAGAAGTCCAACGAGCTGCTCCTCCACATGGGGATCGCGGTCCTCGGTGTTTCCGTGTTGATCCTCCTCACGTTGGGTTGGCGCGAGGCGGTTATCGTGGCTATCGCCATCCCTGCCACGCTGGCGTTGACGTTGTTGGTCTTTTACCTCTATGGCTACACCCTGAATCGAATCACGCTTTTCGCGCTGATTTTCTCCATCGGCATCCTGGTGGACGACGCCATCGTCGTCGTCGAGAATATCGTGAGGCATTTCCACCTGTCCCAAAACAAGGGCCGGAATTGGTCGGCGATTGCCGTGGAAGCGGTGAACGAAGTGGGCAATCCGACGATCCTGGCCACGTTCGCGGTGATTGCGGCAGTGTTGCCCATGGCGTTCGTGGGCGGATTGATGGGACCTTATATGCGGCCCATCCCCATCGGCTCCAGCGCCGCGATGGCCTTCTCTCTGGGCATCGCTTTCATCGTGACGCCCTGGGCCTCAATCCGGGTTTTGCACTGGGGCAGAAAATACTCCTCGCTCACCATGGGTGTTGCCCCGGCCAACGGCGCGGCTCATTCTCATTCAGCGCACCCGGAGGACTTTTTCACCCGGTTTTATCGCCGATTTATGGGCCCGCTCCTGGCCCACCGACGCTGGCGCTATGTCTTTCTCGCCAGTATCGTTGGCCTGCTGCTCCTGGCCATGGCCCTGGTGGGCATCGGGTTTGTAAAGGTCAAGATGTTGCCGTTCGACAACAAGAGCGAGTTCCAGATCATCCTCAACATGCCCGAAGGCAGCGCGCTGGAGCGGACCGCCCAGGCCGCCCGCGAAATCGGGGCGGCGGTGCGGGTCGAACCGGAAGTGACCGACTACCAGGTTTATGCCGGGGTCGCCGCGCCGTTCAACTTCAACGGTCTGGTCCGGCACTATTTCATGCGCCGTGGCGCTCACATCGCCGACTTGCAAGTCAATCTCGTGTCCAAAAGCCGGCGCAAGGCCCAGAGCCACGACATCGCCAAACGGGTCCGCCCGCGCGTCGCGGCGATCGCGGCCAAATACGGCGCGCGCGTCGCCGTGGCGGAAGTTCCCCCGGGCCCGCCCGTGCTGCAAACCCTCGTCGCCGAGATTTACGGTCCCAATGAGCAAAGCCGTCTGGCGCTGGCACGGAAGGTGATTGACGTTTTTCACAATACCAGGGGCGTGGTGGACACCGACTGGTATATCGAGGCCGACCAACCTCAAGCCCGCTTCGCCATCGATAAGGAGAAGGCCGCGCTGAGCGGCATTAGCGCGGAGACGATTTCAGAAACCTTGCGCATCGCAGTGGGCGGCGAAGCCGTGGATCTGCTCCACGTTCCACGCGACAAGGAAGACGTGGACATCTTTCTGCAACTGCCGCGCGCCAGCCGCACCACCCCGGAGGAATTGCTCGCCCTGAGAGTGCGTTCGGCCGCCAACCCCTCCGCGCCGTTGGTGCCGCTGCGCGAACTGGTCAAGGTAGAGCCGGCCACCGTGGACAAAAGCATCTACCACAAGAATCTGATGCCGGTTACCTACGTCATCGGTGATGTGGCAGGGGTTGTCGAGAGTCCAGTCTATGCAATTCTCAAGATGAACCAGGCCCTCCGTGCCCTCGATACCCGTGAGTTTGGCGGAACCGGCGCCGCGCTTAAGATATTCAATGCCGCCCAGCCGTTCACGGAGGACATGCCCTCCATCAAGTGGGACGGCGAATGGCACATCACCATCGAAGTCTTTCGAGATCTCGGCACTGCCTTTGCCGCGGTGTTGGTGCTGATCTTCGTCCTGATGGTGGGTTGGTTCCGCTCTTTTCTTACTCCGCTTGTCGTGATGGCGGCGATTCCCTTCTCGCTCGTGGGCATCCTCCCGGCCCACGGCCTGATGGGCGCGTTCTTCACCGCCACGTCCATGATTGGATTCATGGCTGGCGCCGGCATTGTGGTGCGCAATTCGATCATCCTGGTGGATTTCATCGAGCAGCGCCTCGCCGAAGGCCTGCCCCTGGATCAAGCCGTCGTGGATGCCGGGGCAGTCCGCTTTCGTCCCATGCTCCTGACCGCCTTGGCCGTGGTGGTGGGTGCTAGCGTGATTCTAGCCGACCCGATCTTCCAGGGCCTGGTCATTTCCCTCATGGCCGGCGAGATCGCCTCGCTCCTCATCAGCCGCATGGCTGTGCCGGTCCTCTACTTTATGGCTTACAATAGAAAGCCCAAGGCTGACACCCCATAAGCGTGTGAATGGGCGTGGAGTGGTTCGCCACAGACCATTCGTGGAACCGGATGTGCCACAAGCGAAAGCCCCCCTCGCTTCAAACGATCCAAAAAGCCTCAAAAATGAGTGAAACTGTGGTTTCGCTTGCGCTTGGCATACCCAAAGCTGATAGTGTAGTGATCGGGCAATCAGACCGAGTGTATGAACGGATCAGCCAAACTGGAAATCTTCGCGGGACCGAAAGAGAGAGCAAAACCATGAAAGCGAAAAGCATCGGATATCCAGCAGCAATCATCATCGCCACCACCCTCGCCGCAAATGCGGGCCTCGCGCCCAACGCGTCCGAGGTGGTGAAGCTGACCAAGTCCGGAGTCTCGGAGGACGTGGCCACCGCCTACGTGAGGAACGTATCGGCCCCATTCCACCTGTCGAGCGACGACATCCTCGACCTCAAGGCGCAGGGAGTCTCATCTCAAGTCATCGCGGCGATGCTGAACCACGACACGCAGATGCGAGGCCAGGCCCAGACATACATGCCGCCCCCGCTGGTCCAGCCAACCCCGGTCTATACGCAGGTCCAGCCAACCCCGGTCTATGATCAACCGCCGGCGACGACCTACTACCCACAGGAGGCGATCCCGGCAAGCCCTGGCCCCGACTACTACTGGAGCCCTGGGTACTGGGGAGACAACGGAATCTGGATCGGCGGAGGATGGTGTTACGGCGGGCTGGGGCTGGGCTGGGGTTGGCCTTTGGGCTATGGGTGGGGCGGTTACGGACGCGGATACTATGGCGGCTACGGACGCGGATCCTACGGTGGCTATAGGGGCGGAATTGGCGGCTACCGCGGCGCAATCGGCGGCTACCGCGGCGGAATCGGCGGCGGCCGTGTCGGCGGAATCGGCGGCGGCCGTGTCGGCGGAATCGGCGGGGGCCGCGTTGGCGGATTCGGCGGGGGTCACGGCGGCGGATTCGGCGGGGGTCACGGCGGCGGATTCGGCGGGGGTCACGGCGGCGGA
>Ga0181533_1006419_pt1 | contig 10692 bp, 9 predicted proteins | sample PEATcosm2014_Bin_45_FD_119772 | JGI IMG/M metagenome (GOLD analysis project Ga0181533, IMG submission 119772) | Peatland microbial communities from MTU Mesocosm Facility, Houghton, MI, USA - PEATcosm2014_Bin11_60_metaG | ecosystem: Environmental > Terrestrial > Soil > Wetlands > Peat | place...
ATCGCGAAGCCGCCGAGGCCGGCGGTCTCCGTGATCGCGCTGTCGCCGAGATCGGGCGCTGCGCCGGCGATCGCCGCGTCGCTCTGCCCTTCGACGGTGATGAGGAGATCGTTGGGCCCGGCGTCGATCGCGCCGGAGAGCAGCTTTGCTTCGCGCAGAAGGGCGAGATTGGCGTCGGACGCCATGATCGCGGAGGCTTGATTCACGCCCGCGAGTCTCGCCAGCCGCGACGACAACTGCATCAGCGAGACCGAATCCCGATAGAAGTTTCGTATGATTTTGGACGCGGTCGTCATCAGCCAGGCCTTCTCTGCCGCATCGGTTTCGGGACCCTCGATCGCCCGCAATTCGCCATCCACGACATGACCGTCGACCTCCCCTTGCCAGTGGCCCTACAAAAGTGTATGCGACATTGCATGCAAAAGTCACGATAATTTGACGCGCTTGTCAAATGAGCGATTTTCAGGGAAGAGACGTCGTGCTTGGCCCTAATGACAGCCTTGATCTTGCCGCCCTCGCCGCAGGCTACCGAAACGGCGGTCTAACGCCGACGGGAGTTGTGACCGGCGTGCTTGACCGCATCGCGCGCCGAGGCGACGATAAAGTCTGGATCCATCTTCTTCCACGCGACGAACTCCTGGCGATGGCGGAAAACCTGGAAAGCGCGGGTCCGGCGGGCAAGCCGCTTTTCGGGGCGCCTTTCGCGATCAAGGACAATATCGACCTTGCCGGTCATCCGACGACCGCGGGCTGTCCGGCCTATGCCTATACGCCGGACAAGTCGGCGACGGTCGTGCGCCGCTTGATGGAGGCGGGTTCGATTCCGATCGGCAAGACGAACCTCGACCAGTTCGCGACCGGCCTGAACGGCACGCGCTCGCCCTACGGCGCGCCGCGCAGCGCGTTCAAAGCCGAATACATTTCCGGAGGGTCCAGTTCCGGGTCGGCGGTCGCGGTGGCGGCTGGCCTAGTCAGCTTCTCGCTCGGCACCGACACGGCCGGCTCCGGCCGCGTGCCGGCGCAGTTCAACAATGTCGTCGGGATGAAGCCGACCAGAGGGCTGTTGAGCGCCAGCGGAGAGGTGCCTGCCTGCCGTTCGCTCGATTGCGTGTCGATATTTGCGCTCTGCGCGGACGATGCGCGCGACGTGCTGGCCGTCGCCAAGGGCTTCGACGCAACCGATCCGTTCTCGCGCGATGATGCGCCGGCGCCCCTGCCGCAGCGCGTGAAAGGAACGCGGTTTGGCGCGCCGCGTCGGCAAGACTTGCAGTTCTTCGGCAATCGGGAGGGCGAGCGACTTTTCGATTCGGCGATCGAACGCATTGTCGGCTTAGGCGGCGTCCTCGTCGAGGTCGACCTGCGGCCGTTCCTTGAGACCGCGCGCCTCCTCTATGAGGGCCCCTGGACCGCCGAACGCTATGTCGCGATTCGCGAGTTCATCGACAGGAATCCCGAGGCGATCTTTCCGGTGACCCGCCAGATCATCGCCGGCGGCGCGAAGCCGCTCGCCGCCGACGCCTTCGCCGCCTACTACCGGCTGAAGGAACTCCGCCGCGTCACCGACGCGGCGTGGCGCGAGATGGAGGTGCTGGTCACGCCGACCGCGCCGAGGCCGTACACCGTCGCCGAACTGCTCGACGATCCGATCCGGCTGAACAGCAATCTCGGTTATTACACCAATTTCATGAATCTCCTCGATCTCGCGGGGATCGCATTTCCCGTCGGTTTCCAGAAGGATGGGTTGCCTTTTGGCGTAACGTTGGCGGCGCGCGCCTTCACCGATGCGGGGTTGCTCGAGCTTGGCGACGAGATACACCGGTCCCTGGGCCTCACGCTCGGCGCGCTCGACACGAGAATGCCGGCGAAGCGGCCGGCTGCATCCACCGGCGCCACGGTGCGGGTGGCGGTATGCGGCGCCCACATGACCGGCTTGCCGCTCAACTGGCAGCTCGCCGATCGCGGGGGCAGGCTCGTCCGCACGACCCGCACCGCGCCGCGCTATCGCCTCTATGCTCTGCCCGGCGGGCCGCCGGCGCGGCCGGGCATGATGCGCGTCGAGCCCGGCAAGGCGATCGAGGTCGAGGTCTGGGAATTGCCGACATCCGCCTTTGGCGGTTTTGTCGATGGCGTCCCGCCGCCGCTCGCCATCGGCACGGTCGAACTCGCCGACGGGGAGAAGGTCAAAGGCTTCGTCTGCGAGGCCTATGGCGCGATCAATGCGCCGGACATTACCGAGCTGGGCGGCTGGCGGCGATATATCGCCGAAGGTCTGCGCCAGCCTGCGGCGTCATAGGAGACGAACATGGCCATCATCCCCGCCGAGCCTTATGACTTCACGTTCGATCCGGCCAGCGTCGCGCTGGTCATCATCGACATGCAGCGCGACTTCGTTTACCCGGGCGGTTTCGGCGAAGCGCTCGGCAACGACACCTCGCTCCTGCTCAAGGCGGTGCCGCCGACCGAAAAAGTTCTCAAAGCGGCGCGCAAGGCCGGTCTCCATATCATCCACACCCGCGAGGGTCACCGCGCCGATCTCAGCGATCTCTGGCCGGCGAAAAAGGCCCGCGGCGGGCTCAAGACGACGATCGGCGACAAGGGCCCTATGGGCCGCATATTAGTCCGCGGCGAGTACGGGCACGACATCATCGATGAATTGAAGCCGAAACCGGGCGAGCCGGTGGTCGACAAGCCGGGCAAGGGCGCTTTCTATGCGACCGACTTCGGCGAAATCCTCGGAACCCGCAACATCCGTCAACTGATCTTCTGCGGCGTCACCACTGAGGTGTGCGTCACGACGACGGTCCGCGAGGCCAATGACCGCGGGTACGATTGCCTGGTGCTGGAGGACTGCGTCGCTTCGTATTTCCCCGAATTCCAGGATTATGCGCTGCGAATGGTCAAGGCGCAGGGCGGGATATTCGGATGGGTGTCGAATTCGGCGAAGGCTCTGCCAGCGCTCGAGAAGATTCGCTTAAAGTAGAGCGGAGGACGAAAGCCGGCGCGACGCCGCGCCGGTGCGTAAGGCGTTCAACTGTCCGGAACAGGCGCGCGATCCGAGCGAGGGGCAATTCCTTCGCGGATCAGCGCGATGAAGGGGGTGCGCGATGACAATGCAGCGAGACAAGGCGGGCGTCATCCAATTGTGGACGCCGGGCGACTGGAACGGCTTCTTCGGTCTTTTCACGAATGTGCTTCTGAACGTTATCGTTCTGACCACGCTGTGCCTTTTCGCGGTCCATATGCCCGCCAATGACATCGTCTACGGGCGTATCCTGCCGGCGCTCGGCATCGCTCTGCCGCTCGGCAATCTCTATTACGCGTATCTCGCTTGGCGGCTCGCCAAGCAGGAGGGGCGGAGCGACGTGACGGCGATGCCGTACGGCCCCAGCGTGCCGCACATGTTCATCGTCGTCTTCGTAATCATGCTGCCGATCTACCTCAAGAACTCGTCGTCGATGGGCGAGGGTCCGGCGGCGATCCTCGCCTGGCAGGCGGGCCTTGCCTGGGCCTTCATCATCGGCGTGATCGTGTTGATCGGCGCCTTTATCGGACCGACCATCCGGAAGTTCACGCCGCGCGCGGCGATGCTTGGCACGCTCGCCGGCATATCGATCACTTTCATCGCTATGCGGCCCGCCTTCCAGATGTGGGAAGTGCCGTGGATTTCCTTCGTCGCGTTGGCCATCGTGCTGATCAGTTGGACCGCGAACGTCAGGCTGCCTTGGGGCGTTCCGGGCGGGCTCGCCGCGGTGATCGTCGGCACCCTCATCGGCTGGTTCGCCTATATGCTGGGCTGGACGGATATCGTCCAGGGCGCAAAGGCCAGCGAGGCGTTCGGCCAGTTCGGCGTGCATCTGCCGATCGCGAGCGGCGACGTGTTCAAGGGCCTCGCAAACATCTGGCCGCTCCTGGTCACCGCTATTCCGCTCGGCGTTTACAATTTCACCGAGGGCATGAACAACGTCGAGAGCGCCTCTGCGGCGGGCGACAACTACAGTCTCCGCAACATCCTGCTCGCCGACGGCCTCGGCGCCATCATTGGATCGCTGCTCGGCAGCCCGTTCCCGCCGGCGGTTTATATCGGCCATCCCGGCTGGAAGGCGGTGGGCGGCCGCATCGGCTATTCGCTGGCCACCGGCGTCGTCATCGCGCTCGTCTGCTTCCTCGGGCTGACGGCGTTGTTGCTCGCCATAGTGCCGCTGGTCGCGATCCTGCCCATCCTTCTTTACATCGGCCTGGTCATCGGCGCCCAGGCGTTCACCGCTTCGCCGGCCAAACATGCCCCGGCGGTCGTCCTGGCCATCATCCCGAACATCGCGCTCTGGACGCAGGGTCAGGTCGACGGCGGGCTCGGAGCGGCGGGGACGAACGCCGGAGCGGTTGGCGCAGCGGCGCTCGGGAACAATGGCGTGATCTATAACGGCATGGCGTTGTTGGGCGGTGGAGCGGTGCTGGCCGGCCTGATTCTCGGGGCGATCGCCGCGTTCATCATCGACCGCGAATTCAACAAGGCGGCGATCTTTGCGCTGGCTGGAGCGGTGCTGGCGTTCTTTGGCTTCATCCACGGCGTTCAGCTCCAGTGGATGGCTTCGCCGCAGGTCGCCTTGGGCTACGCCCTGATCGCCGTCATCTGCTATGTCGTCGGCATGCGCGAAGGCGGCGTGGCGTCGATCGGTTCCGCCGCCATGAGCGCGAGCGACGAGAAGAAATAGACGTAGCGAACTTGGTCGCCGCGACGCCCGCTTCGGCGGGCGTCGCGGGTTCGCAGCGCAGCGCGTTCCGCCGTGCGCTTTTCCGGTTCTAGACGCCGGGAGGCGGAAGCGTCTCGTCGACGAGCCGCCTGCTTTCCCTGAAGATCGTCCCCGGTCCCCAAAGCGGCTAGACCTAAAAGGAGGCCGAGCGCGCCGTCCGCCCCCGACGTATGACCGACCGCAACGGCGGCCGCAGCCGCCTCGGCAAGGGCCGTCGGCGCCGCGCCGGCGGCAATGCGCGCGGCGACGGCGGCCAGGCGTTCCGACGCCTCGCCGGCCGCGGCCGCCGCGAGATAGACGCGGCTGACGTCATTCGTGCGTTTCGCTAAGCCCAGCAACGCCTTTCCGAGGCCGGCGGCAAAGTCGGCGCGAATGCAAACGCCGGCTGCCGACGACCAAAGGCCCGCGAGATAGCCGACAAGAAGATCGTCGCCCGCGGGCGTCCCGCCGGCGCCGAGGCCGACGAGCCGCACAGCGGCTCGTTCCGCGGACTCGAGGTCGAAATGACGGGTCGCGGCGCTGAGCGATAAAATGTCTTGGCGAGCAAGGCGGGCGATCGCGTCGCTCCGGCCGTCGGCTCGCAGAGCGGCGGCGACGTTCCGCCAGGCGCTGTCCGTCGCCGGGTCGCCAAAGTCGAGCGAGATATCGCGCAGACCGCTTGTCCAGGGGCGAGCCGCCCGCAGATCGATCGACGCCGCGCCGCCAGCAAACCGCAATATGCCCGCGCGCGAAGCCGCCTCGGCGCCAACGGCGACAAAACTTGCAAAATCGAAGCCCAAGGGAACGTCGACCGTGATTGCGCCGGGCAAACCGCCAGTTGCGGCGGGCACTAGGGTCACCAAGCCGTCGGCCACCGTCAGAATCGCGGCATTGGCGAAGACCGACCGAACGACCCCGGCAAACGGTCGCGTCGGCACGCCGGTTCCAATCCTAAGCGCGACAAGACGCACGTCCTGCCCTTCGGTCAAACAGTTGCATAGGCGCGGGCGACGGCTTCCTTGAACGCCTCGCGGACGATCTGGCGAGCGTTATCTATATTCGCGCGGATCGCCGCCCGGGCGCCTTCGATGTCCTTTGCTCCGATCCGCTCGATGAGATCGAGATGTTCGGCGCAGGTGCTTTCCACGCGGTCAGGCCTGCCAAAGTCGATCATGCGAAAGACAAATAGCCGCTCGTTGATCGCCTTGACGTCCCGCAGCAACGTTTCGTTGCCGACCAGCGCGACGAGCGACTCATGGAAGATCGTATCGAGCTCCGCCAAATCCTCGCCCTTGCGGTTGTCTGGCGCGTTGCGCACGGCCTGCCAGCTCTTGCGAAGGGGCGCCAGCGCCTCCTGCGGTCCTTCGCGACCAGCGAGCGTCTCGACTGCGTAAAGCTCGAGGGCCAGACGCACTTCGTAGATCTCTTCGATCTCGTGGAGATTGACCTGGCGAACCGCGTAACCGCGGTTGGCCATGCGCTTCACGAGCCCGCTGGTGGCGAGCACCCGCAGCGCCTCGCGCACCGGGCTGCGGCTCACGTTGAATTCGCGGCACAGCGCCTCCTCGGTAAGCCGGTGCTCCGGCGGATATTGCCAAGCGATAACCCGTTCCTTAATCGTTGCAACAATCGACCCGCTGAGCGTCAAGCTGGTCGGCTTCGTCTTGGTTCTCAATGTTCGTTTCACCGATCGTTATCGCCGCTCCGCTGATATTCGCACGCCGAAGCGGCCGTTGCACTGGATATTTGTCGCGTCTCGTCGTCGCGACAGCCGTCAACCGAAACAAAGAAGCGGCCGCTATGCGCCCAGATAGGCGATCTCCCCGTGAAGCGCAGCGTCAAGGCCGCTTTCCCCCACAGTCGGACCGACTTTCACAGGCGTGACCCGGTCGATAAGCCACAGCATCCCATAGGTGAAACCAAACGCCCAAGCCGAAGAACCACTGATCGCCGCCGTTTCCTTGAAAAAGAAAGCGCCATTTCCAGAGAACAAGCCTTCGGTCCCGGCCGGATTGAACGCGGTCGAAGCGAAAACGCCGAGCAGGACGACGCCGAGAGCGCCGCCGACGCCGTGGACTCCCCAAACGTCCAGGGCGTCATCCCATTTCAGCCGGGTTTTCAGAGCGACGGCGAAGCAGCAGACAACTCCAGCGGCGATGCCGATGATCATGGCGGTGACCGATGAAACGCACCCTGCTGCGGGCGTAACCGTGGCGAGCCCCGCTCGTTAAATCCGCGCCAGCCGAACCAGAGCAGGCCGGCGCCGAGCGCGACGAGCGGCGCTTGCATCCCTCGCCTGTTCACAACCGCGCCAAAGTCCCCCTTGCGCCGCTAGCGGACCTATGTTGGCGCAACATCCGGCGGCGCAGATCGGCCCTTTCGAGCCGGTCCGCCACACCGCTAGCGATGACCGCGATGGGTCAACTTTGGTCTAGCCGGCCGCGAGCGCCTGTCTCATCGCGACGATCGCCTCGCCGATGTGGCGGCCATAGCGCAGCAGGCTGCCGCCGAGCAGAAAAACGACATCGTCGCCGTACATCCGCTTCATCTCGCCGGCGCGCTCAACGCTCGTTCCGCCGCCGGGGCTGGGGAAGATCGGTTTGCCGACGCCGCTCGGATCACGGCAAGCGCGGGCGATGGCGAGACACTCCGTTTCGCTGAAACCAAAGCGGCCGCCGACATTGGGGAAGATCGCGATGTCGGCGCCCGCCAGACGCTGCAGAACGCCGAACATCATGGCGTGCGTGAAACCGAGAGTGTCGGAGAGAACATAACTGCCGAGGAAGCTCGGGTGCGCCATGATCGGCAGATCGAACGCCTCGTCCGCCGCCAGCCGTCGTATCAGGTCGAAACCGAACAGGCCAGGCAAGACGAGAACGCCGCCGGCGCCGCAATCCTTGGCGAAGCGAGCGAAATCCACGAAGTCTTCGGTGCGTCCCGCCAGATTGGGCAGATAGAGGCACGAGCCGCCGGTCTCGCGATTGGCCCTGGCGACGGCTGAAGAGATCTTTTCGCAACGCGTCTTGAACGGCGCCATTGCCTGGTCGGTTAGGCCGTGATCGTCCTTGATGACGTCCGCCCCGGCCAGCGCGCAGCGGTAGGCGATCTCTGCGAGCGTGTCGGCGTCGCAGCCTTGCGGTTTGATGACCGGGCAGATCAGCCCTCCCGCCGGCCGGTTGGCGCGCTCACGAACGCCCTTGACGCCGAAGCGTGCGCCGGGAAACCGCTCCGAAAGCGTTTTCCCGAGGTCTAGGCCGATGACCTTGATGCCCTTCTGGATCGAGGAATTGCCAAAGACGACGTTGAGAAGCTGCGGCAGCTCGGTTCCAACGCTGTCGGGGCTATACGAAATCCGCGCGAGATACTGTCCGCTGCATTCGGTGGTCAAACTCTCGACGCGGCCGAGGATTTCGTCCTCGACATAGCCGTGCGGCACGACGTCGCGCGGGACCTCCACCGTCTGTTCCAGAGCGATTCCGGCGGCGCGCTCGGCGGCCTCGTCGAAGCTCGAGGCGAAGATGCGATAGTGGACGACGAATCGCGACATCAGAGCGCTTCCGCTTTGGCGGCCGAATGAACGGCGTCGACGCGAACGGCGTCGAGGTCGGCTTCGGCGATGCCGAACTCGCGGCCAAGTAGCCTTTCGACGCCGGCGACCAGCGCCGAAGCGTCGAGGCCGTAGTAGCGCATCAGATAGGGCCGCGAACCGCCATGCGCGTACGTGTCCTTCAGGCCGAGGCGGATCAGCTTCTTGCCAACGCCGTTGTCGGCCATGATCTCGGCGACCAGCGAACCAATGCCGCCCTCCGTCACGTGGTTTTCAAGCGTGATCACGCCATGTTTCACGCTGGCGATGTGGTCGAGCAGCGCCTCGTCGTTGAACGGCTTGATGGTGTTGATGTGGAGGTGGCGGATCGAGACCCCGGCGGCCTCCAGCGCGCCGCGGGCGCGCAGGGCTTCCTCGGTCGTGACGCCGGCGGTGATGACGAGGACATCCGAGCCGGCGCCGAGTTCGCGCATCTCGCCGACCTTGATCGGGGTGTCGAACAGGCGAGGCACCGAGCCGCGCAGCACCCGGCAGTAGACGGGGCCGTCGATCGAGTCGGCCGCCTCGCAGATCGATTCCACCTCGGACGCGTCCCCCGTTTCAAGGATCGTCATGTTGGGAATCGAGCGCATGACCGAGATGTCCTCGATGGCCTGATGCGTCATGCCGCCGGGCGTCGTGACGCCCGGCAGGAACCCCATCAGGCGCACCTTGCGGCGCGGATAGGCGACCGAAGCGATCAACTGGTCGTACGGAAGCCGATAAAGGAAGACGCCGAAGGTGTGGAGGAACGGCCGGAAGCCGGCGAGGCCGAGGCCGCCGGCGAAGCTCATCATGTTCTGCTCAGCCATGCCGAGCGAGACGAACTGTTCCGGATGTCGGTCGCGGAACGCGTCGATTTCGCACGACGAGGTAAGGTCCGCCGACAGGCAGAGAACTTCCGGATGGGCGACCGCGTAAGTCTCGAAGGCGCCGGCGTAGGGACGTGTGACCATTTCAACCATGGCGCAACCTCAATGAGCATAATCAATCGGGGCGATGCCGAGTTCCTCGGCGATGGCGCGGTTCATTTGCGCCCGTTCCTCTTCGGACCTGAAGCGGACGTAATGCAGCCGTGGGAACCGGCGCTTCAGAAAGCTCATGCCGTGGTAGGGCACAGTGTGGGCAAGGATGATCAGCGGCTTGCCGGGATGCGGCTCCTTCACGGCCTGACGCATCGCCGCAATGTCATGGCCGTCGATCTCGACGCAGCGCGCGCCGAACACTTCGAACCTCGCCCTGATGTCGCCAACCCCCATGACGGTCGACATCGCGCCGTCGCACTGCTGAGCGTTGACGTCCATGATGGCGTAAAGATTGTCGATGCGGTGGTGGGCGGCGGCCTGAACGGCTTCCCACACCTGGCCCTCCTGCACTTCGCCGTCCGACATGAACACCCAGACCCGGCCAGTCTCGCCCTTGCGGCGGCGGCCCCAGGCGAGGCCGGCGCCGGTCGAAAGCCCGATGCCGAGCGTGCCGTTGTGCATCTCCATGCCCGGAGAATGCTCGGCGCCGATCATCTCGACCGAGGAACCGTCCTTGTTGAACATCTCAAGGCCCTCTGGCGCCATGCGCCCGACCTCGATCAGCGTCGCATAGGCGACCAGCGCGTAATGCGCGGGGGCGATGAACAGGCGATCGTATTGCGGCTCGGACGGTCCATTGTAGCCGGCGCCGGTGTGGTAGCCGGCATTGCCGGCGGACGGAACGCCGCCGAATGGCTTAGGGATCACCGGCAGCGTGGGTTCGCCGAAACGGAGCTCTTCATTGTAGAGCCATGCGAGCTGTTCGGCCGACGAACAGGCCTGGCTCATATAGCCGCCGTTGTTGCGGATCGAATGTTCGAACACGCGACGGCGAATGCCGAGGGCGACGTCTTCGGTCGGCTTTGCGTTGCCCATAAGGTCGTCTCCGTCTTGTCGGTCGTCCGCTTGCCTTACGAATTAGCATATGTCAAATTTTCTATCATATGTAAAGTTCGAAACAGCTCTTTTGCCCGGATTCGGGGAGGATGACGATGACCGGCGAACGCTATGCCTGCGCGCACTGGGGCAGCTATCGGGTGGAGAGCCAACGAGCGGATCTGCATCTCGCGCCATTGGCGAGCGATCCGCGGCCGTCGGTCATCGGCGGCGGGTGGCTGGACGCGATCCGCTCGCGCCGCGCTTCGACGATCCTTGTCGCGCGTTACTGCCTGAGGCGCTTTTGCGCACCGCGAGCGTCAACGCGACGACGAGGATTTCGACGCCGTCTGCGATGCGCGTTTCCTGCACTTTGGGGGCACAGGGTTGCTCGCCGCGATGGACAAGGGGCAAAGCGCCCGCCTTCTGGCGCACGCCAAGAAGCGCGGCCTGACGACGACATTTGACCTCATCG
>Ga0181533_1006420_pt1 | contig 10688 bp, 9 predicted proteins | sample PEATcosm2014_Bin_45_FD_119772 | JGI IMG/M metagenome (GOLD analysis project Ga0181533, IMG submission 119772) | Peatland microbial communities from MTU Mesocosm Facility, Houghton, MI, USA - PEATcosm2014_Bin11_60_metaG | ecosystem: Environmental > Terrestrial > Soil > Wetlands > Peat | place...
AAAGGCCGATGAATTGCGGGTGCTGCCCTGAGAGGACGCCCTTGCCCAACATCATGGTGACATAAGGAAAGCCGGTTTTGTCGAGAAAACCGGCGAATTCCTTTTGCAGCTTGAAGCGGATCAGCTCCACGTCAGCGATCACCACCGGTTTATCCGCCTTATCCAGCATTCCAAGCGCTTCCCTGAGCGCCTCCCCGAGTACATCCCGATCACTAGGGGCGGATGTCGGGAAGAGGAAAGGATTCGGCCGAGAACATTTCATCAGCACCACATCCGCGGGGAGACTGATGTAAACCGGCAGTTTGTGTGAAAGGCACGCCGACAACACCCGGTCGATCTCGGCCGGGGCCGTTTCAGCGGAAACGAGCTGGGTCGAGGCTACGGTAATTTTCTCGTATATCCTCAAGGGAATCTGATAATCGCCCAGGGTGTGATGCAGCAGCGGCCGTGTGCGGAAATTGATCGTCGCGGGCGAGCCGGTGATCACCACCACCGGCACCCTTTCGGCGAACGCTCCCGCCACGCCGTTGACTGCGCTAAGTTCTCCGACACCATAGGTTGAGGTAAATGCCCCTATGCCCCGGATACGCGCGTAACCGTCGGCGGCATAGGCCGCGTTGAGTTCATTGCATGTGCCGATATACTGCAGGTCGCTCTTCAGTACCTGGTTGAGGAAACCAAGGACAAAATCTCCCGGTACGCCAAAGAGGTGATCCACTCCGATCTCTTTCAGCCGGTTCAGCAGGTATTCGGCAACCGTGATCTCTGAACTTATCATATTGCTACACTCCTCATCCAGCTGATCATGTTGGGCTTCATCACCTAAACAGCAGCGCCAAAGAGCCTGCCAACGCCCGCCGTGAGCCCCATTGCGAGTGCGCCCCAAAAGGCTACACGCATTGCGCCCTTGGCAATAGAAGCGCCGCCTGCGTATGCCGCGGTTCCTCCAAGAATAACTAAAGTAACGAGCGCTGTCGCGGATGAGACTTCGGCAACCCGAGCTGAAGGCGCAAGCCACGCTGCTGCAATCGGAATAATCGCGCCCGCAACAAAAGAAATCGCAGAGGCAAATGCTGCCTGGATTGGCCGGGCCCGCAGAGTCTCCGTAATGCCAAGTTCGTCACGGGCATGTGCTCCAAGTGCATCACTTGACATAAGCCTTTCTGCTACGAGCCGTGCCAGCGGCTGATCAAGTCCCCGGTTAACGTAAATCGCTGTCAGCTCCGCGCATTCGTGCTCCGGTTCAATTTCCAGTTCGCGTTTTTCTGTCTCGATGTCCGCTTTTTCGGTGTCGGCTTGCGACTGAACCGACACATACTCGCCTGCCGCCATGGACATGGCGCCGGCCACCAGACCTGCAACACCCGTTAACAGAATGCTGCCCTGAGGAGCACCAGCAGCGGCTACGCCAACGACAAGGCTTGCTATCGAGATGGTCCCGTCATTTGCGCCCAGCACGGCAGCGCGAAGCCAGCCGATTCTGTGTGCTCTGTGCGACTCCCTCTGAGTGTGCGGCTTCAACCTAGACTCCTTTTGTTTCTAAAATTCCGAGCGAGCTGTCATGCTTCTCCAATTTATGGCAAAGAGACGAAAAAGGATTTATCCTCCTTCATTATTGTTCACTCCCACTGCCGGCTTTTACATCACTCATGTCAGCCGGCAGTGGTTATAAACTCTCTTTAGTCCTTGACTCGGACTTAGATTGCCATTCTGTTCTTTACATCCTTCACACCGTTTACGTCTTTGGCGAGTTTGGTGGCCAGGTCAATTTCGGCTACGTTGCCGGCTTTACCATTCAATGTAACCACACCATCCTTCGTCTCGACCTTGGTATTGAGGGCACTGGTCGAACGATGATAGAGCAGCGTCATCTTGACCTGCGCAGTGATGGAAGCGTCATCAATCTTTTCGCCCACCGTTTCCGTTTTTTTCAAGGTCTTTGTCACTGTCATCTCATTATTTACGTCCTTAACCCCTTCGACACCCTTGGCGTACTCAGTCGTCAATTCCTTTTGTGCCTGACTTGAAGCATCGCCACGCAGGGTCACGTTGCCGTCTTTGGTGTTGACCTCGGTTGAGCCGGCGCTCACGCTGCGATGAAACAGGAGTGTGGTTTTCACTTTTGTGGTGAGCCACGCATCCGAGTTCTTGGCGGGGCTTTCACCTTTGATTTCCAGCCTGTTGTCCACACTCTTGACTCCGGGGAGGCCTTCTACGGTATCCTGGGCCAATGACTTGTGGGATTCCTCGGAAACGGTCCCCGTCATGATTACGGCGCTGTCTTTGGACTGAACTTTGATATCATCACCCTGAAGGTAGGTCTTGAACACATAAGACTGCTTTGCGGATGATTCGATACGGCTGTCCATTACTGAAGCATACGCAGGCACGCTGAGCGCCAGCAGAGCCACTGCTGCCAGCTTTACAGATACAGAATTTATTGCTTTCATGCACTTTCTCCTTTTGTTGTTGTTGCTGTTGGTTTTTTAATACTTAACTCCTAAGGCCTCATGCCTTTCGGAGTCCTGATGAGGTGTATCATTAAGCAGCAACCGTGGGTTCAGTGCCACGCCGGTGTATGATAAGCCGCTCTCTCTACTTTCCCAAAACCTTCTCGAACTGACCGATCTTTTCCTGAATGTTGCCGGCTATTTTTTCACCGGCGCCTTCAGCTTCCAGCTTTGGATTATCGCTCAGTTTCCCGGCGATCTCCCTGACATTACCCTTCACTATGTGAAGCCTCCCTTCCGTTTTGTCCCTGGTGCTCGATTTCATGTAATCCTCCTTTAGGATTATGATTTGACTAATGGTACGTTGGCAGCTATTTAACTCCTCAATTCCGTGCAGTTTCTGTGTTATTGTCCGGTTCCCGTCTTGGTCGTCATTTCAGGTCGCAGCTGGTCGCGCATCCTGTCTTCCTTCCACCCTGGGCCATGTCTGTTTCGACCGTCTGTATCGAGTTGCCGGTTTTTGTAGCCCGATCCATGCCGGTAGTTGCGCAACCGCTCAGGCATGTGATTGCTCCGAGAAGCACTGTGGTGAAAAATACGACGGATTGAAATCTGAGCTTCATGGTTGTTCACCTTGGAAATGGGCTTTTTTGCCCGGTCAAACCAATATTACTTGAATGCCTTAACTAACGCCTCAAACTGCACTTGAAGTGATTTGTCGTGTGGGGTTATTGGCGGGATCTTGCGGTCGATACCCAGCAACTCGTAGACGGCCATCTGGGCGGCTCGCACCGAATACTCCACCGTAAAGACGACATCATCCGCAATTTCGACGAACTGGCTGATGAACGCCAGGTTCCTCGAACCGCGAGGCACTGGCAGAGGTCGATCGCTGAGTCTCCGGGGCATGAACATGCTGGTGATGTAGGGCATTCGGCAAGGAATACAGTTGGACGATTCAAAGGTCTCCGGATCGAATCGCAGGTGACCGCAGAGTTCCCGCAGAATTTCCGCGCCATTGCAGTCGGCCATCGGCTTCGGGACAAAATTGCCGACCCGGTCCGGGAACAGCGCGTATCCCCAGAACACCTGCACGTCGGCAGGCTGGTTAGGGAAGTGAGGTTGACAGGCCAGCACAATAGACATCAGCCAGTTCGAGTCCTTGAACGTCACCAGCCCGCCGGTGCCCGGCTCATTGCCGCTGAATTGAAGCATCTTGTCGAAGAACGCTGGGTTCTTCAGGGTGACGGTAAACGACTCCCAACAGGACTGCGCGATGCAGCCGTTAAAGGCCGCGGGGCTGCCGAACTGCGGCCGGCCCTCCGCCAACTTTTCCCAGAGAGTCCATCCGCCGCTATCCGCTTTGGTCAGTTTTCCGGGCGCGCCCGTCATCGAACCCAGGCTGGAGGCATCGGTCATGGAGCCGTTTTGCATGAAGACAAGGTCGCCGTCATTCACGGTAATCAACTCGCTTTTGTCAGCCCGCAGACAATGGATGCCTGTCACCATGAACATGCCGTCTTCGGTCTTGTGATCGAGGTCCGTCACCTTGCAATCCGCTACCAGATGGACGCTCTGGGCTTCGAGCCAGGTCTGCAAGGGAAGAACCAGGGAGTCGTACTGGTTGTAAATGGTCCGTTTGACGCCCCCGAGGGTTTCAATACGGGAAAACTCGAGCATGAAACGATGCAGGTAACGCCTGAATTCAACCGCGCTGTGCCAGGGCTGGAAGGCAAATGTGGTGGACCACATGTACCAGAATTCAGTCTCGAAGAATCCGGGCGAAAACCAGTCCGTAATGCAACTCGCGGCCATGGAATCTTCGTCGGCCCGGCTGAGTTTCAGCAATTCGCTACGGTCCTGCATGGAGAAACCCATGGAAGTCACCGGGACTTTCGCGCGACGGCTGTCAACAAGCCTCGCCATTGAATTTGCCTTGTGCTTCTCATTGAACTCCACGGTTTCGTCGAATACCGTCTTCCCTTCGTTGTTCAGTGAGGGAATAGATTTGTAAAGGTCCCAGGTGCATTCGTAGTTGTCGGTCGTCATCATGCGTCCGCCGCGCAGTGAATACCCGACCCCTGGATCTCCAGCGCCGTCCAGACTTCCGCCCATGACGGGTGCCGCTTCGAGGATCGATATATTTCCGCCGGGCAGGTTGCCGTCGCGGATCATGAAGGCCGCGGCGGCCAAGGTTCCGATACCGCCACCCACGAGATATGCCTTTGATTTTGTGTTCATGTCGTCTGGTTCCTCTGAAGATGCTGGTTACGTAGCGAATGCAAACAGTTATCATGTGATTATGACGGATGCGCCGGAGGGCAGGCCTTCTCTCCTCCCCGGCGCATCCTTGCGGGATAAGTCTTTCTCCTGCGTGTTTAAATACTATCCGCGGCTATGGCTATTTCGCCTTTCCACCCTCGTGCGGCTTGCCGGCTTCTTCGACGTCAACCGTACCGTGACCGCCTTCCACACTAGGCGCATCATCTTCCAGGCTGGCAGCACAGACATATTCCATGCTATTCGCCTTGGCTCCGCAATGCCTGCATTCGACCGTGGGTTTGTCGGTAACACTCTTGAGAATGTCATCCAATCCATTCATTTTAAGGTAACAAATATGCTTGTTGTGAGATTCGTCTTTACAGCACTGCTTGTTTTGAGATTCAGTTTTACATCCCATTTTATCCTCCTTTTTTCGTGGGGCGACTCCCCTGTTGTTATGATGGCTGATCGCCATCTAGGTGAGATTCTTTTTTGCCTCTGACAGTTGCATGAAGTGCTTGCGTTCCACATCAATAATCTCATCAAGGGTCTTATGGTCATCAACTGTTACAAATGCCTTCAGCTCCTGATAATAGTGAATGGATTCCATTTCCCTCTGGATGGCGAACTCAAGTGCCTTCGTTTCATTGCTGGATTCGGACTTGGCCGATTTGTCATCCAGTGCAACAAATATCTTGCCATCGATGTAGTCATGAAGATATGATATATATTCACCCGGATAATCTTCACGAGGCTCAATCACGGTTTCCTTTGAAAGGAGTCCTTCGAATGTCTTTTTATGATCTGCCTCGTCCGAGGCCAGGGAATTGAATAATTTTTTAACCTCGGACTTATTTGAACGATCGGCAGCCTCACGATAAAAGAGCTTACCATCCTCTTCCAAACGTACCGCAAACTGTAAAACGTCACTGGCTGTAAATAAAACACCATCCGCCTGGGCCTTTGAACTAGATTCCATATTATTCCTCCTTTATGATAACAACCCGGATTTTGCAGAGAGCACGACAGTGCTTCGTGTTCTGCTAATAAGATACATCGCAACTAACATGCCAGGGAATACCTGCGGGGAATGCTAGTGCAACGCTTTGTTTGTAAAGGGGAAAATGGAAAAGAGTGTACGGAGTGAAGAGAAAACCGTCAACGCAAACCGTCATATCTAACATAACTGCCATATATGACGGACCAAGTTGAGACATTTGTAAGACATTCATTTCTTTCCTCAATTGACGGCGGATGCCGTATTACCGCATTCAGTATTTACCGGAATGGAAACATGGGGTGGCAAAACAGACAACTACCAGGGGCAGACTTGTCTTACTATGTATTTGGTTTATAATATGTGCATTGTGATAACGGAAAATATAAATGGACGATGACAACAGGATTTTCAAGGTTCAAATTGACGTTCCGCTTCTCATGAACGGGAGCGAAATCCTTCTCTATCTGGCCCAGACGCCTCCACCTTCAGCAGAGCAGATTTTTCAGCGGGAAGCGGCGCCGGAATTGATGCTGTTTCTCGAAAGTCTGTTTCAAAAAGACCCCGTTACCGGAGTGTCTAGCCGTCTGGAGGCGATGGCCCCGTCTAAGGCGGACACAGCGCTCGTTCTCATTCCCGAGTGTGCGATCACCATATCCAATTGGGAACGCGTGGACGAACTTGTCCGAGGTTTGACCAGGACCGCTATCGTCATCGGGGGACTCGGATATGTGAGTTCTGCGGAGTTGAAAGAATGGAAAGAGGCCCAATCCGGCAATGAATCGGCCACGAAGCGATTATTCGGTTTCAACGAAAGGGACGCCTTAGGCACCCCCAACATGTTCTTCAACACTGCCTGTTCCTGGATACATTACGCGGATGGTAGAACAAGTTGCATTATCTCCCTCAAGAACTTTTTGGAGCAGCGTGAAGAGGCGCTAAAAGAAGAAGGACTTGAAGAAGGGAGTGAACTGTTATGCCTGACTGCTCCGGACCTTGTCATCTACCCCCTGATCTGTGCAGAGTTCACATGCACTCGGGAAGGGGACAGGCCCTTGGACCGGGTGGCAAGGGACATACCCCTGAGAGTCGGCGGGCAGAAGGTTCTTATCGCGGGCCTCGCCTATCAAAACAATGAAGTGCATACTCTCTGGCAACGTGGAATTTACGCGGCAACCGGCGCTTCCAGAGGGATTCCCGTGGTTGCCGCCATCGTCAACAACGCCCTCTGGTTCAGCCATCCTGATGAAATGAAGGACAAATGGCGCTGTCTGACAGGTGTTTATGTTGACAAGATCCATCTCCTTTCACAGGAAGTACTTCCGCCGGTCAGGTGCCTGGCGGACGACAACACGGTCTTCGGCGTATTGGCCAGAACGAATTTACCCGGAGTGTTTGCGGGCAAGCTCTCTTGGGACTTCGGGGGAGGTGGAACACGATTCGTCTGGCGGGCGACCCGCCGGGCGCTCGCAGCCCCGGATGGGAGGCTCTTGGAGCCGGATCTGGGCGATGCTTACCGGGATGAGCTATACAGGGCTATCAGGCGTTTTTCCCCTTCGGATACTCCGGTTACTGATGAGGATGAGAAACAGAAGGCAGGGAACGCGCAGGTGGCCCTCAATGAGATTGACAACCACCTGAACGGCCATGATCAACCTGACGCCAAACGCCTGGTGAACACCTTGCTTCATGGGCTACAGGCTGGCATGAAGGGTGAAGAGGTAGACCCCGATAATCTTTTCAATAGGCATGAACAGCTTATGCGGGGCCTCCGCGCCATTGGATCGATAAAGCGGAGGGATTCCACCCTCTGGCAGCACGACGTCTCACAAGAGGGGCAGCTGACCGATTCCCCGAGAAGGGTGAACATTCTGGTCTGGTCTGATCCCGACCATGGGCGCCTGGCGATTTCCCGGACGATCGAGATATGGGCCCGTGATTTGCCCGGAAAGAGTCCTCTGCTCGTTTTGGCCGAAGGAAAGGGGGAGGAATTCGAGATGGAGGGGATTGTGAAAGCGACCCACAGGGGAAACATCACCTCCCCGAGGAATACAGGCAACAGCTATCCAGGGGAGATTACCTCTCCGAGAGACTCAGGCATAACCAATCCGAGGGAGATCTGCAACAGGGCATATATCCTGAGAATGGGTCGAATAGAGAACCATCTGGAGGAGCAGGACTTCATTGCGGCTCTTGAAAGAGAGCTCGAACAGCCTCTGAGGGAACTTACACAGTAAGAGGTAAGGAGGTATAATGCTGCCCGTTTCCGAGTTGACCGAACTTATAGATGCTTACGCCGGAGCTGTCGGATTGAGAAGGAACTCGCAACCGGGAGTTGCCGGCGGAGAGGGAGATCAAGGCATCTGCTGGGAAGCCCCATACGCGCAACTCGTATTATGGCCGATTCAATCGACAGGCAAGGCTCAGATTCTCGCCGAGGTGGAAAAGGCCCAGGAGATATTGGACGGACTCCTGGTCACCGCCGAAAAACGCTTATCAGGGGTGGTTGACGGATACTTGTTGCTCTTCCTGGGGAGTGAGCCGGGTGAGGATCTCCAATCTCTGATTCGAAGCCTTGAACTGGACACCAATGTTTGCCGGAAGAGCTTTATCTGGCCCAGGGAAGGCGATACCCCCGAAGCGAGATGGCAACGATTGTGGCGCACGACGGTCATCGGTCTGCCTGTATCCCCCCCTCCCGGGAGAAGGGTTGACTTGCCTGTGCTCAAGGAGCCGTACAAGGAGATATGGAGGGATATCAGCAGAAGCGGAAGTGCGAACGCAGCGCGGAAGGAACTCATGGAGTGCAGACGATGGTGAAAATGGAGCGACTTCGATTGGCGGCTTTCCGGGGAGTGCCGAGCGAACTGCAGCTGGATTTTACCTCTCCTTTGACTATCATCTATGCCCCGAACGGGACCGGGAAGAGCAGTGTGATCGACGCGGCGGAATGGCTCCTGACCGGTGAAGTGAAAAGATTGCGCGACTTCTCGAAGAAAAGCGACGCGGGTGAACTCAGATGTAAATTCGCCCCCGTTGAAAGCCGGATGGAGGTGGAAGGGTGGTTCTTGCAGGACGAAGAGGCATTCCGTCTGGTCTGTGTCCCTGACGCATGGTTAATCTTTCGGGATGGTGATGACGCGCCGCGCCGGACAGCCAGTCGAGAGGTGATGAAGCTTTTTTCCCCCCTGGAGTTCGGTAAGGAGAGAGATTATCGCGTTGCGCCGATACTTGAGCGCGACTGGATACGCTCGGCCAGATTCCTTACCGTAAGCACTCTGGCGCTCCTCGTGGACACGGAAAGTGAGAATAAAACAACCAGGGAAGCGGCGCTGGGAGGATTGCTGGGTGTGGGTGAGCTATTTTCGCGGGCGGATAAATTCGAAAATTTCGCCAGTCACCTGAATGACGGATATGGAGGGGAAGAAGGATTAGCCGCGACAAAGAAGGAACTGGCCCGCCGGAAAGAGGAACTGGCGCGTTTGCGCGAAAAAATGGCGGACGCCGGCCGCAACTCGCCGGAGTTGGACGAACTGCTGAAAGTGAAACCCGGGGCAAAGAAGCAATATTTGCTGGGACTGAAACGTGCCATCAACAAGCTTCTCGATGTTTTGCCGGAGATCGAGGGTATAGAAACATCCGTCGCGCGGACGAAGAAGGATCAGAAAGCCTGGTCGGAAAGGTTGCGCCGCTTGACAAAAGAGATTGATGAGATGCTCTTGAAGGGGATCCGGCGCGATCTCACTCTGATTCCCGGTGAATCGCCGCTCAGGTCGGTCCTCGATACCCTGGACCGACAGAGGCAACTGCATTCACTGGAGGAGATAGTCAGGACGATTGAAGAGAAAGTAAAGAAGGTAGACCGGAAGAGAGATCAGGCGCTCGAAGCGGCAAGGCTTTTCAGGGAAAAGGCCAATCGATATTGCGCGGAACAGCTCGACTGCTTATTCGATATTGCGTTCCCGATGTTTTCCAGGGTCCAGGCAAACGAGGTATTCGATTCACTGCACAGGGGCCCGCTGAAAAATCCGTTCGATTGGGTTGCAAAATCCTCATCCTACGAGTTCACTCCTTCTCCCTATTTCAGCATGGGGCAGAGACAGGACCTGGCCCTGGCGATATTTCTCGCCCGTGCCAGGGGAGTTAAAGGCACATTCTTCCTTGACGAACCCGTAATTCATCTTGACGATCTGAATCGCGTGGCGCTGATGGACACCTTCAGGATGCTCGTCCTGGAAAGTGAACCACGCTGCAATTTTGTCATGACCACCGCAAGACGTGATTTCGTCCGGCACATGGCGGAGAAATTCGCAAATGTTCCTCCCGTCCATGGCATGCCGCCATTAAGAATATATGAACTGGACGGCAGCCCGCGGGTAGGGGTGCGAGTGGCAAAGGAGTGGTGCGCGGGGTAGGGATGACTAATTCGACTAATTCGGAAATGGGGTGAAGCAACGGAATGAATCGTCCCCAATGCGCGACAACTGAAGTGCTCCTTTTAACCTAATACGACATTGCCAGCCGAAATGATCTCCAGGAACTGTTTGAGAACCGCCGCGGTAAGCCCCCGGATTTTATCGCCCTCGTAGTCAATGAAAAAGCGCGGATAAGTGCGCCCCTGCCAGTTCCACTCCTCGATCAGGAAAATATCGGACCTCATGAGGAAACTAAGGGGTACTTCAATAATACGCTCAATCTCGGCCGGGTTTATCCGCAACTGATGCCTCGCCGCGACCATCCCCACATATGGTGTCACCAGGTAGTTATGGATGGAGAGGAAGTCGTCGAGCACCCCCAGGATATCCACATCCTCGGGGACGATCCCCGTTTCTTCCCAGGTTTCCCGCAGGGCGGTCCGGAGAGTATCCCCGTCTTCAGGCTGGTATACACCGCCGGGGAACGATACCTCCCCCTGATGGTGAGTCAGGTTTTCGGCCCTCTTGGTGAAAAGGATATGGTAGGCGCCGTTTTTCAAAAAG
>Ga0181533_1006421_pt1 | contig 10687 bp, 9 predicted proteins | sample PEATcosm2014_Bin_45_FD_119772 | JGI IMG/M metagenome (GOLD analysis project Ga0181533, IMG submission 119772) | Peatland microbial communities from MTU Mesocosm Facility, Houghton, MI, USA - PEATcosm2014_Bin11_60_metaG | ecosystem: Environmental > Terrestrial > Soil > Wetlands > Peat | place...
CACCAACCGGTCCCCCAGCCCTAACGCGTACAAGCTCTCGGTGATGCTGGGCGCAATCGAAACCAGTCGGCGGGGATGATCCGGGAGATTCACCCGGCGGCCGGTCTGGTCCGTTACCACACGCGCGCAGATCACATTCGCGGATAACAGGAGCGCCAGGGCAAGAACCCCCAAGCGCTTCGTGGCGATAAGCCGTCTGCACCCGCCGCCGGACCTGGAAGTCGCTACAAAGCCGCTTCGATTTTTCCAAGAAAACTTCTGCATTTCGCACGCGCCGCAAAAAAAAGCTCCGCGAACTCTTGACGAGGGCGGAGCTAATTCCCTCCACTCTTTCTCGCGAAGAGTGTGCGGTTGGGGCATCATCGCGTTGGTACGATGCGACCCCGGGCGCCCAGGCAGGTCTCCTGACTCGCGGCGCGCTCACGGCCCTGCTTCACCTTCCCACCCCGTTCCAATTCTGCGGGCAGTGGTTTCGCCCGGGAATCCTGACGCCGGGCGATCAAGCAGGGCCCGCCGCTCACAGTGGCGGGACCGTGGCCGATTTTCACGGCCTTCCCTCTTATTCCTCGCACTAGGCGAGAACCTGGGTCCGTACAACCAGAAAACGTAGCGCAACGCGGCTGAGCCGGACATCACCGCAGTAACATGAAGGCTGCACTACCTCGCCGTTCAGTCTATGTCGCGAAAATCTGTTTGTCAAACTTGCGCGTCTCGTTAACAATAGGCAATGTTATGAAAACCCGAATCCTCGCAGCATTGCTGGTAGTTGGTGTTGCCCTGCCTGGGGCCGTAGTCGCAAAGGAAAAGAAACAGGCCGTCCCCCCTGCCCCGATCGGATGGCTCGATCTCCATGCGGGCTCACGCAAATTTTCTGTTTCCGAGCAGGACTTCCAAAAGGTTACCCGTAGTCTGCCCCAGGGAACGTTGCTCCCCGTCTTCAAGACGAAGGAAAAACATGGCACCAAGTTGGCCCAGGTGGGAGCGCTGAATTTTAAAACTGGGAGTTCGGAGTTGGGATGGGTGGAAATAAACGCGGCTGACCTGAAGCCCCCGGAATCCTATCCGTTAGATAGTGACTTGTTGCCGTTGCTCGGCTCCCCCTACCTCGACGATTTCACCGCCGAGCACACGGATATTGCCAGATTCTTGGTGCGGCAAGCCCAGGCCCCCCCCGCTCTGCTCTGTTACGTGGTCACAGTACCACTGTCGATCGCGAAGCTCGTCATCTTCACGCCCCACCAAGGAAAGTTCTTACCCGGCGCTGCATTGAATATTCCCATTAGTGAGATGCAGGCCGGAATTACTTCCCTGGAAGTCCGCGACCTGGTGGGTGATGGAAGTGATTGCGTGATTTCCAAAGAACCCTTCCGCGAGCAGGCGCAAACTTATGGCACGAACCTGCGCATCAGAAAAATCGCGGACGGCCAGTTTCAAGTTTTGTGGCAGGCGCCCATCGAATTCCAAAACCTTTCGCAATACGCCCCCAAAATGCAAATCCTCCAGCCGCCCGAGCAAAACATTGGCGGGCCGGGAACGGTAACGACGGGGGAAGTAACGTTTCGCCCCAACGGCCGTGGGCAAGAGCCGGTTTGGAAAGGGAAAGTGGAGTTCTTCGTTTTCGGCAGGGATAAAGCGGTCGATTCCGTTAACATCCAGAAGGCGTGCCCGTGGGATGGCCAGGCATTCGCACCGCTGCGGTGATTGTGCGGCGCCATTACTTTGCCGGGTTAGTGGGTTATAATCGCGGCGCCATTATCCTGCTGGCGATATAGGCGCGTCAACCAAGTACGCAGGTGCCCCTGAACGCGGAGCATGCCCATGGAGGAAAACTTACTGCCCCTGTTTCCCCTCGAGATAGTGCTGCTTCCGGAAGAACCCCTGCCCCTTCACATCTTTGAAGACCGCTACAAGACGATGATTGGCGAGTGCCTTCAGGCCAAGGCCGCGGGAATTGGCCAGCAGGAATTTGGAGTGGTGCTGCTGAAAGGGCAAGCCGTAAGCGCCATGGGGTGCTCCGCGCGCATCGTCAATCTGACGCGCCAATATGAAGACGGCCGCATGGATATCCTTGCCGTCGGCAAGCGCCGTTTTGAAATACTGCTGACCAACGAGGAAAGGCCCTACCTGCAAGGCGCTGTCGAATACTTCGAAGACGAAGGCCCGGACGCTCCCAGCGACGCGGCGGCGGAACTTGCCATCGCGTGTTTTCGCGAGGCCATGAGAAAGCTGCGCCACGCCGCGGAAATGCCGGTTCACCTTCCCCGCCCTTACCGTTACCTTTCCTTTCGCATCGCCGCCGCGCTGCCGCTCGATCTCGAATTCAAACAGCAACTCCTGACCCTCCGCAACGAACCGGAACGCCTCACGCTGGTCCAGCGCGCCCTTGAGATTCTCATGAATCAGCTTGATCAGGTTCAAAAATCCCAAAAAAAAGCCGGCGGAAACGGCAACGTCCGCCACGGGTGATTGCAGATTTGGCCTTTCAAATTTGAGATTTCACTTTGGCTATTTCAGATTTGAGATTTCAGAGCGGCCGTTATTGAGTTAGCTTGCACACTGGCTTATAATGAATGTGGGGCTGGGGCCAAATGCAAAAACCAAAAACGCTGGGCGAGCTGAAGAAGTCTCATTATCAGAGTGTCAGCATCAAAGACGAGATGCGTGCCAATCTTCTCCGCAAGCTCGCTGCAGGAGAAGCCATCTTTCCTGGCATCATCGGATTCGACGACACGGTGACACCCCAGATCGTCAACGCCATTCTTTCGAAACATAACTTCATTCTGCTAGGGCTTCGCGGCCAAGCCAAAAGCCGCATTCTGCGCTCGCTCGGCTCGTTGCTGGATGCGGAAATCCCGATTGTCGCGGGCTGCGAAATCAACGACGACCCCTTCCATCCCCTTTGCCGGGCATGCCATGAACGCCTGCAAGAGATGGGCGACACGACGCCCATCGATTATCTCGCGCCCGAGCAACGTTACATTGAAAAGCTGGCCACGCCGGATGTGACCATCGCCGACATCATCGGCGACCTCGATCCCATTAAGGCCGCTCGCGGCGGGCACACCCTGGCCAGCGAACTGACGATTCACTACGGCCTTTTGCCGCGCGCGAACCGCGGGATTTTTGCCATCAATGAGCTTCCCGATCTCTCCGGCAAAATTCAGGTGGGACTTTTCAATATCATGCAAGAAGGGGACGTCCAGATTAAAGGCTACCCGGTCCGCTTGCCCCTTGACGTCGCGCTGGTGTTCACCGCCAATCCGGAAGACTACACCGCTCGCGGAAAAATCATCACCCCGCTGAAGGATCGCATCGGCTCGGAAATCCGCACCCATTACCCGGCGACGCTGGACCAAGGCCTTGCGATCACGGCGCAGGAAGCCTGGACCGACCGCAAGGGCGAGAAACCCCTCCTTATCCCGCAGTTCATGCGAGAGGTTATTGAGGCCATTGCCTTCGAAGCGCGCGCGGACAAGCGCGTGGACAAACGCAGCGGCGTCAGCCAGCGCCTGCCCATCACTTGCCTGGAGAACACCGTGAGCAGCGCGGAGTGCCGCTCGTTGAAGCACCACGAGGCCAAGACCGTGCCCCGCCCTTCCGACATTTACGCTTCCATGCCCTCCCTGACCGGCAAACTGGAGCTCGAGTATGAGGGCGAACTGCGCGGCGCCGATACCGTCGCGCGCGACGTCATCCGGCAGGCCATCGCTAAGGTTTTCAAAAAGTATTTCGATAATGTGCCCCTCCAATCCGTCGTGCAGTGGTTCGAGCTCGGCGGCACATTGAGGTATTCGCCCAACTCATCGTCCGAGGAGCTTTTCCAGCAATTCAAAAAGATTCAGAACTTGCTGGAGAAAACTCAAAGCTTGGGCTTGAAGGCTAAGGACGACCCTGCTTTGCTGGCTGCGGGCGGTGAGTTCATTTTGGAAGGGCTGTATGCGCTGAAGCGCATCAGCCGCAACGAGGAATTGGGTTACCACACCGAACACCGCCCCAGCGAGCAGCCGGATGAGGAGCCCACTCCGATGGCGCCCCGTCGTCGGCCGCTGAATTAGGGAGAGACGAAACTCGAAAATGGAAACTGGAAATTCGAAACTCGAACTTCGAAACTCGACAACTCGTTTCTTGCGCCCTCGTTTCGGTCGTTGGAACTCGAAAATCGCCTAAGCACGCCCGAGTTTCGAGTTTCCAGTTTCCAGTTTCGTGTTTCGAACAACGGACTAAGGACAACGGACAGCCACCGTGAAATACGTCAAGTACTCCAAATACGTCGCGGACCCTTTCGACGACCTCAGCGCCGAAGACCTGCTCCAGATGCTCGGGGACTTCCTGCTGGACAGCGGGTTCTACGACCAATACCAAAACATCTACGACATGGACTCCGAGCGAACGATGGACCAGCTCCACCAGGCGCTTCTGGAGGCCCTGCGCGATCAGGGAAAGATCCCCGACGAGTTGCTGCAACAAATGCTTCAGAATTGGGAGGACTACCAGAATTCCGAGTTGGCGGAGAAAATCAATAAGCTGCTCGAACGCCTTGCGCAAGAAGGTTACGTCTCCGTCGAGCAGCCCAACGCCAGCCAGGGTCAAATCATGGGTCGCGAGGGGGATCCTTCCGCCGGGACGCAAGAGGGCAAAGCCAAGTTCGAAATCACCGACAAGGCTCTCGATTTTCTGGGGTTCAAGACTTTGCGCGACTTGCTGGGCTCGCTCGGAAAATCCAGTTTTGGCCGGCATGATACCCGCGAGCTTGCCACTGGCGTCGAATCCGAGGGATCCAGCCGCCGCTATGAGTTTGGGGACACGCTGAATCTGGACGTCAATGCCACCCTCCTCTCAGCGATCCGCCGCCAGGGGTTGAAGACCCCGCTCGATCTTAATTACCAGGACTTGCAAGTCCACCAGTGCGAATACCAAAGCTCCTGCGCCACGGTGTTGATGCTCGATTGCAGCCATAGCATGATTCTGTACGGTGAAGATCGCTTTACCCCGGCAAAAAAAGTGGCGCTTGCCCTCACCCACCTCATCCGCAGCCAATACCCCGGCGACACGCTGCACCTCGTCCTCTTCCATGACTCGGCGGAAGAGAGGCCGCTCTCAGAGTTGGCGCGCGTTCGTGTTGGTCCTTACTACACCAATACGCGCGAGGGCCTGCGGCTGGCTCAGCGCCTCCTTTCGCGACAGAAGAAAGATATGCGCCAGATCGTGATGATCACCGACGGCAAACCTTCCGCGCTCACAATGGAAGATGGACGAATTTACAAAAACTCCTTTGGGCTTGATCCCCTGGTGGTATCAGAAACCTTGCACGAGGTGGCGCGGTGCCGCCGCAACGGGATATTGATCAACACCTTCATGCTCGCGCAGGATTATGGTCTGATTAACTTTGTCCAGAAGGTGACGGAAATCTGTCGGGGCAAAGCCTACTTCACCACTCCCTATACTCTTGGGCAGTACCTGCTGATGGATTATATGAAAAAGAAAGTTAAGCATATCCATTGAGTCATCGGGTCATCGGGCCATCTGGCCATCGAGCCATCTGAAAACAAGTCCCACAACGTCCCAATGGCTTAATGACTCAAAGGCACGATGTAAGATGACGCGATCATTCAATCATTTCGATGGCGAGATGACCCGATGGCTCGATGACCAGATGGCCAGATCACCTGATGGCCCGATCCTTTGCGGTGCGACATGACCCTGCGCGTTCTGCTACAATATTTCTCGAAGCTACTGGGAAAGAAGCCAATGCCGACTTTGAGCGCGGGGAAGACCGCACCAGCTTTTCAGCTTGCCACGACCAGGGGCGAGCACCTTTCCCTGCCCCAGGGTCTTGCCAACAGCCCTGTTTTGTTGGCCTTTTTCAAGGTTTCCTGCCCCGTCTGCCAGTTCACCTTCCCTTTCCTGCAACGCCTCCACGAGCAACTGCGTGAACAGGGCGTGCAAATCTGGGGAGTCGTACAGGACAAGGCGCAGGACGGCGCGCGGTTTGCCGCTACCTACGGGGTGACGTTCCCCATCTTGATCGACGACGCGCCCTACAAGGTTTCCCGAGCATACAGTCTCACTCACGTGCCGTCGCTCTTCCTCGTTAAGCCGGACGGCCGCGTTGAGATTTGCAGCGAAGGCTTCTGCAAAGCCGATCTTCTGGGCATCCAGGGGTCCCTGGCCCAATTGCTTTCCGCCACGCCGCCGGCACTTTTCCTTCCAGCCGAGAGAGTCCCGGAATATAAGCCGGGGTGAGGGTCGAAAAACTAGGCTTGGTCCAAGCCTGCGAGCAATCGGGTGATCGGGAGATCGGGTGATCTGGTGAACAAATAACCCCGTCCCGCCTGATGGGCTCTTTGTTCACCAATTCACCCGATCCTCTGTTTCTGCCTGTTTTTCGCGCTTTTTGTGCTTGGGCAGCTTCTTTCGACGGTCCTCGTGGGTTTGCGCCGCGGGGGGTGAACCTACGCGCAATCGTGCCTGGCGCTTGACCTCTGTTGTGGGTTGGAACGGCTTGCGCTTTCTTGGGCTCATCGTCAAAGTTGCTCGTGGTTAGTAGTCAGTGGTAAGCAGCTCTCATCTAACTTCTCACCACTCGCCACTAACCACTGGCCACTGCTTTTGGGAGTTGTGGCGGAAGTGTGTCGGAATCGAACCGACCGGCCCACCATAGGCAGGCCCACAGGATTTGAAGTCCCGGACGGACACCAGCCCGCATGCACTTCCGCCCTGATTCTAGGCAACTCGCCCCGCAGCGTCAAGGTGACACGGCGGTGGGGTTGTGTCATGCTCAGCAAGTCTTAGCTTCTTACGGATCGGAGACAAACTCATGCTTACGTGGCTCAAAGGGATTATCCCTCCACTAATCACTCCATTTGACGAGACGGGAAAGGTTTTGGCGGCCGACTTGGAGGCGGAGGTCGATCACCATATTGCCTGTGGCGCCCAAGGAATCGGCGTTACCGGCAGCACGGGCGAAGGGGCCGGGCTTACTCCTGACGAGGTCTTTGAGATTTGCGCGATTGCGGTCAGGCAAACTCGCGGCCGCGTGCCGGTGATAGGGGGCATGATCCCCGACACCACCGATGAGGCCGTGGAGTTGGGGCTGGCCGCGAAGAAAGCGGGCGTCGATGCTTTGCAGGTGACGCCTCCTCATTACCTCTTTCAGCCCGATGGGGATGGTTTCGTGGAATACTATTCGCGTATTCGCGAGGCAACCGACCTGCCCGTGATTCTCTACAACGTTATTCCCTGGGCGCAGGTGGGCGCGGAAGCCATCGGCAAGTTGATTGAGGCTGGCGCCATTGAAGGCATCAAGCAGAGCGGGTCCAACCTCCACCTGCTTGCGGATCTGTTGTACCGCTATGGAAACAAGATCCCCATTCTCACCGCCGTGGATGACCTGATCCTCCCGTCCCTGGTGCTGGGCTCGCCGGGTGCGATCGCCGCCATCGTCACGGTGCTTCCCAAGGAATCCGTGGCATTGTACGAGGCCGTGCAAAGGGGAGATTTGCCGCGCGCTCGGGAGTTCCACCGCAAACTGCTGGCGGTCTGGCGGGCGCTGGAGGGAACGCAAGGATTTCACGGTCGTATCAAATACGCCATGGAGCTTCAGGGTCGGCCGGCCGGATTGCCGCGCCATCCTCAGCGCGCCGCCAACGAAGCCGACCGCGCCATCGTCGCCAGTGCCCTGCGCGAAGCGGGGATTGCCACCGTGCAGCGGGAATAAGATCACGGTTGGGGCTTCACTAATTGACCAACGTGTTGTCCAGCATGCCGCACTGCTTTAAATCTTGAATCAGTCCCGGGCAGGCCTGGTCCGTGTCGCGGCAATTTTCGGAAATATCCTCCGCCAAATGTCCATGCTGGTCCCAAGCCTCATGATAGAGCTGCACGAACCAGACGCCGCGCTCCACCACCCGGCGCGCCAGCAGGCAGTTGTTGGCGAAAGAGGGTTTTCCCGGCACAGCGCCGCAGAGGGGGAACTGAGCGCTTCAGAATTCCTTCAGCCCAGGGTAAATATTGGGTAAGATTCCGGGGGCGACTTGGCCTCGCGACAACCGGAGGCAATTCATGATGCGAACTCCAGTACTCTTCTTGGCAATTTTAGTTTGTAGCGTAAACCTATCCGCGCAAAGTTTGAGCCTTAACGATGCAGTAGTGGTTGTGAGGCCGGGAGCCTTGCCCAATGCCGAAAAAACTGCGGCGCTTGTTCTGGCAGAGGAACTGGAAAAACGCACGGGGATTCATCTGGATATCACTACCCACTGGCCAAGCGGAAAAACCGTCATCGCCATCACGTCGAAAACCCGCGTGGCCGGCTGGCGCCGCAAGGTTCCCGTCCGCGAGGGAAACGATCTGCCGGAAACACGCCCGGAAGGATTCCGGCTTTTTGTGAAAGCCGCAAAGAACGCTCCCGCCGAGGTATGGGTGATTGGCGCCGATGCTCGCGGGACCTTGTTCGGCGTCGGGCAACTGCTGCGAAGAATCGATTGGGCGAAAGGGAAACTTGACCTTGCCGTCCCCCTCGACGTCGCCACCGCCCCTGCCTATGCGATTCGGGGTCACCAGCTCGGTTATCGGGCCCAGGCGAATTCCTACGACGCATGGAACCCCGCGCAGTTCGAGCAGTACATCCGCGAGCTCACCTTCTTCGGCGTAAACAGTATTGAAGGTATTCCCTTCCAGGACGAGCGGGATACGCCGGTCATGAAGTTTTCCCGCCGCACCATGAATCGGGCGATCGGCGAAATATGTAACCGCTATGGTCTGGATTATTGGGTTTGGGCGCCCGCAGATTTCGACTTGCGGGATACCCCTCGGCGCCAGCAGGAACTGGAAAGGTATGACGATTTCTTTCGCGACACTCCGACGCTGACCGGGGTGTTCTTCCCGGGCGGCGACCCTGGCCACAATCCCCCCGAACTGGTACTCCCATTCCTGGAGGATATGGCGAAGCTCTTACGTCCGCTACACCCGCAAGCAAGAATCTGGATTTCCCTGCAATGGTTCACGAAACCACAAGTCGACGCGATTTACGCTTACCTCGACCGCGAGGCGCCCCCATGGTTCGGAGGCTTGGTTGCCGGCCCGTCGGGCCCCCCCATCGCAGAAACCCGCCAACGCCTTGCCCGGCAGTACCCGCTGCGTCTTTATCCTGACCTGACGCATAACGTGCGTTGCCAGTTTGAGGTGCCGAATTGGGATCAGGCTTACGCCTTAACGCTCGGCCGCGAAGCGGTGAATCCGCGACCCACCGAGTTTGCGGCGATCTTTCACGCCCTCGCCCCATTGAGTAACGGCTTCATTTCCTATTCCGATGGCGCACATGATGACGTGAACAAAACGATTTGGAGCGCCCTCAGTTGGGATCCCCGTCTCAGTGTGCGGCAGATTCTCATCAATTACTCTCGAGTCTACTTTGAACCCGCGCTCGCCGAACAGACTACCGACGGCATTTTGGCCTTGGAACAAAACTGGTATGGCCCCCTTCTCGATCACACCGCCGTGGAAGAAACGCTCTCCACCTGGCAGGCGCTGGAAAGCCAGGCGCCGCAACTCAAGGGAAATTGGCGCTGGCAGATGTGCCTTCTCCGCGCCCATTACGACGCTTACACACGGAGCCGGCTGATTCGCGAGGAGGAACTGGAGAAGGAGGCCAACGTCATCCTGGCACAGGCGGCGATGCGGGGGCCAAACAACGTCATAGCTGAAGCGTTGACAATACTGAATGAAGCGGAGACTAACCCGGTGAGGCCCGACCTGCGGCAGCGCGTCATCACTCTTTGCGATGAACTGTTTCACTCCATCGGCCTCCAAACCAGTGTGAAAAAGTACGATGCGATTGGCGAGGAACGGGGGGCCGTTCTCGACTTCCTGGACTACCCCTTGAATAACCGCTGGTGGCTGGAAGACGAGTTCCAGAAAATCAAAAAGCTCGACTCCGAAGACGCCAAATCCCGGGGGCTCGCGGAACTTGCCCAATGGGAAAATCCCGGACCCGGCGGCTTTTATGACGTGGTCGGGAATATTGCCAAATCGCCCGATGTTGTGCGCACCGAATCGTGCGGCCCGGGCACAATTTCCGCGAAACCACCCCAGCCCTCCTTTTGGTGGTGGGACGAAGGCATGAGCCGCGCGCGCCTTTCCTGGCAGGTCTCGATGTGGCCGCCGTGCATGGTCTACCGTGACCTCGACCCGAAGGGCGATTACATTGTCCGGACCACAGGTTATGGACAGGAACTGCTGCGGATGAATGGAACGCCGGTTCGGCCCACCGTAGATGGCAAGGAGATGGGAGAATTCAAGGAATTCCCCGTTCCGCCGGAACTCCTGAGGGACCGGCGATTGGTGCTGACCTGGGTCCGGCCCAGCAACGAACAAGCCCTTAACTGGCGGAACCGGTCGCGCATGTCAGAAGTTTGGTTGATCAAACAAAAGTGATCCCCCCCGCTGCGAAACATTTCGGAGGGAGTGGAGAGTTCCGTGCGGGCCACAGCGGCTTCCGGGCGGGCAAACCACATTTTTGCAAAAATGCGGGAGGGAATCCGCCGCCCCTCATACCGGTGGAAATTCCCCAGCAACTCCGCGCCACTCTCCTAACTGATGATATTGCGCCATTTGAATCGTGAAGGCGGTCGAGATAAATTGCATTGACTGCGAATCTGACCAGTATTAAGATGTCAGCATGTCAAAGCCG
>Ga0181533_1006429_pt1 | contig 10680 bp, 12 predicted proteins | sample PEATcosm2014_Bin_45_FD_119772 | JGI IMG/M metagenome (GOLD analysis project Ga0181533, IMG submission 119772) | Peatland microbial communities from MTU Mesocosm Facility, Houghton, MI, USA - PEATcosm2014_Bin11_60_metaG | ecosystem: Environmental > Terrestrial > Soil > Wetlands > Peat | place...
ACCCGGCACGGAACGCCCACAGGCCGGAGCGCCGGCTTCAGCCGGCTTTGGGCCTCCGAACGCCGCAAGACAGGGAAAATGACAACGGCCGGCCCTCTGGGTGTGAAATATCCGGGTTAGGAGCCTGGGCGTCGTCCCGGATTTTCTCATTCACCATGTCTATCCGGAGTGGAGTGCAGTGGACAGCATTGCGTGCGCCGACAGCGATCCGCTCTTGCTTCAGTCCTCCGCGGGCTGGGCGAGCGATGCAGCCGATCTGCGCCAACAACTCACGGCCTATCTGGGCCCTGCCGGCGCCGGGGTCGAACTGGTTTGCACCGAGAACAACAGCGACTCCGGGGCGCAAGGCAGACAATCCACCAGCCTGGTCAACGGCCTTTATTATGCGGACAGCCTGGCTCAGCTCATGAAGACCGAGTTCAACGGGTTCATCTGGTGGGACCTGCGCAACGGTTCGGACACCAGCGGCAGTTTCGACCCGACCCTCTACGGCTGGCGGACCGTCGGGGACCTCGGCGTCATCGGCGGCCTGACAGGACGCTATCCGGCCTTTTATGCGGCAAAACTCATGCACTACTTTGCCCGGCCGGGCGACGCCATCCTCGAGGCGAGCAGTGATTACAAGCTCCTCTCGGTCTATGCCGCCCGGCGCGCCGATGGGGCGCTCCTGTGCCTGGTCTTGAACAAGGACACCCTGGCCAGTTTCAATGCGCAGATTGGCCTGGCCGGGTTCATCCCCGACTCCGGGGCAATGGTCCGCTCTTACGGCATCCCGCAGGACACCGCCGCCCAAACCGGCCTCGGCTCGCCCGACATCGCGCAAACGAGTTTCGCGTCGGCCGGGACGGACTTTGCATGGACTTTTGCGCCCCTGTCCATGACGCTCTTTACCCTGGCGCCCACCGCTCCGCGCTTGGCCGTGGTGACGCCCGCGCCCCAGGCGGGCGGACCGCTCCTGGTGGAGCTTCATGGCCAGCCCGGCACGACTTATGTGATTCAAACCTCGACCAACCTGGCCGCGTGGACCTCTGTCTCGACCAACGCGCTCGGGACCAACAACACCCTCGTTCTCACCCGACCTGTGCCCGCCGCTTCGGGGCAGACGTTCTGGCGGGCCCTGTGGCCCGGGCAGTGAATTAACCGCAAAGAACACAAAGAACGCAGAGACGGATTCGTCTTAATCCTTTGCGCCTGTTGCCCCCTTGACGTGACGCACTCCACGGTTTGAGGCCCAGCCTGGCTGCATCAAATTCTGTTTTGCGGCGCGCGGCAAATCGCGGTATTGTCCCGGCATGGAAGAAAACAGTTCCCCCAAAGGGTTAGGCCTTTTCGGACGGCTTGGGCTGGCGTTGAGGCTGTTGTTCAACTCCGGTTTGGCGGGGCGGATGACTGCCGGCCTGGAGGCCCTGGAGGCCAAAGCGGCTATGCCGAAGGCATTGCCGCCCGAGCGCGTTCACGCCTCGGGTTTGGCGCTGCTGGGCAGCCTGCAGCGCGAGGGCCGGTTTGTGGATTTTTTGCAACAAGACGTGGCGAGCTTTTCCGACGAGGAAATCGGCGCCGCGGCGCGGGTCGTCCACAGCGGCTGCCGCAAGGTGCTGCGGCAGTATTTCCAATTGGAACCTGCCGCCCGGGAGGCCGAGGGTTCCCCCTTCACAGTCCCTAAAGGGTTCGATGCGCAGAGAATCCGGCTCACAGGCAACGTGGCCGGCCAACCGCCCTTTCGCGGGACGCTCAAGCATCACGGCTGGGTGGCCAGTGAGATTCGCCTGCCCGTTTTGTCCGAGGCAATGGACCTGCGGGTGGTGGCGCCGGCGGAAGTGGAACTGGAATAGCCGCAATCAGCTCATCATTTAATTCACACCATGTCGCATTACGCTATTGGCCTGGACCTGGGCACCACGCACTGCGAGTTGTCCTATTACGACCTGGGGGCGGAGCAAGCGCGGCAGTGGCAGGAGAGTCTGCTGCCGATCCCGCAGTTGACGGCTGCCGGCACGATCGAAGAGAGGCTGCTGCTGCCCTCGTTTCTGTATTTGCCCAGCGCGGAGGAGTTTCCCGAGGGCAGCCTGGCCTTGCCCTGGGACAAGAAGCCTTCCGGGATAACAGGGGAATTTGCCCGCAGCCACGGCGTGAAGGTCCCGGCGCGGCTGGTTTCTTCGGCCAAGAGCTGGCTGAGCCACGCGGGGGTGGATCGCACCAGCGCGCTGTTGCCCTGGCAAGCCCCGCCAGACGTGCGCCGGGTCTCGGCGGTCGAGGCCTCGGCGCGTTATCTCCAGCACCTCGCCGGGGCCTGGGACTGCAAGTTTGCGCACGGCAAATCCAAGGCCGAAAACGCGATCGCCGAGCAGGAGATCATCCTCACCGTGCCGGCGTCCTTCGACGCCGCGGCGCGGGATTTGACCCTTGAGGCGGCCAACGAGGCAGGGTTGAAGAACGTGACGCTGCTGGAGGAACCGCAGGCCGCGCTGTATGCGTGGCTAGAGGCGATGGGCGAAGGCTACCGCAAATTCGTCCGCAAAGGCGACGTCATCCTGGTCGTGGATGTGGGCGGGGGCACGACGGACTTTTCCCTCATCGCCGTCGCAGAGCAGGAGGGGGAGCTCCAGTTCACGCGCGTGGCGGTCGGCGATCACATCCTTTTGGGCGGGGACAACATGGACTTGACGCTGGCGCGCCACCTCGAACAGGAACTGGCCGCCGCCGGCAAGAAACTCGATGCCTGGCAGTTTGCTTCCCTCACCTACGGGTGCCGCCAGGCCAAGGAACTTCTCTTCAACGACCCCAAGCTCAAGAAAGCTCCCATCCCAGTGCCCAGCCGCGGGTCCGGGCTAGTGGGCGGGACGATCAAGACGGAATTGACCCGTGACGCATTGGCCCGGATTCTGACCGACGGTTTCATGCCGCGGGCGCCGGTGACCGAGATGCCCCAGACGGCGCGCCGGAGCGGCTTGGCGCAAATGGCGCTGCCTTATGCGCAAGACCCCGGCATCACTCGCCACCTGGCCGCATTTCTCACGCGCCAGGCGCGCGCACTCGAGTCCTCCCCTGACGCCCCGGTTAAAATCCAAGGCCGGACCTTCCTGCATCCCACGGCCATCCTGTTCAACGGCGGCGTCTTCAAGGCCGGCGCCCTCAAAGAGCGGATGATCGAGGTGCTCAACGAGTGGCTGGCGGCCGATGGCGGCCAAGCCGTCAAGGAATTGCAAGGGGCTGACCTTGATTTGGCCGTGGCCCGGGGCGCCGCATACTATGGCTGGGTCCGGCACGGTCACGGGGTGCGGATTCGCGGCGGCACCGCCCGCTCCTATTACGTGGGTGTTGAATCGGCCGTGCCCGCCGTTCCCGGTTTCGAGCCGCCCCTCAAGGCCCTGTGTGTCGCCCCCTTCGGAATGGAGGAAGGGACGCAGGCAGATGTCCCGCCTCAGGAATTCGGCCTGGTGGTGGGAGAGCCGACGCGGTTCCGTTTCTTCGCCTCTTCCGTGCGGCGCGACGACAAGGTGGGCGACATGCTTGAAACCATGACTGGTGACGGCGGCCTCGAGGAGTTGGCGCCGATTGAAACCACTCTGCCGGCCAACGACCGGGAGGCAGGCAAACTCGTGCCCGTCAACCTCCAGGCCGCCGTCACCGAAATCGGCACCCTCGAACTGCGTTGTCTCGAGAATAGCGGCGAAGGACGATGGAAACTGGAACTCAACGTGCGGATGAAGGGACAGGAGTAGGCAAGGTCGAGGCCCTGGGCCACTCCGCGCGGAACCTCCGGATAGACGTTGACATCCCCGGCGGCGTCAGACATCTGTCTGGCGATGAAAAGAGCGACCCTGAGAGATTTGCGATGTTTGGCTCTCATTGGCTGTGTTGTCCTGGCCGGGGTTGCCGAAGGCGAGCCGCACGAGGGGTCATTTGTGTTGGGCGGCGCATCCAAGGGCCTGGTGCTCAACGCCGACGGCGCGCTCCTGGGGTGGGAGGGCTGGAGCACGGAAAACGCGGCTGCCATGCCTTCCAGCGCCGGAGAGGTCCGTGGCGCAGGCAACATTCTCAAGCTGGCCAGGCCGGCGGCGGTGACGCGCGAAGAGGGCGGTCTCTCGTTCAGCTATCGCTGGCCTCAACAGCCGAAAATCGAAGTCATCGTGCGGCACCGCTGGAGACGCCAAACCCGGGCCTGGACCTGGACGCGTGAGGTGCAAATCAGGAGCCAGGCCAGGCTGGCATCGGATTTGACGGTGTCCCTCGAGTCGGGTTTGAGGGCGCTACCGGCGGACACATGGCTTCCGTTGATCAACGGCGTCGGCGCGCCTCTGGGCACCAACCCGGCTGCGGCGTATCGCTTTGCCGGCGCGCTGCCAAAGCCAGGCGCACTGCTGGCGTTGCCGATGCTCAGTGTGCCGGCGCAGCAGTCATCCTCCCGCCGGCGGCCGGGCCGGCTGCTGCTGGCGGCCGATCCTTATTTTTCCGTGCTCTTTACGCCAACGGCGTTCGAGTGGACCTATCCGGCGCAAGCCGGGCTTGAAAACGGCTGTGAGAGCAGGACCATTGCCATAAGCAGCCATGAGGGCTCGGCGGAGCAATCGCTCGACTGCTTCTTCCGCGCGGTCCTGGCCGACGTGCCTGCCGGCCCGAAGTGGCTCCACGACATCGCATTGGTCGATTATGACTACATGAGTGACGGGGGACGGGGCTGGTTTCGCGACATCGACGCCCTGGCTGCGGCGCTGCCCAAATCTGACCGGCACAAGGTGTTTCTTTGTCTGCACGGCTGGTACGATTTCCTCGGCCGTTATTGTTTCGACAGCCAGGCGCGGAAATTCGACGGCGAATGGACCGCTTTTTCCAATTACGAAGCTGCCAAAAAGGCCGCGGCATTCGGGGAGATTGAGGGCGACCGGGTCGCACTTGGGTTTGCCAACTGCAAACCGGTCAAAATGTCCTTGAGAGACGTGCATTCGCGGCTGGAGTACGCCCGTTCGCGGGGTTTTCGGGCGGGCCTCTATTTTGCCGACGGCCTGAATGCGGGGGACGGTCTGGCCGGTTTTGACACGAATTGCGTGCTGCATTGGGGAGGCTGGCAGGGTCCTGACTCCAAGGGCCGCAGCTACATCCAAAACCCGCTTCATCCCAAAGTGCGGGCCTTTTACCTGGATTACGCCGAGGCGCTGCTTGGCGAATTCGGGCCGGACATCGACGCGCTGAACTGGGATGAGACGTTTCATATCGCCTCAGGGGAGTTGGGCAACGAGGGCGCCCCTGGATACGCCGACCGCGCCATGATGCGGTTGGCGCGCGAACTGAGCCGGCTCGTCGAGGACTACAACCGCAAGAACAAGCGGCAAATCGCCTTTCTGACCTCCGATTGCCTGGGCGCCTTTGGCCAGGAAATCAACGCGCCCTACGCCTTGGCGGCACACGGCACCTTCCAGGACAGTTGGTGCAAACCCCAGGCCTGGTCCTGGGGCGTCTTTTCCAATTACCGCAACGTGCTCTGGTCCTGCTGCTGGTGGCCGCTGACAAAATGGTCCTGGATCGATTTCGCGGTTCGGCAATACCAGGCCCCGGTCTCCATCTCAAATGGCTGGGGCAATGACAAGGGTCTTTCCGAAATGACCGAGCAAGAGCGCGCCCGGGTCCTGGCCCTGTTCAACTGGCGAAAGGACAAACCGACGAAACTGAAATGGTTCGACCGGTTGCCGGAATACTCAAGTGGACGCCGGTGATCTTCTGGCTGCGCGAGGAAGCGGGGCTTGCAACCGTGCCGGGTTTCCGGGAAGGTATCGGACATGAGCGAGATCATTTTCGAGGTGCGCGAGGCCGGGGGGGATGGTTTGTGGGCTCGGGCGCTAGGCTACAGTATCTTCACCCAGGGGGAGGATTGGAACGACCTGCGGGCCATGGTCAAAGACGCCGTGGCCTGCCATTTCGAAAAGGAGCCTGACCGCCCGAAGATCATTCGGCTGCATTACGTGCGGGATGAGGTGCTCGCGGCGTGAAAATCCCTCGCGACTGGTGCAGCTTGGGCCGGCGCGGGCGGTTGCGGCGCAGGTGCGGCGGCAGGTTGGCTTCGGCCCAGGTGATGGTTTGCTGGATGTGCTGCCAGCGCGCAACTGGGTCGTAGGCGGCGTTTCGCTTGCGTTCCTCTTCTTTTTTGAGCGCCTCCCGATTCATCGTTGATGCGGTTCGTCGGCTTGGGCGATGGCTTGGCGGAGGGTTTCCATGCGCCGGACCTTCTGCTCGGCCGGCGGCAATGCCTCCTGGGACGCGAGCATGTCCCGGTCGCACAGCGCATAGAATGGAATTCCGTTGGCGGTGTGCGCGAAAACGCCGCGGATTTCGCACTCGGGGTATCGCCCCTCGAGGCCAAGCACGTCGCGAAACACGTCCAACGCGCCGTGCCGGGTGGTCAGGCAGAACAAGGTTTGAGTTTCCAGCCACCGCCAGTCCTCCGGCACGGGCGCCCAGGCGGCTTCGGTGCGGCCCCACTGCGCGCCCAGGCGGCGCAAGGCGCGAGACAGCCGCTGCAAGTTCTCTGCGTCGTCGCGGACCCAGATGTCCACGTCAAAGGTCAACTCGGGCAGATGCCGCAGGAGAAAGTTCATTCCGCCGATAAGCAGGTAATCCACCTGCTCATCATTCAAGGCGCGCAAAATCTCGTCCACATTCATGGCTGGCGGGGATGCGCGGCGAGGGCTTTGACGATTTCAATGTATTGCTGCAACGCCCGCGAATCGTTATTGCGGTTCCAGGCAACGAAATAGTCGCTGCCGACCGGGGAGGCCAGGGGGCGGAAGGCCACACCCGGGTGGGGCAGTTTCTTGATGTGCTCGCGCACCAGTGTGACGCCCAGGCCTTCGGCAACAAAGGTCATCAAGGCGGGTTCCAACTCGGCGTCTTGCAGGACCCGAGGTGTAAAGCCCGCCTGCTGGCACGTTCGGTTGAGCCAGTCGCGGAAGCCCGGATGCGTTTTCTCGGACATGCCCACGAAGAACATCGTTTCCAGGTCGCCAAGTTTCACCTGGCGCTTGCCGGCCAACGGATGTTTTGCCGGCAGGACGACAACGGTTCTGTGCCGGGCGATGCTCTCCCATTGCAGGCCAGGGGAGGCGGCCGGAGGACGCAGCCCCACAAAGCCCAGGTCGATCTTGCGCGCCTCCAGGGCGCGAAGTTGTTCGGCGGGAGTCATGTCGAAGAGATTGAGGGCAATGTGGGGGAGGGCGTGCTGGAAGGCCCTCAGCGTTTCGGGGAGCAGCTCGAAATCAAAATTGGACAAATAGGCGATGTTTAACTGGCCGGTTTCGCCCCGGCTCAGACGTTGGACCGCCACGATGCTCTCCATCGCCAGGGCCAAAATGCGCCGGGCATCGGCCAGGAAAGAGCGGCCTTCCTCAGTCATGGCGACCTGGTTTTTGGAACGGTTGAGGAGGCGGACGCCCAGTTCCTCCTCCAGACTATGGATCTGCCGCGTGAGGGAGGGTTGGGCTAAATGCAGTTTAGCGGCGGCCTTGGTGAAATTCAGTTCTTCCGCCACCGCCACGAAATACCGCAGGTGACGCAGTTCCATAACGTGAGCGGCAGTTTAGCCGGTTTCAATCCATTTGGCAACGGGTGTGTGGCCGCCAGGAAGAAGCGGGTTACTTGTTCGATACGGTTTCACAACGGAGGCGCGGTTTGGCCGGACCGCCGCTGAGGGGCTGTTTCAGCAGCAATTTCATCGCTTGATCGACGTATTCCGAATTCAGCTCGATCCCGACGAACTGTCGATCGAGCCGTCGGCAAACTAACCCGACCGTGCCGCATCCGAAGAAGGGATCCAACACGAAGTCTCCGGGCAGGGTGGAAGCGAGCAGGCAAGGCTCGACCAACCCTTCGGGGAAGGAAGCAATGTGGGCGCCGTTAGTCGGAGAGGTGTTGATGCTCCAGACAGTGCGTCGATTTCGCGTGCCGCCGTCCTCGGCCTCCTCCAGGACCGCATCGGCATGAAAGGTGTATTTCTCGTTCTTTGTCAGCATGAACACATACTCATGCGCCCGGGTAGGCCGGTCCTTGACGCTCTCGGGCATGGCGTTTGGCTTATGCCAAATGACGTCGCTGCGAAGAAACCATCCGTCAGCCTCCAAGGCAAATGCGAGCCGCCACGGAACACCGAGCAAATCCTTGTCCTTCAGGTCAGGAGGATTATTAGGGCGAACGGACATCGCGCGGTTCGGATTTTTCTTGTCCGGCGCCCGCCAGCCACGGTTTCCGCTCGTGTAGCCGTCGCCGATATTCAACCATAGAATGCCGTTTGGTTTCAAAATCCGGCGCGCCTCGGCGAAGATGCTGACCAACTTGTGGAGGTACGCCGCCAAGGTTGGCTCGAGGCCGATCTGCCCGTGAATGCCGTAATCCCGAAGCCCCCAGTACGGCGGGGAAGTGATAACAGTCTGAACGCAGGCGTCTGGAAGCCGGGGAAGGACTTCACAAACGTCCCCCTCCAGCACCAACGACTCCACAACCTCAATTTTCGACGGAGCAAGTATTTTTGATCGATTCATCTGTCTGCGCAGGAGAAGAGTACCACGGGAGGCATGTCCTTGGAAAGGGCTTCCGTTCTCTCTCGTTGCGGCGCATCTCGAGACTGCCCCCGGAGTGCCGGCTTTAGCCGGCTTTGCGCGCACATGGACCCCTGCTGTCTCCCTGTTGAGCATCGGACGTCCAAAGCCGGCTGGAGCCAGCGCTCGGGTCCTCTGGCGCTGGCTGCGGGGGCAATGCCGAGATGCGCCTTTTGAGATGCGGCCGATACTTTTAAGGTATCGCCAGGGGGCTTTCTAAGTATTGGCGCTGGAGGGCCGATGGGTCCAAACTGTGGGCGTGATGAAACCCTACACTCGGCAGGCCTCGGTCCTTTGGTCGGGAACGCGTCAGCGTGGCAAAGGCGCCGTGAGCACCCCGAGTGCGGCCCTGAAGATGGCCCTTTACGCCGCGGGGGGCGACGTCAAGCGACGGGGCACCAATCCGCCAGAGTTGATCGCGGCGGCTCACGCCGGGAGCTTTGCGTTGAGCCTGGCCAATGAACTGGGAGAGGCCGGCTACAGCCCGCGTCAAATCGATACGACGGCGACGGTCACGATGGAAAACATCACCGCCGGGTGGACGCTGACGCGGATCCATCTGGACGTGGTCGCCGCGGTGCCCAGGGTCGCGGAGTGCGACTTTGTGGACGCGGCGCTGCGGGCCAAGGCCAACTGCCCCGTGTCGCGCGCGCTCAACGCCAATATCTCGATGCGGGCCCACTTGACCCGCCGCGAAGCGGACGCGGGGGTGAGGGCGCGCCGGGGCTCGGCTGCGACCCCGGCGGTCGGCCTGGGTCGAAAGAACGGGGCAGGGCGAAATGGCGGCAAGGATTGAGCGCAACTGAAGAGCGTCCGGAGGCAGGTGTCGAGGGTCGAGTGTCGAGGGAACGAAGTGCGGCCGCTCGCGCCTCGGATTTCGGATTGCTTTTGAACTGGGGTTAAGCGCAGGCTGCCCGCGGGGCGGGCGCTTCCCCGAGACTGAATTTTACAAAACCTATGAATGCTATCCTGGTCAAGAAAGCCCTGGAAAAAGTCATTAACGCGAACGTCCTGGTCAACATGATTTCACGGCGCGTCCGCCAGTTGAACTCCGGGGGTGGAGGCGCGGCCAGGCCGCTCGTGGCGGACGTCGGCAATCTCGGCGCCGCCGACATCGCCTTGCGTGAAATCATCGAGGACAAAATGGGCTTCGAGATGCCCGAATTCGTTGCCCTGACTCGCCCGACGGGGAAGAACCGCAAGCGGCCGCAGCACTGGGCGAGGGAGTAGCGAAGGAGTTGGAAATGAATAAGTCATCGGCTTCTGGCTTGTTCTTTTGCCGCCGGGCTTCGTTGCTCGCTCCTTACAGACCCACTACGGGGTATGCTCGTCGCTCGCGTCTCGCCCGGCGACAAAATCCCTGCGCCATAATCCGATGACTTATTCATTTCCAACTCCTAACTGGGATCAGGCTTGGGCATTCAACTGGGTCTTGAGTTCGCCCAAGAGCGGCTCGAAGAAGGCGACGGCTTTCGGGGTGGTCGTGAGGGTGGAATCGTAGTTCACCAGGGTCGGCAGCGAGCTTTGCGTCGGAATGTCGTAGTAGGGCAAAACCGCCTTGATGCCCCCCTCCCGGCTCAGCCGGGTGTAGGCATCCTGGACGTGGATCTGCCGTGTCAGAACAAGCTTGTAGCCGAGCCTGGCGAGGAGTTGCTCGTAAGTATTGGCGGCGAGTATTGCCGCATAGAGGGCCTCGCGGTCAGGGCAGAGGCGTTCGAGGATAGGCTTGAGCCCGTCGAAGCGGGCCTGGGACAGAATGCGCTCGAAACGCTGCTGGCGGGCGGCGGGGTCTGCTGGTGGTGGATCAGATGGCATAAATTGAGGGGGGCGGAGGTTGAGGTCCAGGCGGGCACACCGGCTCCGGCAGCCGCGCGCGTTCGGGGACTCTCCAAGCAACAACTCCGGCAGCGGACTCGAAAACTCCCTAAGCGCCGGGATGTTCCCGCCGTGGGGGAACAGTTTGGCTCAAGAGCGCGAACGGCCTCCGCCGCGGGAACCGCCGGCGCCCGGGCGCTCTTCGCGGGGACGGGCTTCATTGGCCGTCAAGGCGCGGCCCTTCCGATCTTTGCCGCTCATGGCCAGAATCGCGGCATTGGCG
>Ga0181533_1006434_pt1 | contig 10671 bp, 8 predicted proteins | sample PEATcosm2014_Bin_45_FD_119772 | JGI IMG/M metagenome (GOLD analysis project Ga0181533, IMG submission 119772) | Peatland microbial communities from MTU Mesocosm Facility, Houghton, MI, USA - PEATcosm2014_Bin11_60_metaG | ecosystem: Environmental > Terrestrial > Soil > Wetlands > Peat | place...
ACCGGGAAACCACAACCTCGGCAAGTCATTGAAGATCTGATATGTAGCTGGGAGTAGGATCCTCTGGCCGTCTAATCGGCCGTCAGTCGTCCATTCTGGTTGACACCTTTTTCACCGTTGCGGCGGTAATGCCCGGCTTGGAAAACGTCCGGATGGTCGTCTCGGTCACCCCGCTGCTACAGGCGTCGAATCAAGCTCGATCAGATGAGCACCGGCTTTGGTTCCTAGCTCCACGAGGCGTCTGTGGTGCGTGAAAAAAAGTACTTGTGTGCGCTTGGCCAGATCGCCGACCACCTGCAACGCTGCCGATGCCCGCGCATCATCGCTGTTGATAAGAATGTCATCAAGGATCACGGGGCAGGGGGCGACACTTTGGACGTGGTACTCAATGGCGGCCAGCCGTAAGGCAAGATAAAGTTGATCGCGGGTGCCATCGCTGAGCCCTTCAACGGGCACCTGTTCGCCATTTTGTCGGACCGCAACAAGAATCGGCCTGTCGTCATCTCCAAAACTCGTAGTGACACCAGAATGCTCGCCTAGTGTAAGGCGCGAGAAGAGGTCACTCGCTCTACTCAAGACTGGACCTTGATGCTTCTCACGAAAGGCTTCAATTGCTCGGTACAGCACTTCAGATGCGATACGCAGACGCAGGTATTGTGCAACAGCCGGACGAATCTTGGCGAGTGCCCCCTCAGCCCTTTGCGACTGAAGTGCCGATTCCTCGCTGCCCTCAAGACGCTCGAATTCTTGTAATAAACCACCGTATGCGCTTCCGGTTTTGAAGACATCGTCCTGAAGAGACTTCTGCCGGTCCTCGCTCGTCGAAATTTCCGACTTGAGGAGATCTAGATCGTATCCGGAGGCCTCCTCCTCGATTTGCTCTAAGCCAGCACCAGGGTTTCGCTCGATGAGGCTCTTTGCAATTCGGGCGTATTCCTCTTTCTTGTCTGCTTTGCTTTCGGCCTGGCCAATGATGATTTCGAGTTGTTGATCATCCTCGCAGCAAGCAAGGGATCTTAAGTTGTCTAAAGTGGCGGTCGCAGCTTGGGCTCTGGCCTCGCAGCTCGCTATCGCCGAACTGTCTGTGGCGTTCTGAGTTTCAAGGGTAAGGCGTTCCGTTTCGGCTTTGCCAGCTTCAACATATCGGGCGTGCAACTCCGCGGCGGCAGCTTGCGGAGTAAGAGCAGCAAGAGAGGGATCGATAGTTGCGATAAGGCTGGAAGCCTTTCTTTCGAACTCCGCGATGTTTTCCCCGATGCGTTTCACGCGGTGCTGAAGCCGCTCCGCTTCTTTCAGATGCCCAAAGACATTTTCAAGGACTGCAAGGGCCTCTCCAACCTGGACTGGAGTGCTGCCCTCCGGCAAGAGCAATGCCTTCACGAAGGGCGACCATCTCGCCGACCAGTCAGACAGTTTCGTCCTGTATTCTTGGACTTTCGCTGCTTGCTTTTCGACCGCTAAGAGTTGCCCTCGTCGCCGAAGATCCGCGATCGTTCTTCTTTCTTGCTGAAGTTGATTGGCAAGGGCCTGCGCTACCTTGATTAAGACGCCCAGCGAGTTGGCTGGACGTCTTGCCGGCAGTTCCAGTCGTAAATCTTTTGAACAAACCTCAATCTGAGCGCCGGCGGCGAGAGTCCGCTCCTGCAGTAAACGGAGCTCATTCTCTTTTTCGCGACGTTGTTCGAGTCGCTCCAATATGCTTTCCCGCGATTGCATCCACTCTCTCATTTCAGTGGGTGAAAGCGGGTCCGCCCCGAAATCCCTCCATTCGGAGGCCCAGCGCTCACGGAGCCTGCGCTCGGCGGCTGCCGATTCTTCGAGTGCCTGTTCAGTGCTCTTCCGCTCCGCTTCAGCCAATTCGATTTCCTTGGCCAGGCGGTCGTGAACAGCAACATCGCCAGCATGAGTAAAGCGCAAGTCGGCGACCTCATCGGAGCGACGTAGATGTTCCTCAAAGGACTTCGGCAGTGGTACCGACGTGGAGGATTTCGTCTGCGCTTCTTCGAACGTGACAGTCTTGTCGAAGGCCGCCGCACGAATCAATTGCCATAGTTCGTTGCGTCGAGCCCGAATCTCGGCCAAATCCCCCTCACCCACTTTGCCGACCGTCACAGTCAGACGCTCCAGCTCGGTTTGAGTCTTGCGGATGTTGTCCCGCGTATGGGCAAGTTGCCGACTCAACTCCCGATGCGCGTTGTCGCTACTTTCCCAATCTCTTGCAAACTGATCAATGGTTCCGAACAGTGGTGCCTTGAGCGCTTCCAGCTGCTCAAGGCTCCCTAACCAACGACCCAAAGTGCTTAGTTCCCGGTTTGCCTCGCCAGTCAAGCGTTGAATATCGGAGTTCAGTCGTGCAATTGCATTCTCCGTATCTCCCAAGGACTTCGCCTCTTCGATTGCAGCAATGAGGACTGCCGGATCGGGCGGTTCAGGGTGAAGAGCCAGTTCGTCCTCGATCCTCTCCTGCTCTTGCGTACCAATCCGCAGCTGTTCATCCGCTTGCTCTAAAGCACTACTGAGGCGTGCCTGTTCGGTAATCAGGGCCAAGATTTCCATCTTGCGGGCATAGGTGGTCTTCAATTGATCCGCATCAGCGATCGGGCGTTCGCGCCAGATTTCCTTCCACTCGACCTCGGCGAGTTGAATGGCATCGTTTCGCTCAGCTGCACGCTTCGGTCCGTCACTTATCCCGCGGTCATAATCACTGATTCCAGCATTCAGTTCCTCAATTTCCTTAGCGTGCGTCTTGAACGCGGCGTTCAGGGGAAGCGCTATGATGCGTTCTTTACGATGCGCGATCTGCTCGCTGAGTGCCTGAATCTGGCTCGCTGCGTTTCCACGTACCGAGATCGCCTCGTCTTTCTGCCGCCGGACTCCCACAGGAAGATCAGGAACGGATTCCAGGGCCAGAAGCTCCGCTCGCAACTGTTGTAGCCGGGCGAGGTCTGGCTTATTGCCGGCGACTCGGCGCAGCTTCACTAGCTCCTGCTGCAGCGCGTGCGCTTCCGCCTTCAAGGCTTCGTGATTTTGCTTCGTTCGGTCTAGTTCCGATTGCTTTTCTTTCACTGTAGCTGCAGAAATAGCAAGGCGCCGACCCTCAGCCCGCGCCTGCCTATACTCCTCAATCGCCGTGCCTATCACCTTAGCTCGCGACTTAGGAGAGAAGATATCCTTGGCTTCGTCATTAATCTCTTCAAGTAGATCTCTGAGATCGAGTAGACCCGCGGCCTGAAACAGCGCACTTCCAATGTCGCCCTTGCCGCGCAGAAGCTCCTCGCCACCCTCACGCAGCCGTTGATGGTTTAATCCGAAAAACTGCTCAAATCGCTCGCGATCCAGTTCTTGCAGAAACGTTGTCAGTAGCCCCTCCTGGATTTGCACCTCATCCAGATTCAGTAGCGTTCCAGTTGTTCCCTTCCTTCGGCGAAAGGAAAGACTTTGGGTGCCATTTGAAATGGTTGCGCCGATTCGGAGCTCCGAGGCTTTGCAGCTGTGCACATCCGGCGTCCTAGTTGGCACTCCAAAGAACAGAGACGAGATTCCCCGCAGGAGAGTTGACTTGCCGGCCTCGTTGTCGCCATAGACGAGGTGGTAGTCCGGACATTTAAGCGGAAACTTGATTTCCCGATTGGCAAAATGCCCAAAGCGAATCAGGTCGATGCTGTCAATCCTCACAAAGTCTCCAGAGCTGACAGTCGCGAAAGTAATACTCCTTCAGCTTCTTCAATCGCCGTGCTTAGCGTGGGAACATCGATCTTGACGGGTTCTGCTCCATCGGCGACTCCTTCCGGAAGTTTCTTCTGGAGTTCTGCAATTGCATCCCAGCTCGCCAGACCCGCAGGATCCTGGCGAAGCGTTGCTGTAATTCGGACCACTTCTCCAAGCGGATCGTCTCGCTTGAGCAAATCATCACGGTTCAGAACGGGCGACGTTGCCTGTTGCACACGCTCCACCCAGAACAAACCACCACCACATTCGTTCGCGATGCTGATTGCCTCGTTACGGACCTGCTCTGGATCGCGACTCAGCCCTGCATGCGCGTGAGTTGTGCCTTCGAGACGCAGACGCAGCGCCGTAACACGCTTCTTGTCGTGCGCATGTACCTCTTCGAGTCTGGTCCGGAGCTTCTCATAGACCTCATCAGCGGTCTGGCAGCCCGACGCATCGATGGCGACCTCGAACCATGGCACAACGGAGGTAGAGATGGTCTCGATAGAGATCATGCCCGTCTCAGAAACGTTCACGAGTTCACAACTCTTTTCTCCCTGCTCCTTTCCATGCCGGCCCTGAATGTTCCCCGGATAAACGATGTATGGATCGTTGCAAAGGATCTGCCGGCTGTGTACGTGGCCTAGCGCCCAATACTGATATCCCTTGTTCCGCAAAGCATCCAGAGAACAGGGCGCGTAGTTGGCATGTTCTGACATGCCGGCAAGGTTTGTGTGGAGCACTCCAATGTTGAAGAAGCCGGAAACTGGAGGAGGATATTTGCTGGAAAGGTCTTCGGTGATCGCAGGAGTAGCAAAACTTTGGCCATGTATAGCTACGCGTAATTCGGCGTTCGAAAGTGTCTGGGGCTCGGTGGCACGAAAAATGTGAACATTGCCGGGAGGGCGAAGTTGCTTGATCAGTTTGCTGGCGGCATCGTGGTTTCCATAAACGAGATAAACGTCAATGCCAGCGTCTTTCAGTCGGGCCATCTGCTTATTGAAGAAGAGGGCCGATTCGAAACTTTTGAGCCCGATGTCATAGAGATCTCCCGCGATGATGAGGAAATCCACTCTCTCCGAGAGGGCGGCGTCCAACACCTTCTCAAATGCGCGTCGTGTCGCGTTGCGAATTTCATCTACTGGAGCGCCAGGATACTGAGCCAGACCTTGAAGAGGTGTGTCCAGGTGGACATCCGCACAGTGAATAAACTTCATTGACCCGTTTTTCCTCTCCTCCCGATTTGCCTACGAACCGGACTATAAACTTGAATTTCTGCCATGTAAACGAGTTTTCGGGAACTAAACGACGCGGATATGCGCGGACTAACAGATTCCTGCGCGAGTGGACGCCCGGCCGTACGCTGCTGCCGTCCTCAGATTCCCCTACCGTGCTTGGCTTCCGGTCGCGGATCGGAGAGCAGTCATTGTAGCCACCGACACTGCATCTGCGAGCGGGCTGTGGTAGGCTGTCACGTTTGATGGATCGAAAGCGGGTATTCAGCCTGGGAGGTTGAGATGCCGAGACCCGGGGATATCGAGAGTAAGAGTCAACACTCCCTTGATGTGCCATCGTTACCCTGGCTGAGTGAAGCAATCGGTCACGGGTTTGTTCGTGGAGGCATATACCTGATCGCCGGTGAACCCGGAATCGGAAAGACGACGTTGGCTTTGCAGGTTCTGGGGGACGTTGCACTCCGCGGCATGAAGGTACTCTACCTGACGACGGAACAAGGCCTCGCCGACATAAAGCGAGGCCTTGAACGCATCCATTCCACGGGAGGCGGACTACTTCCTCCAGCAATACTTCAGAATTTCTTCATGGACGATAGCGTCGACGATATCGATACACTGCCGAAATTCTTGGCCCGTAGAGTCTTAACCGACGGTCAGGATTACCACAATACGCAAGTTCTCGTTGTGGATTCGGTGCAAGGGCGTGGTCTGTCCGCAGCCGCTACGCAGAAGTACCGCGCATTATATGAGTTCGGGGAGAATGCGAAAGCACAGGGCCTGATTACGCTATTGATTGGCCACGTGACGAAGAAGGGTCAAATCGCTGGCCCGAAGGACCTGGAACATAATGTCGATTGCGTCATTTACCTACGGCGCGCATTCCGGCTAAGGCCTTTGTTCGTGCCCAAGAATCGTTTTGGCCCGGCGGTGATCGACCCAATAGTGCTTCTCATGGACGAACGTGGCCGCCTTATAAAGAGCCCACTGAGCGCCGCGAAGAGCACGGCTGTATATGGCTACGGCGGAATGGGGGACGAGCTAGCAGAAGGGCAGGCGTCCGTCAGCTTGCCGAAATACGGTTCTCGGCCTGAACTTAACGCGCCTTTTCTTCCAAGCAAGAAGATTAAGCAGCTCCTGACGGTCCTGAGCACATTGAAAGATGTGGACTTGGCCGACCTATCCTACGAAATCAACTGCTATTTACCACGACAACAGCGATACCGGGAGGAACTGGATCTCCCATTATCTATAGCACTGCTGAGTTCCTATTTGCAGCAGCCTGTCGACGGCCGAACGCTCTTTGTCGGCGAACTTGATCTGACGCGACGCGTCCGGCCGCCGGAGCAGACCTATCTGGCTAGCCTGGCTCAGCTGCTGCTGGGGCCACAATCCGGGACGATTCGACGAGTCTTCCTCGCAAAGGAGGCTGTCGGCCGGTTGAGCAAGATGCAGCCGGACAAGAATGGCCCTCACGTTGGTGACGCCATTGAGATCGTTGGCGTCGCTGATCTCGAAACCGTTTTGCAAGAGCTGTGGCCTACGCTGCTCGCAGATATCGCCGCGAAGACCAGCCTCTGACTGAGAGTCGAGTAACTCTGATGCCCGCCCGATTGGTTCCGCACCGTGTTGGGGACTTCATCTTCTATTACTACGCCAAACTGGTGATTGCGCCCTCTGCCGGGATGCCAGGCAACTATCAGTTTGTCGTCGACCGGTATAAGCGGCTCAAGAGCGGCGAGATTCACATGTCCGACTACGAGCGTGAACTGCTCCGGCTGGCTAGTAGCCCCGACGTGTGCGCCTATTGCGGTGCAAGGACAAAGGATGCAGTCCCTTCGGAGGTTGTTCCTCGGGCATTGGGTGGGCCAATTGGCATTCACAACCTCGTGATGGCATGTCAAACGTGCTGTCACTCAAAGGGCAGCAGAGATCTGGTTGAATGGTGGACAAATGGTTTGGGGCGTGACAAGGGCGAACTCCCGCGCGTGCCCGCGGGCTTGTACCTGAAAATCGCATATGAAACACACAAAGTAAACTTCACATTGGATTTGGAATGCCACGATATAAGCCAGATTTTTCGCCCAATTCACTCCACCTAGAACTCGCCCCGGCAGAAAGTGACCGTTAGATAGTGTCTGAAATCCGGGATGGTGGAAAACCTCGGAGCCTTGCCTGTCCGTAGACCGATCGTATCGTCTGGCCACGGCGATCAGACCCCAATAATGAGAATATCTACAGCAAGAAATGCTAGTGTCCCCTGGTCTGCTACCAAAGAAATTCGAGCTTGACTGCGAATCAACTCTTAGAGGAAAATTTCGTATCTGAGTCTGGGGAGATCTCAAAAATGCAAATGGAAGTGTTCGCAGACAAGGAATTTCCTAACGATTGGCACGTCGAAGCTATCGACACCAACACCGGGGACGTTTTCCAAACTGTTTTCGCTGGCCCGGATGCCGAACAGCGGGCCAAGGAATACGCCGACTGGCAAGAGTCAAGACAGCTGGCCAGAGTGGCCTAGAGAATTATTTCAAGGTCAATTTGGTCTACGCAACTCGACGGCTTTCCGGTCCTACCCGGCTGTCCAACATGCCACGAGTCTGTCGTCGTGGTCAGCTGGGTAAATTTGGAGATCGTAAAGCATTTCCATTGTCCTTCAGGTGGAAGTGGCCGCGAACTCTCTCCTGCGTACTGCCAACACAAAGTCTGCTCTTCTCTGTCCTTCCAGCCGATAATGTGTGGACAGAAATATCGCTCATAGCCATCGTATACCGCGAAGCAGCTTATCCTGTTTTGCAGCGCATTTCGCAACAGGTCATATGCTTGTGACAAGGTAATCCCCTCGTTTTCTCCCCCTCAGGCGCGAATTATACGCCGGTACCGAGTTCAGGTAGGAACCCGGTTAGACCAGTTCAAGCCGAACTCGGCACTATCGACGGCCTGACAATTCGCCAACCGTTCTTAGGATTTGATCAGCGACGGTTTCACGCGGTCTGATGTAGTCAATGATACTTGCTGTAGTTGTTCCCGGTGTTGAAATCAGGCCTAGAAGGTGCTGAATCTCCTCAGCCCCGATCAGCCCCAAACCATATTCCACAGCTGCTGCGGCCTCTGACTCGACTATGCGTGCGGCTGTGAAAACCACGGGCAGAACCTCCGCCCTAATCGGGAGGAACTTCCTGAGGTGATTGGTTCGCTCAGCGAGTGTCGAGAACTTCTCGATTGGTTTTTCTCGCGTGCACTCGATCAACACCAATGTCGCTTTGTCAGACTGAACAATGCCTAGAGCATCCGCTCGATCATCCACGGTCTTTCCATACCAAATGGCAGGAATACCAAGAACGTTAAGGAGCCGCACAACCGCTTGCTCAAATTCTTCTGATGGCCTCTTGTCCCTATATTCGAGATCAGCTCGCAGACGCTTACGCTCCGGGTCAAAGTACTCATCCACAACGCCCAAGATCGAAGCCGATTCCTTCCATCGATTGATCGGCAGAGCATCAATGTTGTGTCCACCCCAAAACAAATGAGCGATTGCGTTTGTCGCGGTCTCAGGCCATTCGGGATTCCATTCAATATGGATGGAGGAGCCGTCTTCGGAATACTCCGTTGGACCGAAGACGCGCACTGCCGCCTGTTGAGGCTCGGGATAAAAGAACGTCTTCAGCGTTACCAGTTTTCCATGAGCGGTCGCAGGGATTGTTGCCCTGATTCCTCCATTTTTCGCATCGACCAGATCAAACGGCAGAGGAGCTACTATTTGCAACTGTGGGCAGACAAGCGTGTTCAGCTTCAGGTTTGGTGTGAGTTTCCTTACGAGGGCCTCAACACCATCGAGATGAGTTTCCCTTCGGAGGTGTTCATTTGCTTTCTCCCAGCACTCTGCGCCGCCCGGTATCACTCCGATTTGCCTTTGCTCTTGAATACTCCAGGAGAAGCCCACTGGGTATGTATCGAAGAAGTTAAATCCGCGTCGGTCAAACTTGACGGGATTGAACCAGCTGAGACTGTTCTGATTTTGTTGACTCTCAGCGGCGAGACGAATGTCTCTGAAAAATGGTCCCCCACCGAGATTCAAGTGGATATTTTCTGTCTGAATAATGTCGGACAGAATTTTCTCAAGGGACTGACTCGAAAACTCATCGACAAACGCGAAGAATGTATTGAAGTCAGCTTCCTTGCTCAGAGTTTCGGCAGACAGGGCTTCGGGTGATAGTTGCATGCGTCCTCCAAGCAACACCCATGCGCTGCCAATTTTTCCGGCGTAGCACACGAATCGGACCGAGCGCCACAGCTCACGGAAAGGCTCGATTTGCTTGAGGAACTCTTTGTAGCACTGTTCTTTCACGCTATCGATTCTACCGCTGTACGGCAGCCACAGGTTCCGCGAAGGAATTAGCGGCATCGTTACATCTTGAGGAAAATGTTTGCTCCGTTTCCTCTGTTCATGGATCGATGGCGTTCAACGCAGAAGTCCCTGCCACAAACACGGAAGCTCCGACAGGCAATCGATATCTGAGTGCCTGTTAGGGGCTCGGGGAAAATCGCGATTCTTAGCTGAAGCGGGATTGTACGAGAATCGGGTTCATTGTCGGAAAGATCAACGAACGTCGAACTGATAAATACAGTGGGCACCCGGAAGACCTTGATTCGCTGGTTGTCGGAGGTCTTTGGAGTTGAGCTGGTCGTAATCGAGACCTTTGGCAGCGATGCTGATCCGCCGGATATTACGTCTCTACGCCGCGTTCGTGATTGCCACCTATTCATTGGGATATACGCTCGCCGTTATGGAACACTCAGTCCGGCCACTGGAAAGTCGATTACCGAGATGGAATTGGATGAAGCGGAAAGGGCCCACAGCACTGGGATCGTCAGGGATCTGCTGCTCTATGTACTCGACAACCGCGCCTCCTGGCCTGCCGCGCTGGAGGAGACAGATGACTATCCCCGACGAAAACTGGCGCGCGTTCGTGAGCGAATACAGGTTCACACGCCATCCTACTTCAAGGACGAAAGCGACCTGTTACTAGGTGTAACGCGAGATCTCCATCGGAAACTGAACGAACATTTCAGAGCATCGCCGCTGCAAATCCGGAATCTCATTCTGCCTGTCGCAGCGAATCTGACTCAACCGGTCGGAATGGAGTTCCTTGGAAGCGCACAAAGGGATTATTTGATTGGCCGGGCATCGACGGTGGCCGAACTCACAGCACGGATTGATGAAAATCAGTTGCTGCTCCTTCTCGGAGATTCGGGTACCGGAAAGACGTCCCTGATCAACGCTGGGATCACATCGGAAGCCGTTCGCCTTGGCTGGCGGCCTATCTACGTGCGGCCCTTAGGTCTGGCTCGGCCGGGCATATCAGTGAGGACCCCTACGTCCCCATGAGCGCCGCTTCCACTTTAGCCGCCGCGTCGTCCTGCATATGTGGAAGTACATGGGAGTAGACGTCCAGTGTGAACGCGGCGCTGGAGTGTCCCAGTTGCTCGGAGACGACCTTTGGCGAAACTCCTACCGTCAATGCCAGCGTCGCTGCCGTGTGGCGGAGATCGTAAAGTCTGATTTTCGGCAAACCCGCTCGATCCAGAATGGGCTTGAAATGCTTGTACGCCAGACTGTTGAGGTTTATAGGTTTCCCGAACTCAGTCACGAATATAAGGTCCTCGGCCTCTGGGCATTCCGCCGGATCGACTACAGGCTGATTCGCGGGCTGATCTTTTAGGTGCTTCA
>Ga0181533_1006436_pt1 | contig 10670 bp, 8 predicted proteins | sample PEATcosm2014_Bin_45_FD_119772 | JGI IMG/M metagenome (GOLD analysis project Ga0181533, IMG submission 119772) | Peatland microbial communities from MTU Mesocosm Facility, Houghton, MI, USA - PEATcosm2014_Bin11_60_metaG | ecosystem: Environmental > Terrestrial > Soil > Wetlands > Peat | place...
CATTGCGCTTGCAGATGCACAGCCAGGTCAGGCCCAGGCTGTTTTGCAGCAGCCACTCGACCATGTAGCGCTCGGTGAACATCTGCGTCTTGGACGCGATCTCGTGCGGGGCGATCTTGCCGCCGTCGTTGATCTTGGCGTCCAGCGCCTCGCGCTCGGGATCGTTCCAGTATTGGTAGACCCAGCCCAGGGTGGTGTCGTCGGTCCAGGCGCTGGCCAGATCGGGATCGTCCAGGCTTTCGACTGCCACCCGAAGAGTGGAAGCGGGAACGGGGAAAAGGCGCGTGGTGCCCACGTCGCCGAAAAGCCCGGGTAGCTCCCCGGACAGCTCGTCGAACAACAGCGCCAGCAGCCGGGCGTAGCCCTCGGTGTCGTCGTCGCACAGCCCTGGGGCAAAATCGCGGTACTCGCGGAAGCCTTTGCTGTTCCAGCCACCTTTCAGAACCTCGGGCCGCGACAGCCCCAGCGCCTCCAGGTGGCGGATCAACACCAGGCGATTGAGCAGGGTCGCTGCGGCTTCCTTCTCTGCCGCCAACCGAAAGCGGTCACAGGCGGCCTTGTGCGCCGTCTTGTCTTTGGGCCGCGTGGCGCGCGCCCGCTCGTCCAGCCAGTTCTCGAATCGCGTTCGCTGAATCCGCTGCGCCTCGCCCAGGCCCGCCTGGCTGGCAGGCACGGACAGCCGATATGCACCCTCGGCCGCGTCGTGAATGTCACGCAGCAGCCGATCGCGCAGCTCGCGCACGGTCCTGCGCAGCTTGTCCTTGGCTTCGGAGGTCAGGATGCCAGTGGACATCGATCGGCTAGACCAACCTCACGCGGGCGCCGCTCTTCAGTTGGGCCATGACCCGCTCCTCGATCTCGGCCAGCAGCGCCCGTAACTGGGCCTCGTTCGCGATCTCGCGGCCCGCGATGCGGGATTCGACCTTGACCACCGGCTTCTCGGTCTGCTGTTTCGAGAGCAGCTCGTCCAGCAGGACGTTGGCCCGTTCTTCGGCGTCACGCAGACGGGTGGCAAATGTGTCGCGAACTTCCACCAGGGTCGGGTAGGTGGCGTCCGGCGAGCCCCGGCCCAGGGACTCGTTGACCGGGCGAAGCACGGCGTGCGCCTCGTCTGCCGTCAGCCGAGCGAAGCCATCGCGGGCTTTCACCCGGGAGGCGGCTGCGTCAGCCTGTCTGCCCAGCTCGGCCCAGAGTGCGCGGCGCAGCTCGAAGTAGACGGTGCGAATGCGGTCGGCGCCTGTGGACAGTGAGCCGGCAGAGCGCCAGGGACGCGGCGACTTGAGTTCCTCATCCAGTCTTACAGCGTCCGGCGCGATCTCGCCCGCGCCGCCGAACGCCTGTATCTGCGGGAGCTGGTGCTGATGAACCTCGGCTGCCTTGGTGACCGCCAGGATGGCCTCGTCGGTGAGTTCGCTGCGACACAGGTGCAACTGTTGCATCCCATCGCGCAGAAGGTCCAGGTTCTTCCAGGTGGCCTTGACGATGTCCTCGACCTGACGGGAGCGGACACATTCCTCCATGGCGCGGCCGAGGCGCTGTAAAGCCTGGGGCGCGGCAGGGGAGCCGGGCAAACGATTGAGCCGCACTTCAACCTCGCGCAGGCTCTCGCGCTGGGCCGGGAAGGTCTGGAACACGGCCTCGGCGATGGCGTCGTTTTCGCGGTCCAGGTTCAAGTCCAGCATCTCCTGGAAGAAAACGCAGATGGCGACGCGGCCGCGGGGCGGAACACCCTCGTCGCGGGCGGGGAAGATGTCAGCGCGACGAAGCGACCGTTCCTTCATGAACAGATCGCGTGCGCCAGGGTCCTTGACCGATGTGATCACAGGCGCCTGGTCGGGACGGATGCGGATCTTTCCCGCGCGCAGCAGGCCCACCACGCAGGCGCGCACCATGTCTGCCGGATAGCCGAAGGGCGGTTTGCCAAAGTTAGAGAGCAGGACGCTGCCCGACAGGCCCTTCTGCTCGTCGATGTGCTGGAGGATGCGCTTGGGCTCGCGGCCCTGGCAGGTGGCCATGTACTTGCCGGCGTCCAGGGAGAGGATGCCCAGCCCGCCTTCGAGGAACTTGGTGGATGGACCCGAGAGCTGCGGTTCGAGAAGCTGGGCCAGCTCGCCCTCTGTGATGGCCATGTCGCTGTAGTGCGGATAGAGGTCAGGCAGTACGCGGTTGCCGAGAGCGGTCAGCGCCGTGGCGAAGCTGGCGCCGAGGTCACGCGGGCGCAGTTCGCGGCCACGGAAGTAGGCTGTGCCTTCCATGAAAGCCTCGGCCACGGCAGCGGCGGCCTTCTTCTCCAGATCGTCGCAGCGAGTCTGCTCGTCCTGCAACAACGTCCGCTTTCCGCCGGTCAGCGACTCGCTCCGGGCCTCATAGCGGCGCAACATGTAGCGCGACCGGGCCAACTCGCGGCTGGCATGGGATACGGCGCCCAGATCGCCGACAACCCAGACGATGCGGTCTTTCAAGGGATCAGCGTCGCTAGCCTGGACCCAGACCGTGGAGACGCGCTCGTCCTTGCTGCCCAGTAGGCGGAAATCCACGGTCACGTTTGCGTCGTCGCGGGGATCGGCCAGACGCTCTTCATTGGCCTGCTTGCCGTCCGAAAAGTACGCGGCGAACGGGAAGGGTCGGCCGCGCAGGCGGGGCCGTTCGGGAGTGCCGAGAAGATCCTTGCCCAGCTTTTCTTGCACGATTTGCGAGATCTCTTGCTGGGTGACACCGTAGTCCTCACGCTCGCGTGCCCATTCCTGACCGGCCGAGCTTTGGATCTTGAAGCCCTGCTTTTCCGAATAGGACAGCAAGGTGAGAGCGCGCAGGCGATCGAGCGCGGCATCCACGGCGGAGAGCTGATTTCCTTCGCCCAGGCGAGCATGGAGGCACTTGGCGACCAGCTCAGACGTGGTGGGCGTTTCTTCCTGGATGAGTTCGAGCAGCGCCACGGCCTTGGCTACCCGAAGGGCGAGCGGATGGCCCGCGATCTCCGCGTTGTTGAAGATGCGCACCATGGTGGTCTGCACATCGGGGTCCAGGGCCGACTGCTGCACTTCGAAGATGTCTTCCAGGGTCACCAGATCGCCTACCGGACGTTCGGCCAGCTTGCGCTCGCGGAATAGCTCGCCGAGGAGTTGCAGCAGGCCGCGCACACCGTGTGCGTCGCCCTGGGCGCGCGAGGAGCGCGTGCGCAAACGCGAGGTAATCTGGAGCAGCAGCTCCACGTGCCCGGGCAGCATCGGGTAGACCTCGACGAAGTCCTCTTCGGTGATGCTTTCGCAGCCATAGGCGTACAGCTTGAGATCGCTGCGGTGCTGCTGGAACAGGTCGCGCAGGATCTGCTCTTTGGCCGGTGCCTTTTTCAAGAGTCGCTTGTGTACGACGTCGCGGATGTTGGCCACGTCCAGGTGAACGCGCAGGCTGGGCGGGAACCTGTCCTTCAGCTTGCCGATGTTGTTGGCTTCGGAGCTGTCTTCCAGTTTCTGCTGGCCAGTGGCGAGCAGCCAAACGCGGCCTTTGAGCCGCTGGCCCAGGCTGGACACGAAGCTTTGCAACGTCAGCATGCGCTTCTCGTCCTGGTAGACGTACTGACTGATCTCGTCGACGACAAAGAAGACCGTCTTGCCGGGTGCGCGCCGGTCGAGCATGGCGGCAACGGATTGGACGACCTCCTCGACCGAGGTTCCGCCGCCGTGGGGAGCGCCGCCGGCGTGCGCATCCACCCAGCTCATGGGATCGCGGTAGAGGTTTGCATCCAGAACGTGCATGGCGTGGGAGAAATGCTCCTCGACCAGGGCGTCGTCTTTCACTTGTTCCCACGGGCGCTTGGTCGCCTTTGTCGCGGCGGCAAGGAAGGCATCCCAGTGGCCGTCCAGTTCCAGGCACAGCTCGCTGTGCGCGACGTTGGGGCTGCGGCGGCAGTATCCCAGGCGCGCTTGCAACTGGCGCAGGGCCGCGAGGTGGATGTGTTCATTGTCGCGGGCCACGGCGCCAATGTCGAAGACCACGGCCATGGCCTGGATGCGCGAAACCAGGGTCTTCCAGGCATCGGCAAATTCCTTGGACCGGGGCGAATCGTCGCGGGCCAGCAGCGCCGCTGACAGCAACGTCCCGTCGGGCAACTTGGCGCCATCAAGGGAAAGGCCGAGGAGCTTGGCAAAGCTGGATTTGCCCGAGCCGTAGAAGCCCGACATCCACGAGGCGGGCAACTCGGGGCCGCCTTTCTTGTCGAGTTCGACGCTGATCTGGCGCAGCAGGCGGACGTACTGCTCGTGAATGCCGGTCTTGCCGTGCTGGGCGCGAGGATGGCCATCGGGATAGCCGCCGGTGATGATGTAGCCCTCGACCTCGGCTTTGAGATGCTCGGGGCGCTGCTCATGGAAGTAGACGACCGGTGGGATGTCGCGGGTGACGTTTGATTCGAAAAGTTCGCGGATGAGCATGGGGGCGCTCCCTAGGGATAGATGCGTGGCCGGTAGTCACGGTCGGGCTCGTTCTGGCCCATGAAAGAAAGCCCGGTCGCGCCGTGGCGCTCGCCGGGATAGAGCAAGATGACCGGGATGTTGTGGGTGTGGCCGTCCAGGTGTTTGAGCAGCGCGGACGACTTGTGAAACGGGTACAGGGCTGCCGCGTGTTCGATGAAGATGACCGTGCTGTCTGCGCGATCGGGATACTGGACGGCAAAGTCGGAAATCAACTTGGTCACGTCGGCGGGAACACCGTCGGCTTCCAGAATCAGCGGGGCGACGAACTGCTTGAGGTGCTCGAGGGCGCGCCCGGCGTCCTTCTCGAACAGGGCCTTCTCGCGCCTGACGATCGACTGGACCACGGCGTCGCCGTGGCTGCGAATGCGGGCGAGCATGAGGCGTTGCAGGGACACCGACAGCACACCCCAGCCGGCAGTGCGCAACTCGCCCACCAGGCGGCGCAGGCGATCGCGCATCTTGAACTCATCGCTGGGGCGGTAGGGCAGGATGGCGAAGCGGTAGTTCCGCATCGTACTGATGCGGGGGCCGCCATCGGCGAGCAAGTCCGCGCGCAGGGCGACGAACGCCGCCTCAAGATCGGTCGTGAACGTCGGCGTCTCGCTCATGCGATGCCCCCGCGCGGAAGGTGAAGATCGGCCCAGGCGCGTAGGTCGGATGTAGCCCACTTGAAGTCAACCAGATCGCCCATGCGACGACACTGTACGCCGGGCAGGGAGGCAAGGCGCGCATCGTTGGGCACGAGGCCGACCGAGGCCAGATAGGGATTCGCGGTCAGCGCGCCCTGGAATTGGAGCCCGCGCAGAAGATACAGCAGATACGCCAGGGCGATATCAGGCACACGGGGCACGAGCAGCTTGCGCGGGTCCTTCTTGGCAGAGAGCAAGCACGCCTCGGACGCAGCCGAGAGAAGCTTGCTGGCGAACTGGATGCAGGTCGCAGCCGACCAGCGATCGGGAAACTCGCGCTGCACCCAGCGCAGTACGATGTCGCGGTCGATGTCAGCGCCGGTGGAGTTGCGACGCTGGACCAGGAAGGCGCCGGTGAAGCGGCGGTAGATCGGGTCCGAGAGTTGCAGATGAAAGTGGCAGATGGCCCGGCGGGTACTCGCGTCCATGTCATGCCACCTGTGCAGGACCGACAGGGCGGGTGGGAAAGCGTCGTAGCGGGCGGCCAGGTTGGGGAGCAGAAACCGGATGCGCGGCATCGTCTTGGCGCCAAACCAGCGTTTCTCGAAGGCGACCACCGCACGCTGGGAGGCCGAGCCGGAAGGGAACTCAGGGTCGACGTGACTCCAGTACGCGCGCGATTCCTCGACGGCAAGGGCAAGGCGAAGGATGCCGGTGTGGACGTCGGTGGCTTCGGCGGGAGCGGCGGGGTGCACCGGCCTCGTGCCCTTAGTGGAACTCGTCATCGCCACGCTTCTCATGTCGGCAGCCGAAAGAACGGCATCGGGTAGTTGGGCTGGAAGGGCACAAGCGCCGCTGCCAAGGCGCGAACCACGTCAGCTGGCGCGTCCGGCAGCGCAGATCGAAGTTGCCGCCCGGCTGGCACGACCTTGTAGGCACTTTCAGAGGCCCCGAGCGCCGCCGCGAACCCATCGGGATTGAACACACCCAAGGGGCCGGCTAGCAGGTGCAACGCCTGCGCTGGGGTTCCGCCGGTCTGCTTCAGCTGGCGAAGCCGGTCGCCGAGCTGCTCGTCCGCCTCGAAGCCCAGGAAGAAGAGCGTCCGCACCTTGTCAGGGTCCGGCAGCGCCCGCCGCGCCTTCGCATCCACCCGAGTCGCCGCATCCCGCACCGCCTCGAACCCGGCCCACGCCGCAGTGCGCGGCAGCAGCCGAGCCATCAAGTCGCCGCCACCGCGAGGGTCGATGAGGTCCGTCTCCCACCACCCCAGCCGCCGAGGCTCACAGCGCCCTTCCCCGGCCCAAGCCACGCTGAGCTGGAGAGCCAAGACTTCGTCGAGCACGGTCCCAGAGACGGGGGAAGTCATCGGGGTGCCGGGATCATACAGCGGGGGGCTGACATGGGGGGAGGAGATTGGGGGCGGCGGCCGATCGAGACGATGGCTCGTCGGAGGCGAGGCGCGGCCCCGTCCGAGGGGTTTTCGCTCAACGTACGCTTAGAAAAAATCGTGGCGGCGGGCACAGGCCAGAAGTGGGAGAGGGCGTGCAACGAGGAACGGACCAATCCCGATCGTCGAGACGTTTTGCCACGCTCGCCATTTGCTAGACATGGCGGTCAGCCTTGGCTCGTTCGCGCAGCATGCGCGCCGACGCACGCGCGGCGCCGGCGCGAAGACCGTCGATTTCGTCGAGCAACAGCGAGTCCGCCTGTGCCAGCACCGAGAAGTCGCCAGCCGCGTGTGCCCGGAGCAACTCGGTCCCCAATCCCAGCGCCACGTTCTTGCTAGGTGAAAGCCGGCCATATTCGGTCCCCATTGCGCGCAAGAGCATCGACCTACCCACGCCCTGCACGCCCCGGATCACCAGGGGGTTGAAGCACGGCTGCCCAGGACCGGCCAGCATCTTCGCCGCCACCGCAGCAAACTGGTTCTCGGGACCGACGATGAACCGATCAAACGTCAGTTGGACCGGCGGACGGGCGATGAGCGCGCAGGGGGCAGCAGGCATCCGATCAGGATCAACGGGGCAATGACATAGATCTCGACGGCACGGCCCGATCCTCTAGACCATACTCCTGGCCATATTTGACCATACGTATATACTAACCATATGGAACACGTGCGGAAGATAACAGCCAACATTCCCGAGGACATCCTCGAAAACGCCCAGCGGCTGACCGGGAAAGGCGTAACCCTGACGCTGGTCGAGGGGCTGAAAGCGCTCGACCGAAATGCGCGACTCTCCGCCCTGCGCCAGCTTCGCGGCAAGGTGAGATTCGAACTCGATCTGAACAGGACCCGCCGTTGATCCTGGTCGACACCTCGGCGTGGATCGCGTTCTTCCGCGATCGCGGTCCGGCTGCTGCCATCGTGGCCCGGACGCTAGAAGACGACGAGGCCGCACTCTGCGGTCCGGTCCTGACCGAACTGCGGCGCGGGTTTGTTTCCGCCGCCGAGCGCAGCAGGATCATTCCACTCCTTCTGGCGTGCCACCAGCTTTCACAACCCGCCAGTCTGTGGCACGAAGCTGGCGATCTTGGGTTCGCGCTCGCACGCAAAGGCGTCACGGTCAAATCCCTCGACCTGCTGATCGCGGCCTACGCTTTGACCCACTCCATCCCCATCCTGACGCTCGACCGAGACTTCCAGTTGATCGCCCGCGCAGGCATCGGTCTTCATCTGGTCGACTTCTGATTGGAGGTGCTTGACTGCTGTCTTTTTTGCCATCACGGCGTCCGCCGAATTTCGTGTCAGCCCAGCCACCGGGCCGGAGCCCGGATCCTTCGAGGGTGAAACTCGGAGCGAGATGAGGGAATAGGGGTGAGACGAGAGCCCCGGCAGCTACGCCCCGTGGGTCATTGGAGCCTTGTGCCCCAGTGTCAGTCTGGGTCCGAGCAGGCCATTCTTCAATGGTGAGGTTCGCATTCAACCGGCCAGACGGCTTCCCTCCCGTCGACGCGGCAACGCAGGCCATTTTCGACCAGGGCGCGCAGGTGAGAGCGCTTGCGAAACAACTGTTTCCGAAAGGGCTAGAGATCGGTGCGGGCATGATCAAGAGGGACGCCGTCGACGAGTTGTCGCGCGCGGCCGTATCCAGTGGACTTCCCCTCTACGAGGCGGGGGCATTGCGGGCTGCACGTACGCCCGTGCCGACGTGTTGGTCCCGGTCGGCCGCGACCAGTGGGACGTCGTCGAGGTCAGGGTACGCGCGGCGCTGGAGAAGTACTGCACGCTGGATATCGCTGCGATGGTGTGGATCGTGAAAGCGCTCGACCGACTTGTGTGGCCGCAGGTCCGTCGCTACTCGCCTTCCTCCATCGGCGCCCCTCCCGTACGCGCGATGTCTTCGGGGCGAATCTTGTCCACCTTCATGCCGCGAGCACCCTTTTCCATGCCGGCCAGCAGGGTGGCCACGGACGGCGGCTCGCCTTTGATGAAACGGAGCGGGTCGATTCGCGCGACCACGAAGGTCTTGAGATATGGGCTGGTGAAGCCACGCTCCTTCAGGGCGGCGACCACGGCCACCACCGCGTCATCCAGCGCCAGCAGCGCATCGGCCAGCGACTCGCGCTCCTCGGCGGTGGCACGCAGGCGGCCCGGCATCCAGGCGTCCGTCTTGCGCAATAGTGCGTGGTAGGCGCCACCCGACAGGCGCGGCCGCTTCTGGTAGGCAAAGCCCAGCGTGACCAGCGCCGGCTCCTCGAACTCCAACGCCCAGTCCTCCTCCTTGCCGTCGGAGAAACTCACCAGATCGCGGTACATGCGCACCACGCCGATGGCGCGCTCGCGCAGGTTGTGCGCCTTCTCGATGTTGAGAGCCAAGATTTGGTAGGCCACCTCAGTCTCCGGCACCAGCAAGGCCAGTACGGTCTTGGCGCCCAGCTCCTTCAGCGCGGTCAAGCGGTGGTAACCGTTGGGGACCCAGTAGCGGTGGCCTGCTGCTTCGCCCTTCTCGTCCGTGACGGCGGCCCGCTGCTCGCGCACCACGATGAGTGGATCGAGAAACCGTTTGGTTTTGTCCATGGCCCGTTCCAGGCGGCCCACGTGGGCGTCCGAGATGTCGCGCTGAAACGGCGTCGGTGCCACACGCTCAATGGGCAGGGCCACCAACAAAAGTGCGTGTCCACCCAGCGGCTCGCGGTACGCGGCCAGCACCGTGCCGCCGTCCTCGGCCACGGCTTGCGCAAGCCGGTCCAACTCGGCCGGCAATTCGCGCAACAGCAGATCGCCGGGGCGCATGTCAGTCGGCTTCAGCTTGATCCCGCGTCGTTTGGCCATGGTCCAATGCTACAAGTTTGCTGAACGCCCGGCGGGCACAGCAATTCAGACGGCCTCCCAATGATTCGCAGTGCGGCTCGATCAGTGCTTCGTCATATCTTTGGCTAGTGCCGCCAGAATCTCCTTGTCCTCTTCGAAAACTTCTCCCATCGCTTGCTCGAAGGACATGCTGGCTCTTCGCCTGCCCGAGGCCCGACTTTGACGGGCGCCTCGTTGCAGCAACGCACACTTCCTCCGTGATCACGCGCGGATAGGCCAAGCCGTGCTCAAGCTCGTCGCCTGGACGACCAACGGGGCTCGTAGCTGGTCAGTTTTCTGCGCCCATTCTCATGAACGTGGTTGTCGACCAAACTGGGTCGACGCTGACCGTGGCAGTCTCGCCCTCCCGGCCAGCGTCGTTATGGACTATCTGCGTACCGTCATCCAGCTTCCAGACGCAGGTAGTCCCATTCCAGGGCGCCGCCGGAGCTCTTGATAACCAGCGTGTTCGCGCCAGCCTTGAGGGCAGTGGCGGCAAACGTGATCTGCCCGTCCCAGAAGTACCCGTGACTGCCAAGCCGGGTGACCGCATCGCTCGTATTCTGCGGCGACAGCGTACCGACTGCCGTGCCGTTGACGGTCACCGTCAGGCTGCCTCCTGAATTCGCGGCCAGGGCCACGTACAACCGCGCCTGGCCGGTCGGGGCGGTGGCCATGGTGAAGTTCACCGTCCAAGGCGAGGTGTCCATATCCGAGTAGTTCCAGACCGTGGAGTAGTCCGTCCCCGCCGTGTAGGTCACGCCATTGCCGAAGTTAGTCGCATAGGTCTCGTAGGATGTCGCCCAATTCGTGTAGTTGATGGCGCCATTGAGAAACTCATGTGAGTCGCGGTCCGGGACGCCGATCTCCCACACAGTCGCAGCCGTGCGCGGCGGCGTGATGGTCACGGTGCCGAGACTCTGCGTCTGTCCGGCTGTCACGGTGATGCTGGCGGTCGGTTTCGTGAACGGGGTCAAGATGCTCGAGTTGGGAATCTTTCCCGTGGCCGTCGTGAAAGTTCCCGCAGCACCGCGCCCGAACGCCCAAAGGGCGTACGTGCCAGGAATGACGTGGGGAATGGTGAACGACCCATCACAGCCGGTCCTGACCCAGTACTGGTAGGTGAAGTACTGGGCTTGCGGATCCAGACCATCGTCGGGAGCCAAGCCGATCCACATGTCCCCGGCCGACGCGTTGGGCGCTCCCGTATCGGCGATGGTCAGGGTGCCGGTCACTGTTCCACGTCCGCTCTCCTGCACGTAATTGCCATCGCCC
>Ga0181533_1006438_pt1 | contig 10666 bp, 4 predicted proteins | sample PEATcosm2014_Bin_45_FD_119772 | JGI IMG/M metagenome (GOLD analysis project Ga0181533, IMG submission 119772) | Peatland microbial communities from MTU Mesocosm Facility, Houghton, MI, USA - PEATcosm2014_Bin11_60_metaG | ecosystem: Environmental > Terrestrial > Soil > Wetlands > Peat | place...
ACGATGGGGCGCTTGCCTTCCTAGTGGTTGTGTCTTCTTCTAACAAGCGTGAGGAAGAGAGCCCAATGAAATCAGAAAACCCCACCATGAGCCTGAGACCTCCGTCTTTACACGGCGAAGGTCGGGCGTTCGAATCGCCTCGAGCCCATCGTTTCTTTTTTCAATCGGAGGCCGTAATCGTGGCGGATGATGAGCACGACGAGGATGAAAAGTTGCACAACTCTGACGAAGAGTTGCACAACTCAGGCTCTAGCTCTGGTAAGAGAAACATAGCAGCTGGAAAAAAGGAAAAAGATACCTACACTTGGTATAGCCCAACCGGCAAGGCTCACTCAGCGCCCAGATGCGAGGACGGGGGTGTGCGCTTGGAAGACCTCAAGTTAGATGAGGAAGAGGTGTATGCCTACAGGTTGAATGAGATAGCGAAGCATACGGAGGAGCTGAGGTCTACCACACCAAAGCCAACAACGCAACGCGGCACGGAGGGGGCCAGTGCTATATCCGCAGGTGCTCTTGCGCAAAAAGAGTCATCGCTTACGCTTAGCTTCTCGCGGGATGAGCTTGATCGTTACGTCCTGTCACGTAAGAGCGGCCTTGCTGAGAAATCGCGGGATTGGATTAACAGGTCTTCAAAGTTGTTGTGGGATTGCACGATAGGAGAGATATCACATCAAACGGTCGAAACGCTTCGGGAGCGAACATTAAAGGAATACACATCGACCGATTCTCATTCTAAAGTGCTTAGCTTTGCCAAGTCGTTCCTCAAATTCCTCGCCACGACACGGGCCGAGCCGCGCTATATAACGTTCGCTCCCTACTTGGAGCTTCCTAAGGTAGTTAAAGAGCGGAAGAGCATCACTTCTCGCGTTGTGACGAAAGAAGACATTAGTAACGTCCTTCGATACGTTAAGAGAGCAGAGCGAGAGGGAAAGATTAGTCCTGAGCGATCAGCTCAATATTCGGCGTTTGTGTTGTTCGGGGCGTACGCCGGGCAACGAAGCGAAGCTACAATAGCAAAGCTGACCGTTGGGCAGTTCCGCGAGGCGTTAGCTAATGACCAGCCCGCGCTCTTGGTTGATTCTTCGCAAGACAAGATTCGTATGAGTCATTATGTGCCGTTACATCCTCGCGTTGTTGAAGCCCTTAAACCGCTGCTAGTCAGGCGAGATGGCGACGAATCGATGTTTAACTACAACTCATTCTTGATGTGGATAAAGCGCGAGAAAATCCCGATGTCGCGGTTCAGCGGGCACTTCGTGCTGGGCGACCTACGGAAGTTCGCAGAGCAGCATGGTGACGTTATTCAATGGGATCAATCCAATCGTGCGTATATCCTTACTCACGGTGTTTCGGGCGTTGAGTGGGGTCATTACCGACATCCGTTGCCAGAGAACGTGTATAGTATCTACATGAAGTACTGGAGAAACGTCAACTTCACAGTCTAAGACTGTAAGTCAGCTCATTTCAGTGCTGAGCCATTTTTCCAGGAGATCTGCGGAAATTCTGGAACAAATGGGCGACATTTTTCAGTGGGATCAGTCTAACAAGAACTACTTACTGACACACAGCGTGTCTGGGGAGGATTGGCGGTTCTACAAGCATCCGCTGCCGGAGCACATTTTTGATGTTTATATGAAATATTGGCAAGATCTTGAGCTACAGACATGACCACTGGATCTCCTTGTACGAGCGATGCTTAAACAAAAATCTCCAGATTGTCCAGCAGACTAAGTAGAATCTCGCCTCAGCCTGCCCATTCTTCCAATAAATCTGGAGGGAAGTCGTGTTTTGTGATCAAAAACGATCCCATGTCGGCCTCGTCAATGATCCCTGCAAGCTTAAACGTCTCCAATATGGAAATTTGTCTGTTCTGAACGACATCGATCGAGAAATTGCCCCGCAAATCTGCTTCAAAAAGTTCGCAGAAATCTCTGATGCGGGATTTCTGCTGCGTGGTGAGTGTTTGATGGTTATCTAACAATAGTCTGACGAACTTGTTCTTACCGTTCAGATAAGTTCGGTAATCGACTCGAAATTCGATAAATCTGGAGGACTCGTAGTTGTGAAACCTACAAACATCCCACCCCGGCAAGACATCGGACAGCCGGGTATCTTTTTCAAACTTGAAATAAGTCAAGAATCCTTTTTTTGTATAATGCGGCAAAATGCGGTCTAGAAGTCTCTCAATATTCTGAGAGCTGAAGTAGGTATAGTCAGGCAAAATGTAAAGCTCAGAGTCTGAAAAACCTGAACACTTTTCCATCATCTTGGCAATGTAAGGGGTATTAGGCGCTCTCCACCAGTCTACAGAAGAATCGTATACCGAAGATGATGCGTTAGGCACGCTTTCAAATACGACAATAGGTTTGTGCGCTTGCCTAATTTCATCGGCGGATGTATAGCGCCATCCAGATTTTGAGAGCGTCTTGAAATAATAGAACTTGCTGAAAATATCTGCGATTAATTCGAAGCTTCTTTGGTCGGCCAAGTCGCCGAAGTGAATGAATGCCTTGAAAAAACGAACTAATACTTCGTTAAATTTCAAACCGCCTTTTTGACTTGAGTGGCTTAGTTCATTTATGTATTTTCGAATGGCGTCCGCCGCATTGTTTTCAATTATTGTCTTCGTCCTAACTAGTTTCTCGTCCTCAATGAGCTCATTTCTAGCTAGGTTCAGATTCACTGAAGAACTTTTTTTCAAATTTAGGTCTGAATATATGCCTGTGCCTGCCTTTGTCAGCAGCCAAGCAGGCAGAATTGATGTATTAGTTACGAATACGCCTTCATAAGAGACGAATTGCATCGGATGAGCAGCCCCATAACTGTCCTTAGCTGAGCAAGCCGCTCCTAATCCTTTTTCAGTCTGTCTCAAGATAAGCCCGATTATCCCTTCGACCTCATCGCATTTTATTTCAATTTGCTGAACCTTGCAGCCGGCGGGAATCGTGATTTGGGGTTCGTAGCCGTCATCGCTGATTTGTTGCGTTCGACCATCGGCATGAATGATTATCGGAATCTCAACGTGCCTTGCGTAAGTTCGGACTATTCCTTCAAAATCGAATTTTTTTGCTTCTTCTGTTAAGTCTAAAGTGATCTTTGTCCCTTCGTGCTGCGTGGTATCATTGTCCACTATGAAGTAATCTGCAACATCGTCAATCTCCATTTTGAATGATGGCTGATTGTGGGCTTTGGTTTCGACCACCATTCTGTTTGAGATCATAAAACAAGAGATAATTCCGATGCCTAACTCACTAACCGCCGGAAAGTCAGCTTCCTCTTGAAGAAACTCTGAAGATTGATAATAACTCCGACCGACTTTCGTGAAGAAGTTCTCTATGACATATTCGTCCATTCCACAGCCGTTATCGCAAATTGTAAGTTTAGACTTGTCTCGTGCTACCTCGAATTCTATAAGGGGATTGTAGCTAAACCCTCTAATTCTCTTTTTTAACCTGCAAGAATCAACGCTATTTTTTATTAGTTCCCTGATACTCTCGGTCGGAGACTTGTATAACTTGTCCCCCATTAGTAAATGCATGATCACTTCGGTCTCCAGAGAGAACTTAAAGTTGGACGGAGTATACCCGCGGGCTTCGATGTCCATTTCGAACTGCCGAGGCAAATCTTTCAGCGCAGAACGATGTTGGTGCAGGAGTTCTGGCACCTCATTCATTTGCTCATTGATCTTTTTCTCTAGGCTTCTTAGTGAGCGATCAATCTTCGCATCGTCGCAACAAGCGCTAGACTTGAGCTTCAGTGGATCGTCGTGAACTACAGCAACTCCTGAGATACGCAAGTGTCTGTCCCACTCGCTCTTGCTCGTTTTGTCATCAGGCGGAATTTGACCGTACAAGATACTTGAAACGCGCTCGAAAGTGATGTCAAGCTCGTCTCCAACTCTCAGGAGCGCAGCGAGCAATGGGACATTAATTTGAAATAGCCGATACGTTTGATCTGGATTGAACAATTCACGATTAAACAAGTCTTCATTTCTGTGCCCTCTACAGATCCGTCCGATAATGAGTGCCTTATGATGGTCCCTTACAGATAGGCCGCGATGGTACTCTGTTATAAACGCCTCAGATCTGAGATGGTGACTGCCTCGGATTTCTTCATCTGACACGTTTCCCCTACTGCTTGTGCGTAAATCTATCGAGAGCTTATCTTCGATGGATTTTGAAAAACGCTGCATCCCAATATCGTGCAGATATGCGCTAGCTACTAAAAAGAAAAGTTCTAGTTCGTTAAATGAGTCTTTAAGTGAGTCCGGAACATAGGAGTCGAGAATCTGGACAACCCTTTGCGAATGTTCAATATCGTGATTAGTGTAATAGGGAAACGTTCTCAAGATTTCTTCGAGCTTAGGTGCTGCCTTTTCTCTAATTGCGTTTAATTCAGCGATGAACTCTTGGCCGTGGGGCTTCGAAGCCAAAACTTCTAGCAGGGTTTTTGATGGCATACGATTCCGACAAATTGAACTTGGTAGTCACATAATGACGCAACCTTACGGCCGCCTCTTTTCCGACAATATCCTAGCTCAAGTGCAGCTTGCGGCCGATCATTTGGTTCCGCTCTTTAAGCGTGGTACAAAGAAGTGACGAGATACTTAAAAATTGCTACACGCGTCCCTTTTAGCGCAAATTAAAAGCACTGCTTCCGCAGAAAAGGCCTACCGGGGGTCTGATCTACAAGAGCATCCTTCTGAGCTCCAAGCATAGTTCGGAGCGGCATTTTTTCCGTCGGATCTCTTTCGGAGACCTTTTTTGCTGAGTATATAAAGCAAATGGCTGGGGGTGCCGATGCTGCATCCCACAGAGACTCCAGCAGCGATTTTAAACCGGAATAAAGGCCTCGCCACCCCATCTAAAATTCAATCTACAGCATAAAAAAGAGGAGATCCATCAACCGCGCAGCCGTTTAGGCTGCGCTTTTGCTGATTGACCGCGCTTTTTATTGGCTTTCATTCTTTTTTTTTCGTGAGCAAACGCAGCGATTGAGCGGCGAACAAACGTGAGCCGCGCACGTTGATGGTGATCCATCAAAAACCGGCTTCGGCATTTAAAGCTTTTGATGCGTGGCGGCATTTCAATCAAGCTGCCTAAGCCGAAGGCGAGGGCGACGGGGCGTCCACTGCGTTTTGATATAATAAAAGTTTCGCCGATTTGGGCTTTGTTGCAAAACTCTCTTCTCGACCCGACTTATGCAACAGACTTCGGACTTTTGCAACACGCGCTTGACTTTTTCTACAGAATTCCGCGAGTGATAAGATTTAAGTAGTAACATTGGTAATTATATCTAAAGATATAACAAGAGATAAAACATAAGGGCGGTTAGGTGAATGCGTGAACAAAAAGAAGAAAGTAATTTGATAGACACTGCGAACTTCGAATCGGCTTACCAAGGCAAACCGCCTTGGGATATCGGTCGCCCCCAGAAAGAGTATATAGGGCTAGAACAGGCGGGGGAGATCGTTGAATCGGTACTCGATGTCGGATGCGGCACCGGGGAAAATGCTCTGTATCTCGCTGCGCAGGGGCACGAAGTGTGGGGAATCGATTTTACCCCTGTTGCCATTCGGAAAGCTCAGGAGAAAGCCGCACAGCGTCATCTGACGGCAACGTTTCGTGTATTGAACGTATTTGAGCTGCACACACTGGAGAGAACGTTCGATACCGTCATTGATTCAGGGTTCTTCCACGTGTTGAGCGATGAAGAACGTCCACTTTTTGTCGATAACCTTGCGGCCGTTATCCGACGTGGAGGGACATATTTCATGCTCAGTCTTAGTGAATTAACTCCAAAGCTAGACTACAGTAATGTGAAAGACTTTATCCCCGATATCGACAAATTGAAACAAGAGGACTATAGTGGGCTGATGGGCCGGTGGGCTGAAGGGCCGCGCCGCGTGACTCAGGCTGAGATAAAGGAACTATTCCGGGACGGGTGGCGCATTAACTACATTAGACAGGCAACAATGGAGGGCACAATAGAGCCATACGCAGTCCAAGGGTGGCTCTCGTCAATTTCGAAGGAATAGATTGAGCTGCGTGTTGCTTGATTCTTTCGGGTTAATGCCTCATATTTTCACCGCGTTCACCAACCGCTGTTTCACCACTTTTTTTCACCGAGGATTCACCAGTGCCGATTTGAGGCTTTGTTGCATAAGTGGGCGCGAAATGGGAGATTTGCAACAAGGAGGTGACTTTTGCAACAAAATCGCCGATTTGGGTTAATTATGGAGATTTAACGGCCACTTTTAACTATTCCGTCTAAGATTTAACCATAATTGTCTTTTATGTAGGATTGTCCCTATCAGGTTTAACTTAGCACAAAAAAGAAGTCAGTTTTGAGGGCGCTTGCGCCGATAGGGCAACGCCGAAGAGGTTTGCGAGTGCGAATCGCAGGAAATGCGTTTGTCAGTGTATTTCACTCTTGCTGCCTGTTTCCTGCTCGCCTTTGTTCTTCAAATATAATTTGTCGTTGAGCTCTTTTGCCCTCCACAAGCACGGTTTAATGCCACTATTGATGTATTCAAGCGTGTGCCTGTATTTAAGTGTTCATTGGTTTTCATCAGTGCTCTGCGCCAAGCGTTTTAGCTGTTCCTCCCGGTCTTTTTTGTCCAGCTCTATTACAGGAGCGGCCATTTTCTGACCGAGTAGTCCCGCTAGTTTGCCATATACTTGGTTAAACAGCTTGTTAAAATCTTCAAGTGAGGGCACATTTGGATTTGTAACCATTTTGAGATCGGTGATATGCTGTGTCTCCTTTTTTCCAATGCCGTAACGACCTAACCACACATAAGGCTCTAGCAATTTCATAAAATCTCGCTCATCAGGTTCGAGCTGTGATTCCACCTCTTTAAGCTTACAATCACCTGGTTTGCATTTTTCGGTGTGTGCTGTCCAAATATTATGGCGGAGGATCTCATTGGAAAGTCTGTCCCGCTTCACAAGATCTGGATTGTCGGCAACCATTATGCCTTTCAAGAGATCTTCAATTGCGGCTTCAGCAAGAAATTTGTAGACAAGATCAATGCGATGCCATCCAGGCAGGTCAATAGGACTCTCCTTAGCAAGTTCAAATGCTTTTTCTGCTACGCGCCTTAGGCTTTCTGCATGATATCCCCATTGTAATGGCGATTGTCCCATGGCTTGGAATCCATACGGGTTCCCTTGATTATCCACTTTTACGCTTTCGGGTGTCTCAACCATTTGTTCTCACCTAAATTTTGAACTATTGCGCCTTTTGGCTTAAATAGCCCTAGCGGCAAACTAGATGCCATTCTTAACACAGCACTCGAAAATATAACGATTTAGCGAGCAGGCGCAAACATCGCCTTGGTTCCTAAAAATATAAGACACGCATTTGGGCTACGTTTCTTGAGCTGAGACTAATAATTTGTTTCCCGCAAATGTATAGGAGATCAAAAATATTCGTCTGGAAGCTCGGCAGCGAGATCTGCCCATCCATAAGGATCGTCATCCCAGTAATCAATAAACTTCTGATCTTCATAGACTTCTTTTCGAACACGATAGTAAGGAAACTGACTAAATTCCTCGCATAGTTGAGCTCCGCTCAGCCAGAAATTGTCGACAAACCCATCTCGCATATATTCCTTTAAGAGCGGAAATCCATAATCTTTGGAATAGCCGTTTTCGCACGGTGTAAGGTGGGTAATTGACAAGCTAATCTTGTTGCTATAACCGTACGTTCTCTGTATTCGCATTCCATTCCATGCGCTAGACCCATCCTCTCTAATGACCCAGTCATAAATTATGTTAATTGGTGTGTTTAGTTCGAGATGATGCCTAACTTTTTCACAAGCCTGGATACATAAAAGAATGAGGGCGTAAAGTCTATCTTCACCAAAAGTCGCTATCCTTGGTTGCTCGTCCTCATCCGGAACGAAGCCTGTTGGCCAGAGATATGCTCTAAATCGATTAGCCGCTTGTTTGCAATCTGTATATAGTAGAGTGTGGAGACTGCTGGCCATTTGTTGAGCTCGGATTATAGCATTCTTTGTCACATCTTTTTGCGATGTTTCTCTGACCAAAATCATCCCATCCTCCTCAGACGAGTCGAAAGAGCGAGAAAGATATCGAATGGACCACACAGCAGCGGCAGCCTCTAACGATTCTTGGGTCCAGTATGAAAACCGCCCTGGATGTGCTTCAGATTCTTTTCCTTTGTCCTTCTTGGGGCGCCCTACCCCCCTCTCAAGCGGCTTGTAGTACTGAAGGGGTTTTGGGATGAGGCCCTCATTATCTGATGCCCAACGTCGAAGCGTGGGAAGTGGTATGTCCGCACCCAACTCTAACAATCGGGCTCGTAGTTCTTCGGCTTTCATTTTAATATTTTTTCATTGATTTCATTGAGCTGGTGAGAAATAATTTGAATAAAAGGCTTGAAAATGAGCTGCGTTAGTTCTCAACCAGATATTTTTCGCTCATAGACGTGGAAATTTAGGACCTTTGCGAGCACAATACATGAGCATCTTATTCTCTCTAAAGCGATATCATGGTCCATTTTATCTTATAAGTAAATTTTGTTCTTAGATTCGCGATTAACATGTGTAATCCTAAAAGTTAGGATTTCGTGTGAGAACCTACTCTTGTTGATCACATTGAAGATTTCCCAAACCTCAAATTCAGACGGACCAGAAGGAAATTCCCAGCAGGTGATTGACTTATCGACAGGGGTTTGGCAAGAGGCACTTCATATGGTCGAACACGGCTGGAACGTCATCCCACTAGCCAAAAATGGCAAACGTCCCATCTGGGACGAATGGCCAAAAAAAGGCGTCTTTACACGCGACGGTGTCTATGAACTCGCTGCCAAATACCAGGGTCACAACTACGGTATGTTTCGTGATGGCGTTGCTGTTTTGGACCTTGATCTAGATAAAGACTCTAATGCAACGCTTGACAGTGAGTTGGCTAAGCTTAGCGATCTGCTGGGGCATTTTGAGCCACGCTTTATGCAGAAGACAGGCGGCGGCGGGTATCATATACCCTTTTATACGCACGGCCGCGAAATTCACAGCCAACAGCTCACCAATGTTTCCGAGGTCAAAGGCTGGCACTCACAGATAGTAGGTGCCGGCTCAACTCACCCAGAAACCGGTCGCCGATATGAAATATGCAACGGCAAAGAGCCGTCAGATTTGACGGAGCTTTCTGATAATGCACTCGACTTTCTTTCACGCTCCAAAGCTGAATATGAACGCCAGCAAATTGAATTGTCTGAAGCCGCTGCACAACACAAGGCGCCGCCCAAGGTGCGCCGAGTAGCTATTGGCGCTGACGATGACACGGTCCTTTACAATCTAAACGCTACCCAAGATAGAACGGCTCGAAGCGCTCTGGATTATGAGAGACCTATACCTGCAGGGGCCCGAAACGTCACGCTCTTTAGAATTGGTTGTTACTATAGGGAAGTTCATGCACTCCAAAGCAATGACCTCTTTCAGATTCTTAAAGGCATAAACGAGAACGACTGTGAGACTCCTCTTAATGATGCGGAGCTGATGACGATTGCGAACAGCTGTTGCACGTATCCTGCGGGAACACCACGACCCGGCGTTGAGCTATCAACTGCTGAAGAGTGCAGCGAAGAGGTTCAAAGCCTCTTCCAGGGCAACAAGCTCATCGAACTATTCAGGCGAAACGTTCAGAAGTTTCACGTCGGCGACGAAGCCGTGACTGAATTGCTGATGCTGTCAGTGGCGAGCATGTCCGTGAGAAACACGAACGGCTTGCAGCCAAAGCTGAGCGGAGAGAGCGGAATGGGAAAGACGCACAGCACGAAGACCGTGCTCCACTTGATGCCTCCAACAATTTACCGAGCAGCGTCGTTCAGCTCAAAAGCCCTTTTCTACGATGACACGTTGCGGCCTAAAATGGTCATATTCAGCGATGACGTGAACTTGGCTCCAGATGTCGAGGAGACCGTGCGTGCAGCAATGACCAACTGGGATTCACCAACTGAGCGTATCACGCTTGACGGGAAGCGCAACCCCATAACGCTCTCATTGCCACCACGTGTTGCCTTTTGGCTCACGAGCGTTAGCACTAAATCGACCATTCAGCTCCTTAATCGGCAGGTCGAGATGAACGTCGATGAGTCGCCTGACCAGGACAAACGGGTCGAACAGCACCAACGCATGCTTGCTGAATCAGGCCTTTCAGAATTCTATGCGGACGATGAAGTTGAACTGTTGAGAGAGGCTTTCTTGCACCTCAATCAAATTAGTCATGCGGTCACAATTCCATTTATTTACAACATAAAATTCACTAACGTGCGAAATAGGCGCAACTTTCCTATATTCCTCGACTTCGTCAAGGCGTATTGCGTCCTGAATTACTCTGCGCGGTGCACTGATAAAGATGGCGCACTCATAGCCATTAAGCAGGATTTCGATAACGCAATCGGCTTGTTTAAGACCGTCGCCGTTCAGCAGGTAACGAAATTGAATGAGAAAGAGAGACTAGTTGCATCGGTTATACGAGACAACTCACCGTGCGACATACCAACGATTATGGATGAGACCAGGCTGAGCAACAGTTACATCTATGAACTCATTCACGGCCAGTATAAGTCCGATAACAGGGGCATGCTTGAAAAGATACCTGAACTGAAGTTCTATTCAAAGAGCGATGTTGACCCC
>Ga0181533_1006440_pt1 | contig 10660 bp, 7 predicted proteins | sample PEATcosm2014_Bin_45_FD_119772 | JGI IMG/M metagenome (GOLD analysis project Ga0181533, IMG submission 119772) | Peatland microbial communities from MTU Mesocosm Facility, Houghton, MI, USA - PEATcosm2014_Bin11_60_metaG | ecosystem: Environmental > Terrestrial > Soil > Wetlands > Peat | place...
GGGGGGGGGCCTGCGGGTCCCAACTACACGTTATTCGCGAACGCAGTGGCATTCAACCAGCTTGCCGGTGTGCTGGACGTGCAGAATGGCACCAACGGCTTGGAACTGGCTTTTCAGGGTGGCGGCAATTTCACCGGTGGTTACATCACCACCAATCAATTCGGGTTGACGGTTCTGTCCTTAGGCAATTTCACGTTGAACGGCACGGTGACGGGCACCAACACTTGGGAGGCCCCCGGCAATCTGTTCGGGACGAACGTCATCAACGGCGCTTTGACCTGGGTGGCGGGCGACTGGAACAGCGCGGCGTTTGTGACCATCACCACCAACACGACTTTGATTGTGGCCGGCGGCACGGGTGACAACAACATGAACGGCACCGTGGTGACGAATTATGGCACGGTGGCATGGGCGAGCGGAACCATTCAAGGCGGCAACGGCACGGCGATTTACAATTACGGTTTGTGGGACGCGCAGAGTGACCAGCAATTGAACAATAATTTCGGTGGCAGCACCACTTTCAACAATTATGGCACGTTCCTCAAATCGGCGGGCACGGAACCCAACTCGACTTCCTTTCAGAGCGGAGTTGGTTTTGTCAACAATGGCACGGTGGATGCCCAAAATGGCCTGCTGCAAATTTCCGGGAATTTTGCGAATTCTGCCAGCACACTGGCTGTGGCCAATACTGCGACCATTCAATTTGCCCAAGCTGTGGTTCTGCCCGGGGGATTGGTGACTGGTTCGGGAACGGTGCAGGCGCCCTCCATCACCAGTTCTGCCGTCGTCAGTCCGGGTGCGACCAACGCCGTGCTGAACCTAGCCGGCAATTACACCCAACTGCTGGGCGGCAGCATCCAGTTCGACATCGGCGGCACCTCGCCCGGCGTCAATCAATCCCAAGTCAACGTCACCGGCACCGCAAAACTGGGCGGCTTGATCGCCTTGCGTTTCAGCCCGGGTTATGTTCCCGCCGTCAATAGCAGCAACCTGGTTCTGACGGCGGCTTCGCGGAGCGGCCAGTTTCCTTTCCAAGACCATTTCTATTTGCTCGGCCAGAACAAACGCATCGTTCCGGTTTACGGTCCAACCAGCCTCGTGCTTGCGACCATCTCGGCCGCCGACCCGGTGAATTTTTCTCTAAGCACCGCAGTTCAAGGCCAGACCTTCGCGCTCGGCTGGCCATCGGAATTCGGCAGTTATGATCTGGAGACGAAAACGAATCTGGATGATCCAAGTTGGACCTTCATCCCTGGCGTCACCAATTTTTATGTCGAAACGCCCATGACCAGCCCGCACAAATTTTTCCGGTTGTTCCAACCGTTTTGAATTAACCTGACTGTCAGGTGCGCAACCATGGAAAACTCATTTCCCAAATCAAACCAAATCTAAAAATGAAAACCACCGCACTTCTATTCGCAATTCTGTTGCTGTCCGTGGCGGCTCCTGTATTCGGCCAAACCTGGGGCCAAACCAGCGCCCCGACAAATGCCTGGACCGCCGTCGCGTCCTCGGCGGATGGAACGGGGGTGGTGGCGGCGGGCAGCCACTTTATTTACACCTCCACCGATTACGGCTCGACTTGGACGTCAAACAACGCGCCGAACATTGACTGGACCTCGGTGGCTTCCTCAGCGGACGGCGCCAAGCTGTTGGCTGCGGGCGGCGGGGCGGTTTATACCAATTCAGGAACCACCTGGGCATTGGCTTTTGCCGCGCCCAGAGATGGACCGAGCACCGAACAAAACATCACTTCTGTCGCCTCCTCGGCGGACGGTGTCACATTGATGGCGGCTTCGAGTTTCGGCGACCCGCTTTACAGCCCAAAACCATTGCTCTATGTCTCGACCAATTCCGGCGCAAGCTGGATAAACGCCACCAATTCCCCGCCCGGCCAGCCGTGGGTTTCGGTCGTCTCGTCGGCGGACGGAAGCAAACTCGCGGCGTCCACGTTCACAGGCGGCTATTTTGCCTCGGTCAACTCCGGGACCACCTGGTCTTCAAACACCGTGGCGCCGTTTTTCTCCCTGGCCTCTTCGGCAGATGGCGGCAAACTCGCCGGTGCCAGTCCCATCGGACTTTTCTATTCCGTCAATGCGGGCGTCACCTGGGCGCCGCAGGCGGGCGGCCCGTCCATCACCAACCGAATCGCCTGCTCGACCAACGGCCTCGTCCTGTTCGGACTGGGCCGGACCAACATTTACAGTTCGTTTAACGGCGGGACAACCTGGGCCACCAACACCGCCCCGCTCACAAACTGGTCGGCCATTGCCGTTTCCGCCGACGGCCTCCGCGCCGCGGCAGCGGTTGCCGGTGGCGGAATTTACGTTTTGCAATCCCCTTCCGCGCCGGCATTGAGCATCGCTCCTTCGAGTGGCGCGGTCGTCTTGAGTTGGAATGCCCCGGCTTTTTCTCTCCAGTCCGCCACCAATCTCACGGACACTTTTTCCAACGTGACCGGCGCCATAAGTCCTTACACCAATGCCATCACCAGTCCACAAACATACTTCCGTCTGAAAGGTAATTAACATGAAAACACACATTGCAAAATTGTCCGCCGTCCTGGCGCTGCTCGCCTTTGCCAGCGCGGCTCATTCCGCCACCATCACTTGGACCAACCCCGTCGGCGGCAATTGGAGCGACGCCGCCAATTGGAGTCCGAACCAGGTGCCCACGAACACCGATAACGTCCTGATCACGACTCCGGGCACCTACACGGTGAATCTCGATGTCCCGGGTGTGGTCACCAATCTCACGCTGGGAGCGGGCGGCGGCGCGGGCGGCGTGCAAACTTTTGCCGTGACGAACTTATTGACCGTGAGTTCGCTGGTATCGGTGACCAATGGCGGGGTGTTAAATTCCAGCGGCATCAATGCGGGCTTTTCCGGAGCTATGACGATCGCCAACGGCGGGGTCTTAAACCTGGCGGCCGGTTACAATAATTTCACTTTTACTGCTAATCCGCTGATTGCGACCAACGGCGGGGTGATCAATGCGGGCGGCTCACCTATTTACGGTGGTTATGGTGGAACTGAATACTATTACGGCTCCACCATAAACGGGACGGTGAGCGTGGCCAGCGGCGGCGTGTTGAATAGTCTCGGGGCTTCGATCGCCGCCGGGTTGACCGTGGCGCACGGAGGCGAGGTGAACGTGAATTCATTGGGTATGGCCATCAAAGAACCTTTGACCAATTCCGGGGCCATTAACCTGACCGACGGCCAGCTTGGCAATGATAATTATGATACCGTCAGCGGATCCGCCTACGGCGAACTGGTCAATCTGCCGGGCGGAGCGATCAATTTGCAGGGGAGCACCGCCATTGGCGGCGGTGGCTATATTATCAATCAGGGTTTTATCGTCCAGAGTGCCGGCACGAATGCCATGAACTCTCCCGTGTTTGACAACCGGGTGGGAACCATCACAAATTTATCAGGAATAATGACGCTCAGCCTCTTTCAAACCAACCTGGCGGGCACCTACTTTGCGGCAGCGGGCGCGACGATTCAATTTGTGGGCGCTGATATTGCCAATGACAATAGCGCACCCCAACTGACTTTGGGCACGCCATTGGTGCTGGGTGGCAGCGGACAATATCAACTGACGTCCGGGTATTTATACCTGCCGGCGAATGTGCCGACGAATCTGGAACTGGTGGGCGACACGTTGCAGTTGGGGCCGGATTTTCAAGGCGGGGCGATCACGAACCTGACGCTGGATGGAATGCAGTTATTGAACGCACTGCCGATCACGGGAACATTCACGGCGAACAATAGTGAAATTGCCACGAATCTGGTGGTGGCGAACGGTGGCGTGTTCTCCTACGAAGGGGCGGGTCTGATCAACGGGACAGTGGCGGTCGGAAGCGGCGGCGTGTTCAATGTCATCAACTCGTTGTCTGAAAGCAACAGCATTGACATCTTAATTGACACCTTAATTGATCACGGCGTAACGGTGGCCCATGGCGGAATAATGAATGGGAAAGGCCTGTTCACTTTACCCACGTTGACCAACGCGGGGACGATCAACGTAAGCTCTCCGTTCATACTCGAGAATGGGGTAATCAATCAGACAGGTGGGTTGATGAACTTATTGGGCAATGGGGGCATAACCATCAGCAACCCCACCAATTATTTTATCAATCAGGGGGCGATCGTCCAGAATTCCGGCGCTGGCACCACGAACATGATCGGTTATCAAGTATCTGAGAATTATGCGTTTGTCATCAACCTGCCTATTGACTTCGACAACAGCCAGGGAACGATCACCAATTTGTCAGGAACCTTGGTTTTGCCCAGTTTTCAAACTACCCTCGCGGGCATTTTCTATGCAGCGGCGGGCGCGACGATTCAACTGGGCGGCGGCACGATTGGAGCACCCCTGGTGCCGGGCACGCCCTTGGTGCTGGGTGGCGGCGGACAATATCAATTCATCTGCGGTTATTTATACCTGGCGGCGAATGTGATTCCGAACCTGTCATTGCAAGGGGGCGTGTTGGAATTGGGAACGGGCTTTCAGGGCGGCGCGATTACGAACCTGATGCTGGACGGCATAATGTTGACAAACCAGTTGTCAACCGCCTTGCCGATCAAGGGGACGTTCACAGTGCTAAATAGCGGGGCCTCCGGAAGTTTGAATAGCTCGCCCTATCCGTATGGATGGGAGGGGTTCTATGGAAATGGAGTCTATGGAAATTATACGGTGGCGGATGGCGGCGTGTTGACTGTCAGCAATACTGTCATTTATGGGACGGTGACAGTGACCAATGGCGGTGTGCTGAACGCGAGCAGTCCCTCGACGTATCCGCCGCCCGGCGAGACGTATCTCTATGGGAATATTTATGTCGAGCGTGGCGGTGTATTGAATGCGAGCGGTCCCTATACGTATCTCTATGGGAATCTCATGATTGCGAACGGCGGCGTGTTGAATGGTAGCGCCGTGATGTATGGGTCGGTGGTAGTAGCGAGCGGTGGCGCTCTTAATCCTGTCCAAATAGAATTATACGGTCCGCTGACCAACTCCGGAACCATCAACCTGACGAACGCCGCTGTGGGCATTTTAAACGATGGAACGACCAACGAACAGGGTGGCCTGATCAATGAAGCGGGTGGGGTGATTAACTTATTTACTGGGTATGGGGATGTCTCCGGGGGCGGTTACCCTGTTGGCTATGATTATTTCATCAACCAGGGCCGGATTGTCAAGAGTGCGGGCACCGGCTCGATGAGGCTTGAAGCTGATTTCGCCACGAACTCGGGCACGATCACTGCCCAAACGGGACAAATAATGATGCTCGGTCAGTGGACGCTGCTGCCCGCCGGCAGCTTGAATGTCGGCCTGAGTGGCGCAACCAATTATGGCAATTTCTATTTCGCCATATATAACCCTCAAAGTGGCTACCACGCCGGGAACGCGGGTTTGAACGGCGCCTTCAACGCCACCTTGAACACTGGTTACGTCCCCACCAACGGCACCACGTTCAACGTCTTGTCTTATGGCTCGTTCACCGGCAGCTTCAGCAGTCTCGGATTGCCATCCGCCGTAAGCTGGCAATCCAACTACGGAAGCACGAATTTCAGCCTCGTGGCGGGGAGCGAATTGCCCCAGTTTGGAATCGTCAACCTGTTGGGAACCAATTTCATCTTCACCGGCATGGGCGGCTCGTCGGGCAGCAACTATGTGGTTCTGGCCAGCACCAATCTCACGCTGCCATTGACCAACTGGCTGCCGCTCGCCACGAACATCTTTGATGGCTCCGGCCAGTTTCGTTACACCAACCCCATCAGCCCGGCCAAACCGCGCCAGTTCTTCATCTTCAAACTGCCGTAAAAACAACTCCATTCATGAAAACCAACATTAAAATCCGGTTCCTTTTGCCCACGCTTATCGCCGCGCTCAATCTGCTCCCCGCCCGCCCGGCGGCGGCGCAAACCTTCAAGACCCTGCATAGTTTTACCAACAATCCAGACGGATACAGACCGGTTGCGGTGATTTTATCTGGCGACAGGTTGTATGGAACGGCCTCAAGTGGCGGCACCAATGGCTCTGGCACCGTGTTCGCTCTCAACACCGATGGCAGTGGTTACACAAATCTGCATAGTTTTGCCAGAGGATCGAGTCCGAACGCGGTGCTTCTGGTGGGCAATACGTTGTATGGGACAACGTATGCTGGCAATACTGTGTTTGCCATCAATACGAATGGCACGGGGTTTACCAACCTGACCAGCTTCAGCGGGGCAAATGGAGCTTATCCGGAGGGTAGTTTACTGTTATCAGGCAACACCCTTTATGGAACGGCAAGTCAAGACGGCAGTGGATATTATGGAACGGTCTTCGCCGTCAACACAAGCGGCACGGGGGGCGTTTCAGCTGTTTATAGCTTCACCGGCGGCGTTGATGGCAATGGTCCGGTTGCTGGATTAATTTTGTTGGGCAATACCTTGTATGGGACCGCGTATAATGGTGGCAGTGAGGGAGCCGGCACGGTGTTTGGCGTCAATACTGACAGCACAGATTTTACGAACCTGCATAGTTTTGCCAGTATTCCTAACGACGGGTATTGGCCGCAGGGCAAATTGGTTTTATCAGGCAACACACTGTATGGAACGGCCCAGTATGGCGGCACTTCGGACTATGGCACCGTGTTCGCCGTCAATACCGATGGCACGGGGTTTACGAATCTGTATAATTTCACGGGAGGCAACGACGGAGGATATCCGAAGGCCGAATTGATTTTATCAGGCAGCACCCTGTATGGGACGGCCCAGTATGGTGGCAGTTCAGAAGATGGCACCGTGTTTGCCGTCAGCACCAATGGCACGGGTTTTACGATCCTGCATACTTTTGGTGGCAGCGATGGAGCCAGTCCAGGCAGTAGTATGATTTTGTTGGGCAATATTCTGTATGGCACGACGGGAGGAGGCGGCAGTGCTGGAGATGGCACCGTTTTCAGCCTTTCGCTGGTGCCGGTGGTCAGCACGCCGCAACTGGCCATTAATCTTTCCGGCACCAATGTCATTTTGACCTGGTCGGAGCCGGGGTTCACGTTGCAGTCCGCCACCAATCTCGCGGCTCCGGTCTGGACCACCATCAGCGGGCAGAACACCGTGACCAATCCCCTTTCCGGCACGCAGAAGTTTTACCGGTTGAGTCAATAACGATAACAACCAACCAATGAAACATCCATGAAAACCAAACTCAATGCACTGTTTATCGGGCTGGCCCTGCTGGCCGGCGTTTACCAAGCCACCGCGCAGGCCGCGCAGTTCTTCCGCATCGTCGGGCCGACGGCGGTGACCATCACGGCGTTCCGGGCGGATGGCACGCTGGTCTGGAGCGGAGCGACGCCGGGCGCGACCTACACGGTGCAGATCTCCACCACCCTGGCCGGCGGCGTCAACTGGGTGGATTACGATCAGCTTGTGGCCGGCGGCAGCGTCAGCACCAACCTCATTGTTTCGTTCAACCTGCCCGCCGGGATGACGCTGATTCCGGCCGGGGTGTTCACGATGGGGGACACTTTGGATGGTGAGAACGACGCCATCCCCATCAACGTGACGGTGTCGGCGTTCTACATGGATGTGAATCTGGTGAGTTTGAGTCAATGGCAGGGGGTTTATAGCTACGCGACGAGCCACGGCTACAGCTTTGTGAATGCGGGAATGGGCAAGGCGGTGAATCATCCGGTGCAGACGGTGGACTGGTATGACTGTGTGAAGTGGTGCAATGCGCGTTCGCAGCAGGCGGGGTTGACGCCGGTGTATTACACAGATGCAGGGTTCACGCGGGTGTTCACCAATGGGGACAGTGGCACGACGGCGGTGTATGCGAACTGGAGAACGAACGGGTATCGGTTGCCGACGGAGGCGGAGTGGGAGAAGGCGGCGCGGGGCGGGTTGATCGGACAGCGGTTTCCGTGGGGGAATACTATTTCTTGGAGTCAGGCAAATTACTCCGGGGATCCCTTGTCGCTTGATCCGTATGGTTTCGCCTACGATTTGTCCACGGCGATTGATTATGATCCGGCGTTTTCTGGTGGAGATAAAGGGAATTATCCCTACACAAGTCCGGTGGGATCATTTCCGGCGAACGGATATGGGCTATATGACATGGCGGGGAATGTATTGGAGTGGTGTTGGGATTGGTATGGGACGCCGTATGGTCAACCAACAACTACTAATCCAACCGGACCGGCCTCAAGCCTGGAAAACTTGCGTGTGTTACGCGGCGGCCCTTGGGACAACCACGCCACCTTCGCGCGCAGTGCCTCTCGCTACGACGACGACTTCCCGAACGCCGCCAACTACGGCTACGGGTTCCGTTGTGTGAGGGGACTTTAGTTTTTGCTCTTTTACGCTTTAACCCTTTTGAACTGGTGAGCGTAAGGCTTTGCCATGATGGCGGTCAGGCTGATCGGAAAACGCAGATAGCTATGAAAACTAAACCGATAATTTTATGAGAACCAAACTGCACTATTGCTTCATTGTGCTGGCCTGGTTTGTTGGCGTTCACTCGGCACTCGCACAAGTCACGAATCTGGGCATCGCCCCGGCGGGTGGGCAATCCGTCCTTTACTGGCCGAACAGCCCGACGAATTATGTTTTGCAAACCGCCACCAACCTTTCGTCAACCAACTGGTTGACGGCGAGAACGGCGTTCGCGGTCAATGCGGCGGAGGTGACAAATGCGGCACCGGCCGGCTTCTTTCGGCTGATGCCCACGACCACGCCGGCGGGCATGGCGTTGATTCCGGCGGGTTGGTTTACGATGGGGGACACGCTGGATGGCGAGAGCGATGCCATCCCCACGAACGTCTATGTCTCGGCGTTTGTCATGGACGTGAACCTGGTCACCTATGGTTTGTGGACGAACGTGTATGCGTATGCCACGAGCCACGGCTACAATTTTGTGGATGCGGGTGCGAATGGGGGCACGGGAACGAATTATCCGGTGGAGACGGTGGACTGGTTTGATTGTGTAAAGTGGAGCAATGCCCGGTCGCAGCAGGCGGGGTTGACGCCGTGTTATTACACGGATGCGGGTTTTACCCAGGTGTTCACGAATGGCGACAATGGCACCACGGTCTATCAGAATTTGACGGTGAACGGCTATCGGTTGCCGACGGAGGCGGAATGGGAGAAGGCGGCGCGCGGGGGCGGAATCGGGCGGCGGTTTCCGTGGGGCAATGTTATCCATACAAACCAGGCTCAATACATTGCCTGCACAGGCTGCTATAGCTATGATTTGGGGCCGAATAGCTCACCTTCAGGCCCGAGTCCGGTGGGTTCGTTTGATGTAAATGGATATGGTCTCTACGACATGGCCGGGAATGTAATCGAGTGGTGTTGGGACTGGTGGGGGACGCCGTATGGCCAACCCACCACAACTAATCCAACCGGAGCGGGGCCAGGATCGAACTTCCGTGTGTTGCGCGGCGGCGATTGGAACGACAACGCCATCGACGCGCGGTGCGCCAGTCGCATCAACTCCTACCCGCCCCAAGTCCTCAACGACGTTGGGTTTCGGTGTGTGAGGGGGTTTTAGTTTTTGCTCTTTTATCATCCACCGTTCCTTTTGAAAATCCGCGCGCTGTGATTGGCATTGATATTTCGCCCATGCCTGTGCGTCATGGCCAAACGCCTGCGCGACGTTTGCGCGTTGCCGGAAAGCGAATGCTCTGGCGCGCCGGACGCGGCTTCGTTGTCCGCGACCTGCGGTGGACGGTGGAGAAGCTGCGCATCATCCCGCCGTTTGAATTTGAGAACTGGGCCGTCATCGCCCTCGGCACATCCCGAACAAGGTGCAGGTCGGCGACATGGGCGTGGATGGCCGCATCTTCCCCGTCTCATCCAGCGCCGCCCCGCGCAAGCAGCAGGAAGGCGAACTCGGCCTGAAAGAACGCTGGTATCCCATCCAAGTAAAACAAAAAGACAAGGCCGGCCGCCCTGACATTGACGCCTTTGAAGCCATGATGATGCGCGAAGATTGCAAGAAAGGCTTCTTCGTATCGTTCGATTATTCGTCCGACGCGTTGCAGGAGATCGAATCGTTCTTCAAGCGCAGCCACAAAGTCATCGTCGCCCTGACCGTGCAGGAAATCCTAGACGAGCATATTGCGCGGAAACTCGCTTAAATGAGGATAACCAAATGCCAATAATCCAAACACGAGAAACAAAACGAATTGCCGACTACTCTGGTTTCAGCAGCGATAAGAGCTTTGTCAACGATCTGATCACCAAATGGCAAACGCATTCCTTTAGCCTCAATGAAAAGGAACAGGAGCAAAGTCTTTATACCTGGCTAAAACAGAATTTGCCCGGTGTCCCGATAACGACCCAATACGGCATCGCCAAAGGCAAGGCGGACATTGTTGTTCAGGATGAGCACGTCATCGAACTTAAACTGGCGTTCGGAGATGATATTGCCGAATTTGACCGCTGCATCGGCCAAATGGAGCGATACAGATTAAAATGGGTGGATTTAGATCGCGGGCCGGTTTACCTCGTCGTCGTTGGTGAATTAGAGCCGGAATTCCGAGATATGTTGCATCAAGCCATCAAACGCTTGGACGGAGGTAACTGGGGACAATGGTTTTTTCTCATTGAGAAAGTGCAGGCGGCTCAATCGCCGTAAAGACTGGCTGGCGTGACCCCTCTTTCAA
>Ga0181533_1006444_pt1 | contig 10653 bp, 10 predicted proteins | sample PEATcosm2014_Bin_45_FD_119772 | JGI IMG/M metagenome (GOLD analysis project Ga0181533, IMG submission 119772) | Peatland microbial communities from MTU Mesocosm Facility, Houghton, MI, USA - PEATcosm2014_Bin11_60_metaG | ecosystem: Environmental > Terrestrial > Soil > Wetlands > Peat | place...
CTTCAAAGAATCGGCAACCATCTGCCTCAGGCAGGCCAGGCTTCGCTCCTTTTCATGGGTGAACTTATTGAAAATGGAGGCTTTACCCCTGAGGGCTTTCCAGATTTTGCTCTCTTCAATATTGAACCGCTTGCTCGCAGCAGCCACCAAAGCGGCATCCTCAAGATGCATGTAACCCGTTTTCTCTATAACGCTGGCTACGACTTCCTCAGCTCCGCAATAAGAACCACAAAAAACATTGACAACCGGCATGATTGATTATCCCTTCTTTGCGAGTTGTGGCGCGTCATCCACAAAGCGGACCGAAAGGAGCGGGCAGCTTCCCAGGCACTGCGTGTGCGCGCTGGAGTGTATTGCATCAACTGCATTAGAGATCGTCGAATAAATATTATTTTCTCCGATTTTGGCCAATAGATGGGTGCGCTTCATAACTGCAAGCACTTTTTCGTTCAGCCCCGCAAAGGATATCCCGTAGCCGGCGCTTCGCACCCGATCCACAATTAGCGAGAGCATTTCCTCCCCCGAGGCGTCCATATCGTTTATACCGTTGGAGACAATAAGAATGTGTTTGAGTTCCGGCATTGCACGAATTACCTCCGTAACCTTTTCTTCCAAATAGCCGGCATTGGCATAAAACAGTGCTCCGTCGAAGCGGATCATCGCGATATGCCTGCACTCTTTGAGGCCGTGATCGCGGGCGCTCTGAAAGGAACTGTCCTCATACATCGAAAGGGTGGTGACCTTCGGACGCATGCTCTTGTAAAGAAACATTCCGAGCGAGAGCAGAACGCCGATCATTATTCCCTTGTCAAGATGTGGGGCGGTAACAAGGGTTGCCAGAAAGGTTATGATCGAGAACAGCCCGTCGTACCATTGCGCCTTCCAGGCGTGAACGAAGCCCGAGACATTTATCAGGCCGATGACCGCCATCATGATAACTGCTGCAAGCACCGATTGAGGCAGGTAGTAGAGAAGCGGGGTAAAGAAAAGAAGCACTATGGCAACTGTAATGCTGGTTACTACACTTGATAAGCCGGTCAGGGCACCCGACTGGATATTCACGGCCGATCTGGAGAAAGATCCAGATACCGGAAAACTCCTTGTGAAAGCCCCCATAATGTTGGCAATACCCTGACCTATGAGTTCCTGATTGGGGTCGAGCCGCTGTCCTGTTTTAGCGGCCATCGCCTTGGCAATCGAAATTGCCTCCATGAATCCGAGAAGAGAGATGATAGCCGCTATCGGGAGCAACTTGAGCAGGATATTCAAATCCAGCCTGGGGACCCCGAAACTTGGCAACCCACGGGGAATATTTCCGACAACGCTTCCCCCGCCCATCAGTACGACAGCTTTCTCATCGATCGAAGAGTTGCCGACCCTTACCCTCCAGGTCGAACCGTCTCCCTTTAGAGTTTCACCAAGTTTGCCCGAGGGAAGGTAAATCTTTTTGCCATCAGCGTCAGTAGCGGCAGTAAAAAAATAATATCTAATCGACGAGCGCCTTCGAGCCATTATCTCCTTAAGATCTGAGAGTCTTAAATCGACCAGGTCGCATTCATGCTTTATCGCCAGGGCTTCCCTGGAGTGACTGCCGTATTTTTCCTCAGCGTCTGTAAGGCGGGGAGTGAGTTCGGCCCGGGTTTCCGCCAGTTCCCTTGACTCCTTGGCGGCTGCGTCGAATCTGGCGATCAGGTCCCGACAGTCATTTGAGGCGATCGTATCAATAGGGACCCGGACGTTGTTTTCATATCCAATTGCCCAGGAAATCAGCGAGGTAACCGCTACGGCGACAAGCACGTATGGAATGCGCCTGTTTATCTGCCTCAGCCCGTACATTATCACAAAAGCGGCCATTCCCAGCGCCAGGGTCTGCCAGTGTGTATAGCGCAGAGCCGCTTTGATGACCAGGTATATGGTCTCATAATGATGCTCGGCGTCGTCCACATAGACGTTGAACATCTTCGAGAGCTGGGAAGTGGCGATGATGATTGCGCCGGCATTGGTGAATCCGTTTACCACCGGATGGGAAAGAAAATTCACAACCAGTCCCAGCCGCAGAATTCCCAGGGCAAGCTGAAAAACTCCGACAGTGAGCGCGAGCAGGATGGCATAGGCTATAAAACCCTCGGTTCCGGCAGTGGCAAAGGGTGACAGGGCCGCTGAAGTCATCAGGGATACGATCGCCACCGGTCCCGTTGCAAGCTGCCGGCTCGATCCGAACATAGCGGCAAGCATGGGAGGAAGAAAGGAGGCGTAAAGTCCATAGTGGACCGGCATTCCGGCGAGCTGCGCATAAGCCATCGATTGTGGAATCAGCACAAGGGCGACGGTCAAACCGGAAACGATGTCCAGTTTGAGCGAGGAGAGATTTGAAACCCTCATCCAGTCAACAAATGGAAAAACCTTGCGAAGCATAAACACATTCCCTTGCCGCATCTGGAAAACGAGAATCCGCCAATACCCAAAAGATCAGCAATGGTTCAGCGCAAAGATCACCCGATAAGGTTTTCTCCGCTACTTTGTCGATACCACTGTGATTTTTTCCATCCCGGATTACGCTGTTTGCTGAGATCTGAGCCTTTTAGGCAGATAAACAGTGATCGTAGTCCCCTGCCCTTCCTGGCTCTTGGCCTCAATGCGCCCGCCAAGCCTCTTGATGATGCCGTAGGTAATGAACATACCGAGCCCGGTTCCATGTCCCTTCTTCTTTGTGGAAAAAAAAGGTTCGTAAAAGCGATTCAGCGTTTCCTCCGACATTCCGCAGCCGTTGTCCTCAATTGAAACCGAGAGAACTTCACCACAGTCACAGGTGCATATGGCAATTGTTCCCCCGTCCTCCACCGCCGCAAAAGCATTGCTCAGCAAGTTGAGAAAGACCTGCTGAAGCTGGCCGCGATCCGAGGCAATTTCAGGGAGGTTGTCCCCAAGTTGAAGCCGAAGATCCAGATTTCGGTAGAGGGCTTCCTTCTCAACGAAACCCACGGTCTCGCGAATCACCTCATTTATGTCAAGATCCTCGATATGAGGCTCCATCCTGCGCGCGAACCCGAGCAAGCGGTGGGTAATCGAGCGGCAGCGCTCCACAGAGTTGATAATCGCATCGGTCAGTGCGAGAAATCTATTCCTGTCTTTAAAATCACTCTCGAGTTCGATCAGGTCCTTCATCAGGCCGGCTTTCTCATTTATAATCGCCATCGGATTGTTTATTTCATGCGCCACCCCTGCGGCGAGTCTTCCGATGGAGGAGAGTTTGTGGCTGTGCTCGATTTCCCTAAAAACGGCTTCACGCCTTTCGTCGCTTTCCTGGAGCCTGTGAATGAGATAGCCGGTCAGCTTGAATACAACGAGCACGATTATCAGTACGCCTGCAATAAACACATAAAATATTTCGCTCTTTAGTGTGTACCAGGACCTGAAAAGTTCCCCCCTGGGTTTTACGACCACGAGTATGAAGGGAGAGTTCTGGAAATAGGCGTATGCCATCAGAATTTCACGGCCGAGTGAATCGGTTGTCTCCGTGGAGTTCGGCTCGCCCGAAAAAGGCGGGAGGCCGACGGGGAAATGGTCCAGAACGCCTCCGTAATTCCTGGTGGCGGTTTGCAGCGTGCCGTCCCTGGTTACAAGAAATCCATCGCTCGTTGCGTCCAGCCGCATCGAAGCAATAAGCTCATCTATCGTGTGAGTATCGATAGTGGCCCGCAGAGTCCAGGATTTTCCGCCTTCGATTTTTCTCTGCACAGCCATTGCGATATGCGGAAACCTGCGGAAACCCATGAATACATCACTGATGAAGGTGCCCCGTGATCGAACCTCATGAAACCAGGGCTGCTCGCTGTAGTTGCGGCCCTTGAGATCGTAGGGCCCCACATAGCTCACCTGAACACCGTTTTCATCTATGAGACCCAGGTCTACAAACCCCCCAAACTCCTGTTTCATGACACGAAATATGCGGTTAAGGTTTCCCTCGTCAGCCAGTTCCTCAAAAGAATGCTCGGAACCGATAAAACTTACGACCGAAAGTCGTTCGGCAAGGAACAGCTCCATGGAATGCTTGCTCTTGTTCACCAGGACAAGCAGCGGGTTAACGATCTCCTGGCTGAGCGTTTTCCGGTACTGGTGAGAGTTTATCATCGCCATGGAAAAGAGCGGAATAACCGTGATCAAGATCATCAGGACAATGATGCGTCTGCGAAGCAGGCGGTAAATTTCAGGGGACCCGCCTTCATCCGGAAAATCGAGCAAACTCAGATTTTTGAGCCAACCAGACAAAGACACCTTAAGCCTTCCGTTCTTTCAAAAGTATGTCCCCGGACTTGAGAGCTCCCCTTCGAAATCGGCTGAGAGCAACTTCCGCCGGCCTTATGACCGAGTGAATTACTTCGACATTTTTCCGCCTGGCTTAAACTGATTGCATATTCGACTATATGCCTGAGTTCGAGGATATTTCCCGGATAGTCGTATTCGAGGGGTCTTTTGAGGCATGGGTCAGAGAAGCCGGTAATCAAAACAGGCATTTATGAAACGCTATGTTTCGTATCGTATCAATAGTACAGCTATCAGGGGATTGAACTTACAATTCCGTGGAAGATAAATCAATAGAAAACGTGTCATATCGATTCAGTATGATATGTTTTTTTGCGCAAATAGGATGGATGATCGAATCAGGCCTGCCGGATGAATGAGCCTGCCGAAGTTCTTGCCCTGAGGACCTCGAAGGGGCCGAAACGAACTTTTCTAATAGTCTAAATTGTTGGACTCAACACGTCTTTAATTGAGTTTGGACTTTGGGCATCTTCGCTCCCTCAAAAAAAGTTTCAGCTCCGGCAGCTCGGCCGGACCGGGCGTGAGCGCACAGTTGCCGGCCCTACCCTTCTATTTCCCGAGGATGCGGCCAAGTATTCCCTTCTTTTGTAGCTCGGGTTCGGGAAGCCCCAAGCATCGACAGATCGCCGATTCCACTTTATCCTGTGAGATATCGGAACCTTCGACTACGATTAGCTCGTCCACCATGATCGCCGGGGCGACCGGAAGATCGAGATCGAAGTACTCATCGCACTGATATTCAGCAACGGGTTTGGATATTACTTCAATTCCAACAGTGTATTTTTCGCCCAACCTGGGCATCATTGCGATGAAGTTCTTTCAGGGCTTTCCATTTGGTTCGTTAAGGAAAAATCTTAGCTTGGCCATGCTTTGCCTCCTTTCTCAGTTGCCGGATTTTTTTACTTCAGCCATTCGGCCAATAAATTGAACGGGAGGGATATAATCGACCAGGCGCAAATCGGACCTCTCTTTTCCGTTTCCTTCCAAAAACACTATTGTCGGGACCCCCTTAATCCCATATTGCTGCAGCAGTCGCTCATAAACAGAATTTCCGCCCCTGGTCAGATCGACCTTGACCATGATGAAATCCTTTTGTGCGGCCTTAACTACAGGTGCATCATGGAAGGTGACCTGTTCAAGTTTTCTGCATGGAGTGCACCAAGTGGCATAGAAGTCGATGACCACAGGCATGTTCAATCTTTGCGCTTCTTGCAAAACTTCATTTGAGTATGGCTTCCAGGCAACGCCAGGTCCGCGCATGGCCCAGGATGAAACAAGAAAAGCGGCAAGAACAAGGCACGCCACACCTGTACCCGTTTTTACCTGCGGAAAAACTCTGAAATTTGCCCGGCTCCTGTCAAGCCATCCCAGGTGTATCCCGGCAGCCAACGCTGCGGCGGTAAGAAGCATCACACTCACAGCTTCCGGCAGGATTGGGCTTATGAAGTGGACCGCCATGCCGACCAGGACCCAGCCCATGAGCTTTCGAACCCAGACCATCCAGTCGCCGGAGCGTGGAAGCTTGTCCAACTGACCTGAGAAAACGGCGAGGAAAAAGAGCGGAATCCCAAGGCCGATACTCAGGGTAAAGAATATAACGAATCCAAGCCAGGGGCTTCCCACGGCGGCGACCCAGGTGAGCAGCCCTAGAACAAAGGGTCCGATGCAGGGGGCGGCGACCACCCCGAGAGTCAGCCCCATGAAGAGGCTTCCGAAATAGCCGGTGTAAGATTTTGCGGCAGCCTGCGTGATGCCGCTGGGAAGACGCATCTCCCACAGCCCGAAGAGACTGGTTGCAAAAAAGACCAGAACCGCCGCCACGACAATAAGGACGATGGGGTTTTGAAGCATTGCTCCCATGAGACCGCCGGTCAGGGAGGCAACCACGCCGAGCACGGAGTTGGTGACCGCAAGACCCATCATGTAACACAGCCCATGAGCAACGAGATTTCCCTTGCCTTCTCCTTCCTTTGCGGCCTGGCCGCCAAAGTAGGAAACCGTGATGGGGATCAGGGGATAGACGCAAGGAGTAAGATTTAGAGCCATCCCTCCCGCAAAGATGCCCAGCAGGGTCCACATCATTGCCCATCCATATAGAGGCCCAGGGGCTTTGGGCTCTTCACGGGTCAGAGTAAGACCCGCAGGGGCGCTCTCGATGGGAAGGCCCCTGCCCTGCCACTCGGGATAGCCTTTGGGATCACGATAAATGTTCTTGTATCCAAGTGTTGCGGCCACACGGGCCGCAGAGTCGCTGCGGACTCATGTAAGACCCGCTCAGTAGAAAACGACCATACGTTCTTTATCCGGTCCCAGAAAGGTTTCGAGTGTCGATGCCTTGCTCCGTCTCGACCACCAGGTCGGCTCTATGGGGAAATTCAACGCCCCTTTGATGTGCCCTGTCCGGTATTCCCACTCCTGGCGCGTATCCACCAGCAAAAAGCTCTTCGCATCCTTCTCATAACGTTCGGAAAGCTCGGCGGTAGTGATAAGCCTGTAGCCTCCATTTTTCGCTTCGGCCAGGACATCATCCCATGTGGCATCCCTTGGAGTCACGGCCCGGTTGGTAAACCACAGCGCTCCAACTGTAATGAGCACCGCTAAAAAAGCTATGAGCGCAGTCTTCTTGTTTGGCACGGGAAACCCTTTTTTGCGTCCAAAAGACTTTCAACGCCCTATCGAGGATTGGAAAAAGCGCTTCAGGGCTTCGCCTATCTCCGCAACTGCCTCCCCTGGTTCCATCCGGTCGATTACCTTTTTCACATCTCCCTTCAAGATTCGCCCCCCCCCATGTCGGCTAATAGATTTTTCTTGCCGAGAGCAAATCCCTTGCGACGGTGCTAAGGGATTGGATTATATTTAGAATTCTGGGATCCCTCAGTTCGTAGTAAATAAATGGCCCGTTGCGCTCGATTTTGACAAGAAGAGACCGTTTGAGCTCCCTCAAGTGATGGGATACAAGGGGCTGTGAAAGATTCAGCTCCTCGACTATACTGGTAACCGACCTCTTCCCGCCGCTGATGTACTGAAGAATCCGCAGCCGGTTTTCGTCCGAAAGACTCCTGGCCAAAAAGGCTACCGGCTGGAAATATTCGATCGCTTCTGCCAGCTTCTCTTGCATCAGTCCGCTCAACAGTTCTTCGCCGCCTTTCAGCGCATCACCAGGGTTTGACGGCTTTGTTCCAATTATCTTCTGCATTGCAACCACCCTGCGTCATCGGGAAGCATCGGCCGGTTCAGGCTGAACGGCCGCATGCTTTGCTTGCGGTTTTTTTCGCTTCCACGTAACGAGCCGCAGCCAATGCGGCAATGCAGCCTTCGGAAGCCGCAATCACTATCTGTTTGGCGTAATTTTCTCTCAGGTCCCCGGCGGCAAAGACCCCGGGAATATCCGTCTCGCATTTGTCATCAGTCAGCACGTAACCTGTGGTGCTCGTTTTTACGCCTATGGGCGCCAATGTGCTATGTGGCGAAAAACCGACAAAAATAAAAACACCGTCGACTTCAAGCTCTTTTTGTTCGCCAGTCTGAGTGTTTTTTAAGGCGACCGCCCGCACACCCTGCTCACCTGACTTAATCTCGGTGACAACCGTATCCAGAATGATTTCAACCTTGGGTTCCAACAGGATGCGCTGTTGGAGAATCCTGCTGGCCCGGAACTCATCACGCCGATGGATCAAATAAACGCGCTCCGTTATCTTTGCCAAATAAAGCGCATCCTCGAGGGCAGTGTCACCGCCACCCACCACACAAACGATTTTATTGCGAAAGAAAAAGCCATCGCACGTAGCGCAATAGGAAACTCCTTTGCCAAAATTGTCGATCTCGCCCGGAACGTTGAGCCTCCGGGCCTTGCCTCCCACCGCCATGATGATGCTGTACGCGTTCAAGACTTGCCCATTGGCGAGGCGAACCGAGTGGAAATCTATTCCCGGCTCTACCGACTCGGCCTCTTGCTGCACTATTTCCAGGCCGTAGCACTTGGCGTGTTGTAAAAACTTGTCTGAAAGATCGAATCCGCTTATGTCGATAAATCCAGGGTAGTTTTCCACTCCTTTTGTGATGGCCACCTGACCGCCTGGAAGGCCCTTTTCGACAAGCACGGCCTTTAGGGCCGCCCGCATGGCGTAAATGCCGGCTGTAAGACCTGCGGGTCCCCCACCTATGATGATAACGTCATACATTTCGTTTCGAGCCATTTCAAATTGCCTTTCCATTGACAGGGCTACAAAATCGGCCGCACATACCTTTGCGCCAATTCGATAAACAACGGGGTTAGAAGCACATAAATATTTGTTTATACAATGATCTGCATAATGTCAAGAGATAAAGTTACTTTATCATTTTCGGATTGAATTTTCCGTCCCCGGTGATCTAAATAGATTAAGTACGACGCATGCCGGATTCCGGATACTGGATTGCGGAATTTGGGCGGGGCGGTTTTTGACGGGTCTCCACAAACGGGTACCCGGCACCAGGGTTGCACTAAGATCATAACTCACGAGGCAAAAGTGAAAAGACCTACGAAGAGCCAGTATTACGTGGATATCGCCAGTGCTGTGGCAATGCGGAGCACGTGTCTCAGGCGCAGATTCGGCGCGGTAATCGTCAAAAACGATCAGATAATCAGCACCGGTTATAATGGCGCCCCGCGACAAACCACCAACTGTATCGACCTTGGGTATTGCATTCGCGAGGAAAAGAATATTCCCGCCGGCCAAAACTATGAGCTTTGCCGGGCGGTTCACGCCGAGATGAACGCGGTAATCCACGCCTCACGCCTGGACATGGCCGGGGCCGACCTGTATCTGGTTGGCATTGAAGTGGCGACGGGCGAGTTGGTCTCACAAGTCATTCCATGCCTGCTCTGTAAACGGGTAATCATAAACGCAGGCATCAGCCGGGTCGTTCTTCCGGATGGGCCGGGGGTCTTCAAGTATATTGACGTCGATGACTGGACCATCGAGGAAAGATTCTCCTATCGCGTGCAGGAGCAACCGGGTGAAGGATAAAAGAAGCCCAGGCCGGGACGGTGACCGGGGAATTGAGGGACGGGGGACTGAATCGCAGATTTCAGACAATGGCTGAAAACGAGCGTTACATAATCCGGGCTTCGGACTTGCGAAAAAAATTCAACGGCTTCACGGCGGTTGACGGTGTATCGTTTCATCTGGTTCCCGGTGAGTGCCTCGGTTTGCTGGGTCCCAATGGCGCCGGCAAGACGTCGACTATACGCATGGTATACGGATTTTCTCCAATGACTTCCGGCAGAATGGAGGTCTTCGGTCTGGACATAAACACCAAATGGCGCGAGATAAAAGCGAGAATCGGTGTATGTCAGCAGGAAAACAACCTCGACCCCGATCTTTCCGTACTCCAGAACCTGGAGATATTTGCACGTTATTTTAACATTCGGCGAAAGGAGACTCGCGATCGCGCGCTTCAGCTTCTGAAGTTTATCGCGCTTGAGAGCCGAAAATATGACAAGGTGACCAGCCTTTCAGGGGGAATGATGCGCAGGCTGGTGCTTGCACGCGCCCTCATCAATAATCCTGAACTGCTCATCCTGGATGAACCGACCACCGGGCTCGATCCACAGGCGAGACACCAGGTCTGGGAGCGGCTGGAACTGCTTCAGGCAAACGGGCTTTCGATCCTTCTTACCACCCACTATATGGACGAGGCCTCGCGGCTGTGCGAGAGGCTGATAATCATGGATCACGGCAAGATTCTCGTTGAAGGAAAACCTGCCGATCTGATCCGTTCCCATGCCGGTGATCACGTGGTTGAAATCGTAAACCCGGGCCGCGATGTGAAGGAGTTCGTAAATGCTCACAGTTTCCTGCACGATGCCCTTGACCATCGGATGATTATCTACGGACGGGAGGCCGATAGACTCTTCGACATAATCGGGGACAAATTTTGCCGGGAAACCTGCATAAAGAGGTTGGCAACCCTTGAAGACGTTTTCCTGAGACTCACGGGAAGGGAACTTCGCGAATGAGCGGCCCGCTTCGGATCACGAATATCTCATGGCGTTTTATCCGCGTCTGGAACCGCAATATGGTAGTGTATCGCAAGATCTGGCTTGTAAACTTTCTAGTACCCCTCTTCGAACCTCTTTTATACCTTGCCGCCTTCGGAGTGGGGATGAGCGCCCTTATCGGGCAGGTACACTATCATGGAGAAGAGCTTTCCTACGTCGTTTTCATCGCCCCTGCACTGCTGGCTATCACAATGATGTACAACTCCTTTTTCGAAAATACTTACGCTTCATTCGTGCGCATGTACTACCAGAAGACTTTTGACGCCATGATGGCCACCCCGCTTTCC
>Ga0181533_1006445_pt1 | contig 10651 bp, 6 predicted proteins | sample PEATcosm2014_Bin_45_FD_119772 | JGI IMG/M metagenome (GOLD analysis project Ga0181533, IMG submission 119772) | Peatland microbial communities from MTU Mesocosm Facility, Houghton, MI, USA - PEATcosm2014_Bin11_60_metaG | ecosystem: Environmental > Terrestrial > Soil > Wetlands > Peat | place...
CCTGTAATGAGGAAGATATGTCACCGATCTCGTCCAGGAACAGGGTGCCTCCCTGCGCTGCCTGGAAAAGTCCCTCCCTGTCCGAGTTGGCCCCGGTGAACGCGCCTTTGCGATAACCGAAAAGCTCGCTTTCCAGTATGTTTTCAGGTATTGCAGGGCAGTTTACCACCACGAAGGGCTTGCCGATTCTGCTGCTGAGTCTGTGTATCATGCGGGCCGCCAACTCCTTTCCGGTGCCTGTCTCGCCGGTAATAAGCACAGACGCATTAGTCTTTGCAACCAATCGCAGGGTATCAATAAGTTTTTTCATCAACAGGGATTCCCCCACGAAAAAAGTCTCTTTCTCCTTTTCCAGCAATCTCCTTTCAAGATCCATGTTCCTCAGGAGAAGACGCCGATGCTCCAGCGCCCGCCGCACCGTATACAAAAGCAGCTCTTCCTCAAAAGGCTTGGTAATAAAGTCATAGGCCCCTTCTTTCATGGACTTCACAGCGGTATCTATGGTGCCATGACCGGTTATCATTATTACAGGCAGGAGATTGTCCTTCTTTTTTATATTTTTCAAAAGTTCCATTCCGTCCATGCCCGGCATTTTCATATCGGAAACAACACAATCGACCGTGTTTTTCTCGATAATACTCAACGCTGATTCTCCCCTGTGGGCGCTCCGTGTCTTCATATCCAGCTTACTTTCTATAAGTACTTCAAGAAAACGTGTCGTATCCTGATCGTCGTCGACAATCAGAACTGTCTGTTTCACGTCCTGTCTCCTTCGAGAGGGAACCAAAGAGTAAATGAAGCGCCCGCGCCTGCTTCGCTTTGCACTGAAATCTCTCCGTCATGCTCTTTTACAATGCCATGGCTCACGGCTAAGCCGAGGCCGGAACCCTCTCCAAATGGCTTTGTTGTGAAAAAAGGTTCAAATATCTTATCTCTGATATCTTCGGGGATGCCGTATCCAGTATCCGAAAAAGTGATTCTTATTCCATGGCCTTTTCTGTCAAATTCAGTCCTAACTGTGATGCTGCCGCCTGATTTCATAGCATGAAAGGAGTTCATCAGCAGATTGCTAAAAACCAGTTTTATCTTGGTTTCATCCGCAAATAAATGAGGCAGTGAGGAATCATAGTCCCTGACTATGTTGATCTTGTTCTTCCGGAAGTTTTCCTCGAATAAGGTCACTATTGAGTCGATAACAACATTGACGTCAACAGGTATGTATTTGACCTTTGTCTGCCTGGAAAAACTCAGGAGATCCTCGATGAATTTCTTGCAGAGAAGCGCGTTGTTATAGGCCACGTCCAGATTTTCACGCAGCTGTCCCCCTGCAGGACATTCATTGCGCGCCAATTTCGTATACCCGAGGATAAGATTGAGCGGATTGTTAATTTCGTGAGCAACACCTGCGGCCATTTGCCCTATGGAATAAAGTTTATCTGCCCGCAGCACCTGTTCCTCCATCATTCTTCTTTTCTCCTCGGATTCCTTCATATACCCCATCATACTGTTGAATGATTCCGCCAGATCAGCCACCTCTTCATAATCACGGCTCTCGAAATGAACGTCAAGGCCCCGATGCCCACTTACTACTTCTTTAAAAAAAGAACTCATTCGTTTGAGTGGAACAACGGCCACTTTGTAATGAAAATAATTGAGTGCGATGAAAAGCCCCGCCATGGCTGCAACCCCAAGAAGGAAAGAGTAAAAAACCACCTGCCGGAGCTGATGGAATGTCTCGGTTACCGGTACCGAGATGGACTCCAGACCAACAACATCTCCAACTTCCCAGTGGCGACCGTGAACTTTCCCGTATTTACTTGTGATAGAAGGCGGCGAAGAACCCGGATCACCATGACAAAGCAGGCACGGGCCCTCCATGACAACCGCCTTGAGATTAAGGAAGTAATCCTGACCGTTTCTGGTGACCAGACCCCTCCACTGTTGCTTTGTAACCGGGTTATTGCGGAATCCTTTTATAAAGGCCTCTTCAAAAGTATCCGCCTTGTTGGCCGGGTTCATGGGATCAACGGCGACTCTTCGGTATACGTAGCGCGGAAATTTTTGTTTGAACCTATTCATTATTCCCTTATTTATGAAAGAATTAGACATGACTTGCTGAATAAAGACATTCCCGGGAAGTAACTGAAATATCTGGGGCCGAAGCTCATCGCGGGCATACTCCATAGTGGCGTCTATATGCCCTAGCACGATATCTGTTTTTTCGTAGGCTTCCTTGATATATATTTTCTTCAAATAATCATAGGCAACAAAGGAAAGGAGTGTTATAACACACAAGAGAATAGAGCCAAACCCAAATATGAATTTAGACGTAAGTGTTGAGTTGCCCTGTTTTTTAAAACTGCCCAAATTTATCTGATAAGACAATTTTTTAAAATTTCGACTTGTAACATCCAATATTATAACAAAACCATAGGTGCGGGGGATAGCGGGCGTAACTTGAGGCCAGAAGGGAAACCACGAATGTGCGGATGAGAAGGTGTATTCAACAAGAATTAAACTGTGCCTCTCGCGAGGACTTGTGGCTGAAACACTCGCCCTCAATTCTTTCCGGCGGCGTTTTATTCGGGTTGTAACCTCGATAGAGTTTCGTCGGCATGAAACTATCGGTGAAGCCCAGATTGTAAGACTGCTTTACACGCGATCCAGGGACTGTGTGAACTACAGGACATAACTGGTTTTTTCCCTTGCTGAGCCTTCTCCAAATGATTTTCAAAAGTAACAGACACCGCCGATGATCTACGAAGCGGAGAGGCCAGCTAATGGCACGCTCTGTTCTCTCCTTTCACGGCTCGCATGTTTCGGGACGAAGTCTTTGTCTTTTCCAGATTTATCAAAATGCGGACTTTCAGGTGGACGTCGCAAATTTTTCAAAAAAATTTCATTATAGTTGAGGGGGATCTTTAAAGACAGAGGCTTCAAGGTGTCAATTTGTAATATCTCCATGGGAGGACACAATCTTCATGGCTCCCATATGCCATTGTTTCGGTCAAATCTTGCACGCCCTTTTTCGCCGGTGCTGATTCCCCTCAGGTCAAAACTGAGATTTGAATTCAGCGAAGGCACGTTTTAGTTCCTCCAGTTCGCTTCGCATACTTACAACCTCTTCTTCAAGTTCCTTGATTTTCTCCTGTGATGACATTTCATTCGCTGCCGGTTCTGCGCTGAAGTCATGCAGGGTTTCTACGCCGCCCCCAAAAAGATGCATGTACCTGCACTCTTTTCTTCCGGTTTCCCTCGGCATCTTGAGAGTTAACGGAGGATCATGTTCCGCAAGTCCCTGGAGGGTGGCTTCGACTTCCTCCATGCTCTCAAAAATGGTCATCCTTTCAGTGTGGGAGCGCACCTCTCCAAGTGTCTGGGGCCCCCGGAGCATGAGTTCGCAGAGGATGGCCATGTCCTGCCTTGACAGGTCGAACCGGTCCAGGACCGCATGCATGTATTTCGACACCCGGCTCCCTGACGTAAGCGTTTTCCGCACAAGACCCTTCTCTTGCAGACTGACTAGTCCACGCGCCACGCCTGCTTCGTCGTAAGAAACCACGGGATTGCGGTTCGATTTCTGGTTGCAGGCATTCGTCAGTGAATTCAGAGACAATGGATAATACTCAGGGGTAGTCATTTCTTTTTCAATGAGACATGCAAGGGTGCGGACTTCACAGTCATTAAGAACAATATCCATTCCGGGACCTCCACAACGCATAAAAATGGTCAATCATGCTTCTAATGATTTTAGAATATTTCCGGAATGAATGCACGGAAGGTCTTCGTTGTCTAATCCCACGACAAGCCGGAATGACAAAATTGCAAACCTATAAATCTGACACAGGCCCTCACGCCTTCCTGAACTCCTGTCCCTTCCAGAGCATATAGATAGCCGGATAGATAATTAGTTCGAGTATCGTCGAAGTGACAACTCCGCCAACCATCGGCGCGGCAATTCTTTTCATAACATCCGATCCTGAACCGTGGCTGAACATTATCGGTATCAGACCGGCAAGGATGACGGCGACAGTCATGACCTTGGGCCTGATCCTTTTCACCGCGCCATACATGACCGCTTCTTTCAGCGCCCCGGGGCTGGTGAGCCTCCCTTCCTTTTTCCATTTTTCGTATGCAAGTTCAAGGTAAAGGAGCATCACGACTCCTGTCTCGGCATCAAGCCCCGCAAGCGCAATAATGCCTACCCATACGGCAATACTCATGTTGTATCCGAGCAGATAGAGAAGCCAGAACGATCCCACCAGCGAGAAAGGCACAGCCATGAGCACAATCCCGGTCTTAATGAAAGACTTCGTGTTGAAATAGATGAGGACAAAGATAACAAACAGGGTGAACGGTATAACGATCTTCAGCCTCTGATGGGTCTGCACCAGGTATTCGTATTCTCCGCTCCATTGGAGACGATATCCCGCAGGTATCTTAAGGGAAGCCACCTTCTTCTTGGCGTCATCAACATAGCCGCCCACGTCCCTGCCTGCAAAGTCTACATAGACATAAGATGTAAGCAATCCTTCCTCGCTCTTTATAGCGGTGGGCCCCCTGACTATTTTGATATCGGCGAGTTCCCCGAGAGGGACCTGAGTAATTCTCGGCTGTACCGTGATCCCCTGGTCAGCGGCAGTGGACGGACCTTCCATTACAGGGACCAGCACCCGCCTGATGTCTTCTACACTGCTCCTCATGTCCCTGAAATACCGCACGTTCACAGGATACCGCTCCCTGCCTTCAACAGTGGTTGTGAGGTCCATGCCTCCGATAGCGGACTGAATAATATCCTGTACATCCTTCACAGTGAGGCCATATCTGGCAGCCGCTTCCCGGTTCACGTCGATATCGAAGAAATACCCGGTAGTAACACGCTCTGCGTAGGCGCTCCGTGTACCGGGGACATCCTGTATCAGTTTCTCGATTTCGAGGCCGATGCGCTCGATCTCTTCAAGGTTAGATCCCAATATCTTGATGCCCACAGGCGTCCTTATGCCGGTTGAGAGCATATCGATGCGTCCCTTTATAGGCATCGTAAAGGAGTTGGCGACTCCCGGTATGGTAAGGGCATCGTTCATCTCGAACTTGAGCTTCTCTACTGTCATCCCCTGTCTCCACTGCGCTTCAGGCTTCAGGTTGACAACGGTCTCGAACATTTCAAGAGGGGCAGGGTCCGTAGGGGTTTCGGCGCGGCCGGCCTTGCCGAATACCTGCGACACTTCGGGTATTTGCTTCAGGATACGGTCCTGCAGCTGGATGAGTTTAGATACTTCCGACACGGAAGCGCCTGGAACAGTTACCGGCATATACATCAGTGAGCCTTCGTATAGTGGAGGCATGAATTCAGAGCCGAGTTTGGTAAAAGGGATTACAGTAATAACCATAATGATAACTGCAATAAAGATCACGGTTTTTTTGTAGCTGAGTGCAATCTTCGCAACCGGCCCGTAAACCCGGTGGAGAATGCGGCTCACCGGGTGTTTCTCCTCTGGGTAAATAGTGAAGAAATATTTAATGACAGGGACCTTGCCGAGCCTGCTTTCCCTGATAAAGAGCGACATGAGCACGGGCGTTAGAGTGACAGCGAGGAATGACGAGAACAGCATGGCAAAGGTCTTTGTGTAGGCCAAAGGTTTGAACAATCTCCCGGCCTGTTCCTGCAGCGTGAATACAGGAAGGAACCCGACCGTGATAACGAGGAGCGAGAAAAAAAGCGACGGGCCTACCTCTTTGGCGGCGTCGATTATCACATCGGTCCTGCTGCAATACAGCTCGCGGTCACATTCCCAGGTCTCCATTTTTTTATGAGCATTTTCTACCATGATGATAGAAGCGTCGACCATGGCGCCGATAGCAATCGCGATCCCGCTAAGGCTCATGATATTCGAAGTGACTCCAAGAAAGTGCATACAGATGAACGAGATGATGATTGCTACGGGAAGGGTGAGGATTACGACGAGGGCGCTCGGGAGATGAAAGAGGAAAATAATGCAGACAGCGCTCACGGCAACCGAGAGTTTGACGATTTCGTCTTTAAGAGTGTCTATTGACCGGTGGATAAGGTCGGACCGGTCATAAGTAACTACAAGCTTCACCCCTTTGGGAAGGCTCGGCTCAACATCGGTCTTCAACTTCTGCTTTACCCGGTCGATTACACTGAGGACATTCTGCCCGAACCTGACGACAACTATGCCCCCGGCCGCTTCACCTTTACCGTCGAGTTCGGCGAGTCCACGCCGGATTTCAGGGCCCAGCTGCACACGGGCAATGTCCCTCAAGTAAACGGGTGTCCCTGATATGCTGGCGCCTACAGGGATAGTTTCTATGTCACTCAGGCTTTTGATGTACCCCTTTCCCCTGACCATATATTCTGTGCCCGAGAATTCCAGTACCCTGCCCTCCACATCCTGGTTGCTTTTCCCGACCGCCTCGAGCACTTTTGGCAGAGCTATGTTATAGGCCAGAAGCTTATTAGGATCAATGGTGATCTGGTATTGCTTGACGAAGCCGCCGATGCTTGCTACCTGTGAAACGCCCGGTACGCTTTCAAGTGCCAGCTTCACATTATAGTCCTGAATAGAACGCAACTCCGCCAGGTTGTGGCCGCCTGTCTCATCAACCAGGGCATATTCGAAGCCCCATCCTACGCCGGTGCCATCGGGCCCGAGAACAGGATTTACATCGGCCGGGATCTTGTTCTTTACCGCCTGCAGGTACTCCAGCACCCTGGTCCGCGCCCAGTAGATATCGGTGCCTTCCTTAAATATGACATATATAAAGGAACTGCCCAGAAATGAGAAGCCCCTGACAGCCTGCACTTCCGGAGCCGCCAGCAGAGTCGATGATATCGGGTAGGTAACCTGGTCCTCGACAAGATCAGGACTCCTGCCGCTCCAGTCAGTGTAAACAATGACCTGGGTATCGCTCAAATCCGGAATAGCGTCCAGCGGGGTCTTCTTCAGCGCCCAGTAACCCCAGACGATAAGAAACGCGACAAGAAGAAAGATGATGAACTTGTTTCTGGCGCTGTACTCTATTATCCTGGCGATCATTATTGACGCCCCCGTAAAAAGTCGGTAATTAGACGGTTTCGCAAAAAGTTCATAGGCAAGGCGCGCAAATACTGAGGAATGAGGCGTACTTCTCGTACGCCGCACGGGGTCCCCGAAAGCCTAAGTCTTTTGGGGTGCGAGTGACGAAGTATGCAGCGCAACGCCCGGGGTCCCCGGCAAGTCCCGGACTTGCTGGGGTGGAATGCAGCATATGGACTTTTTCCGAGACCGCCATTATTTAACGATGCCTTTGAGTTTAGCTTCGGAATCGATCAGGAAGTTAGCAGCTGACGCAACACGTTCGCCGGCCTTGAGACCCGAGGTAATCTCGACCATCCCGTCGGCCCGCATGCCGATGCTTACTTCCCGAGGTTCAAAATTGCCTTCTCCCTTGTCGACATAGACCACCTGGCGTTTCCCCGAATCAAGAACTGCGTCATCAGGAATAACGAGCTTATTGCCGAGGTTGATCTTTACCTCGACATCGGTATACATCTGTGGTTTCAGCTTATTTCCGGGATTGGGGATAGTAAACCTTACTTTTGCAGAGCGTGTATCGGCGGCAATAGTGGGGTAGACATAGTCGATGGTCGATGTAAATTCCCTGCCGGGGAAATAGCTCAGGCTGATCACGGCCTTCTCCCCGATTTTTATAAGCGGCAGCTCGTATTCGAAGATATCGGACACTATCCACACCGTCGAAAGATCGGCAATATCGTAGAGCTTTTCACCAGGCATGACGCGCATGCCCTGAAACGCCATCTTCTGCACTATATAACCGCTGACAGGGCTGTAGATGGTCAGTGCCCGGACCGGTTTTCCGCTTTGTTCAATCCTGTTTATCTGCTCATCGGAGATGTCTGAAAGCCGTAATCTCTGCCGCGCTCCTTCGATAATGGCCCTGGAGTCGTTCGCGAGCATCGAGCCTACAGCATCATTTTTGACCGACTTGTTCCCCTTGTCCCATTTCAGCAGATTGATGAACTCCTGCTGCGTCGCCAGAAGCTCCGGGCTGTATATCTCGGCAAGCGGCTCCCCCTTGCGAACATACCTGCCGGAATAATCTACATGGAGTTTCTCTATCCAACCCTCGAATTTCGTGTTCACCGTGGACAGCCTGCGTTCATCGTATTCGACGAGACCGACAGTCCTTATGACCTTTCGTAAAGGTTTTACACCGGCAACCACTGTCTTCACTCCAATAAGCTGCTGCTTTTCCGGCGGGATTTCGACTGTGGGAGCTTCCTCCTGTTCCTCGCCCGAAGATGCCTGAGGCTGGTCCTGCTGCTGTTGTTTTTCCCGGGCGGCTGCTGCCTGTACGGGGGAAGTGTGAGAGTTTTTCTTTACGGTCGATAATGCAAATATGAGGGCCGCCAGGACAATGCCGGCAATGCAAACGATGATGAAAAGGTTCTTTTTACCCATTTTCAGTTCTCCGTCCGATCTTTGGTGGTAATGCCGGCTAATCCTGTTATCGCCTCGATCCGCGCTATCGCTTTTTCACGCTCTGAGGACTGCAACCAGTAAGATATTTCGTAATCTATGATGGACTTCAGTCTCGTTATAACGGTGAGTGAGTCGTTTGAACCGGTCTTGTATCCCGAAAGGGAAAGCTCGACATCCTGCAAGCCCTTTGGGATGAGTCCGTCTTTGTAAAGCTGCATTAGCTTGTCCGATGCCTTGAGCATCGCGTAGTTGTCCCTGATTCTCGAGGCGATCATGAGCCTTGTCGATTCTTTTTCGCTTCTGGCTTCGTTCAGGAACGCTTTGGCTTCGTTCACGGCCTGCCGTTGTTTCGTCCGTTCAAAAAGCGGTATGTTTATTGTCGTTGTAAGACTCCACATATCTTCAAAGTTATTTCCGCGCGGGAAATAACTGCCCGTAATTGTGAAATCCGGGTAGTAATCCTTTTTTGCAATCGCAACCTTTATTTCGGCCTCCTCGATCTTCTTGTCCAGGGATTTGAGTTCGGGAGATTGCTCGTTCGCCATCGCGATCAGCTCATTGAGCGAATAGACCAGGTCTGCCCGCGGCACGTCTGCCGGTCTGCCGAGCGGCGCATCGGCCGGACGCCCCACAGTTGTATTCATCATGGCGTCGAGGGCCTCCACTTTCTGTCTCAGCATCGTCTCCTTTTCGAGCAGCATGTATTTCTCTGTCTGTGCCATCAGAACTTCCTGCTGGGACCCTTTCCCGGTGGAATAACGGGCAAGGGCGGCCTCTTCCACCTGCGCGAAAAGGTTGGTCCTCTCATTTATCAGATCGATATTTTTATATGTGCCATACAAATCGAAATAGATCTCCTTCACCTTTGCTATTATATTCAGGCGGAGGGCGTCATAGTCGGAGCCCATGCTTTCCGATTCCTTTGCTGCGGCCTCTCCTTTCAGGGCCAGCTTGCCGGGAAAAGGAAAAGTCTGCGCGACGGCGACTATTCCCTGGGTGTTGGCATTGTTCGGATTTCCATAAGTGAATTTTGTGAACCCTTCGTTCTGATAGCCGAACGTGATCATAGGGTCCGGAAGGGTCTTTGCCTGCGGTATGCGATATTCTGCGGCTGATGTCCTGTACCCGGAAGCGTGAAGGTCGGGACTGTTTTTGAGCGCTTCTCCAATCAGCTGCTGCAGATCCAGGTCATCGGCCCGGACCTGTATTGCAGCAGCAAAAAAGAAAATTACAAAAGCTGCAAGGCAGGACAGGGCGATGGACAAGCTGCTGTGGGAGATAAAACCCCCTCTACCCCGTGTTGCGTCATCCATTACGCTACCCTCCTTTTTGCTTTGTTCCTTATGTTACTGGGCGTCAACATTGAACTTGACGGTTGAAGTCTTGCCCCCCTTTGTAACCTTGACTGCTATATTCCAGGGGCCTGACATCGACAGGTTAAGTGTAGTAGCATATTTTATCCCTGTCAATGCTGCATCGGTCTTATAATTAGCTGCCGGCATTCCTGGCATGGCAGGCATCGAATAATAGACCGTCACCTTCGCATCGGTGACAGAACGTCCTGACATGTCCTTAACCTGGATTTCCATTCCGTTATTACCAACTACCGGAGGGTTTTTGTCAAGCCTGGCTTCGACATTATAATCGCCGACTTTCTTTTGGACCTCCAGTCCGCTCGCATACACTGAGCCTGCTGCTACCAAAATCAGGGCCATAGTCAATAAAACTATTTTTTTCATCTTCTCTCCTTATTCCTCCTTAAAGGGATTTTGATCTTGCTGGGTTAAGACTATCATTTGTTTGTGAAGAAAATATGAAGAGTGAGGGCGGACATAAAAAAAAGGGCCTGGTTTTATCCAGGCCCTTCTAATTTAATCCGGCGGCGTCCTACTTTCCCGTGACCTCGCGGTCAAAGTATCATCGGCCTTGGAGGGCTTAACTTCCGTGTTCGAAATGGGAACGGGTGTGACCCCTCCGGTATAACCACCGGAAATTATAATATAGCAGAATAATCGCTATAAGTGCAACAAAAAAATTTTGACAAGCAGGGGTACTGGGGAAGAAGAAGGTTTATAGTCAAGGCTCACGGTCTATTAGTACTGGTCAGCTGAATGGATCACTCCACTTACACCTCCAGCCTATCAACG
>Ga0181533_1006446_pt1 | contig 10649 bp, 8 predicted proteins | sample PEATcosm2014_Bin_45_FD_119772 | JGI IMG/M metagenome (GOLD analysis project Ga0181533, IMG submission 119772) | Peatland microbial communities from MTU Mesocosm Facility, Houghton, MI, USA - PEATcosm2014_Bin11_60_metaG | ecosystem: Environmental > Terrestrial > Soil > Wetlands > Peat | place...
CATCCGAACGGGTTAAAACCGAAGACTAGGATGCCTGAGGCTTGGATTAGTTTCCCAAGAGGCGGATGCGTCCACTCGTACGGTGTCACATGTGACTGCCAATCGATGTACTGCTGAGCGGTTCTGACAAAGTATATTTCATCAAAATACGTGTTCTGCGTGTAGTCTGAGGGGTACTGAACCAAGTTTTGCTGGTTAATGAGGTTGTTTAGGTATGGGTTCCCAGTACCAACATTTGTTATTGATGTAATATTGACTTGTTGGTTATTTTGATTTATAACTGCTATTTGTGCTATTAGCGTTTCAAAGACTGCTGGGCCAACGTCAACCTTCAAATATTGTGTGGTTTTCCCAACAGATATTTGCTCCCAGGAATAATAAGGCTCCGCACCACTTGAAGAGGTGGGAAAAACAACGTTGTTTGCTTCTTGCCAGTTGCCTGGTGAACCTGAGGATACGGTGAAGTTAAATCCGCCAAGATCTATCAGAACAATCATTGATTGAACATTGGTTGAAGTGCCAAGGTTAACATAGAAGCTTTCGCCAGCCGTAAGCGTAGTTGTGTTCGTGGGAATTTGGGTTGCGCCTAGATTCCATGTGGCTATGGAGAAGAAAACTATTGAAAGTAAAACAATAGTTATCAAGTCTTTTTTGTTGATTTGCGCTCCAAAGTTCATTTTGGCTCACCTCTTTCTTGGTTTTGGCTTAACGCGACGGGTTCAGTTTCGAGCCCTCCGTGCCCTCTAAGTTCATTCCACATTAATATTGAAGCATAGAGGAGCATTAATAAATTAATAGCACTTACCGCTAGAACCACTGGGTCTCCAGTTAAATTGGGACCAGCACTGCGCGCGTAATTCAGCTTCGAATCAGATAACAAGAATAATCATTCGCATATTCTAAATAGCAGCGCGTTCTTGTCGCATAGCTCCAATAACTAAGTAGCATGCGCCCGCGAAGCCTAAAAACCCTGTTACGGCTCGGTAATGTCGCATTCACTTAAGAGCTTGACATAGGCGTCGTCGTAGTTCTCACGTTTCAAGTCTTTGAGCGCAAGCGTGGGCAGTAAGTGCAAGAAGTTCCACGCCATCGAGTGCATTTCCAAAACAAGCAACTCTGGTTTGTCTGAGATCTTCGCAATTGCATTGCGATTATGCCGTGCCTGTGTTGTGATTGCCTCGCTCAGCGGATAATGCTTGAGATAGAAGCGGAAGCGGTTCTTAGTCATAGCTAGAGTACGCATCATGTGCGTGACGGTTTTCAAGGGCTTTTCTTTATCGAGAAAGGTTGCGCTGACCTCGTGTTCGACCGATGCTTGGGGAACGTACCATGCTTCGATTCCGAGCTTGGCAGCGCGCTTCCCAAGGTCTGCACCCTCAAACCAAAACTGCCACTGGGGGTCAATCAGACCAATGCGCTCGAAGAGGCTCATGCGAGCGACGAGTGCTGCCTCGTAGACGAAATCGAGTTTTCGAGCGCGATCGTACTGTCCTTCATCCTTTTCATCTAATCCAAGGAAAATCCCTTCGGCCTTTGCTTCTTTCGTGAAGAAACCCCCGCCAGCAGCTTGGAGAGTGCGCGTGTTCATAAGGTAGTATTTTCCCGCGAACATGCTTGCTTGAGGGTGTTTCGAAGCGAAGGACGCGATCGCCTTCAGAAAATCAGGATGCACTTTCGTGTCGTTGTTGAGGAGAACGACGAACTCGGCATGCAAGCGTTTAGCATATTCGATTCCGACATTGTTTCCACCGCCCCAACCGAGGTTCTTATGTGTTTCGATGATGGTGACTTCGGGAAAGCACTCTTTCATCATGGCAACGCTTCTATCAGTGGAGCCGTTGTCCACGACTACCGTCTTGTAGTTCGAATAGCGTATGCGACGCAACGTTGGCAGGCAATACGAAAGTAAATGCCCGCCATTATAGTTGAGGACTATGAACACGAACAAGGGATCGCACATGAGTATTCCGCCTTTTTGCCCGCGCTTTCTTGCAAGCAAGTTATCTCGCCAAAGCGCGCGCCATAAGCCACCTAGATGGAATTTTTTCTATACAGACAGGATATTAATGTAGGTAATAAAGATGCATTTTGATACCAAAAAACAAAAGTGAAAACTACGTAAAGTTGGCAAGCGATGCATCTTGACGCGGCCGCTGTATTCGTGCCTATTAGCTTATCTAGCGCACGCTCAGACGGTTGCTCATCGTTAAATACCTCTCAGATTAGTCGCTGTTACGCAAGTCCTTCTCAAAATTATCATAATAAATTGTAATCAATCCCACTTGCAGCAGTTCTACCCTGTATTCTGTTCTCTTCATCTGCATATTGCTGTCAGTTTGGCTAATACGTAAAAAAGCGCGCGCACAGCGGGCTTTGCGGTTTGGAGACTAGGAAGGATTCGAAATTAGTATTAGAAGCTGAAAAAGGATAGTAACGGTTACTAAATCAAGTGTTCCTAAGCTGGAGAAATATGTAGAATATTTGAAGAATGGTCAACTAATGACTAACAAAAATGGCGAGTTTGTTCTATTATTAGAAAGAAAATAAGAACACTTAAAAATAGCGCGCTATCTTATCTTTTTTATTACGTTAATCGCTCTGTCGACGTTCTCCATTTCTAAGTCTGGATAAATAGGTAAACATAATATTCTGTTCGAGATATCTGAGGCCTTTTCCAAATTGCAGATCTTGATTAAATCTGCACGGGATTTCTTGAAGTAATCAAAGTTTGCGGTTAAAGGAAAAAAATATTTTCTAGGTTTGATTCCGTTTTCGATAAGTTCTGAGTATGCTCGATCTCTTTTCTTGATGTTTTCGAAATATACTGGCATGTAACCATAATTGTGTTTTGAGGCGATTATCTTTTGAAATTTTACATGATTGAACAATTCTTTTGTATAATATTCGTATATCTTTTTTCTTTTCTGGATCTTTTCATCGATGTCTTCAAGATTGCACAGTCCCATGACAGCTTGAAATTCGTTCATCTTAGCATTTATTCCTGGGACAACAACCTCGTGCTCTGATTTGATGCCATGATTTCTCAATAGCCGTAATTTCTCAGCTAAATCTTCATCCTTAGCAATAATGGCGCCACCCTCAATGGTGTTGAACACTTTTGTGGCATGAAAACTCAGCGTTGAGAGATCCCCGTAGTTCAATATTGACTGATTTTCGTATTCAACGCCAAAGGCATGGGCAGAGTCATAGAACAGTTTCAAGCTGTGTTTATGTGCAATTTTCTCAAGTTCATCAACATAACAGGGGTTGCCGTATACGTGCACGGCAAGTATTGCGACGGTTTTGTCGGTTATTTTCCGTTCAACATCCTTTGGGTCAATATTAAAAGTGTAGGGGTCAATGTCTGCAAAAACAGGCTTCAGCCCTTCCCACATGATCACGTTCGTGGTGGCTGCAAAAGTAAAAGGTGTCGTTATTACTTCGCCTTTCAATTTAAATGCTTTCAAGACAAGTTGAAGGGCCAATGTGCCGTTGGAAACCAGCAAGAGATTTTTGACTTTCAAATATTCTGTTAATTTCTTTTCCAGCAATACGACAAATTCGCCATTGTTAGTTAACCATCGACTGGACCAGATCTTCTCTAGATACTGAACGTACTTTCCAAGAGGAGGAAGATCTGATTTGGTGACGGTTATAGCCCCCTTACCTTCTCTAAAGCTCATAACAGTTTCTCCCAATCAAGCTCACTCAGTTTTCTAACTGGTTTTGCTGGAATCCCCACTGCCAAGACATTATCAGCGATATCCTGAGTTACCACCGCACCTGCGCTTATGTAAGAAGCCCTGCCAATTGCCACATTGTTTATGATTGTGGCACCAATTCCAATCCAGCATTCATCGTGTATCTTTACATTCCCGCCTATATTGACGCCAGGGCAAATGGTAACAAAATCGCCGATTATACAATCATGGCTTATTGTAGCATTAGTATTAATGATTGAATGTTGCCCAACGCTTACGTCACATGTTAAAACCACTGCTGGACAAACTATGCTGCCTTCACATATTTTTACAAATTCGCCCCTTATAACCGAAGGATGTATGACGGTGTCAAAAACAAAGCCCTTTTGCTTAATCTCTTCAATCCACCGTTTTCTCTTTGGAGAACCCATTGCGCCAATAAAAACTGAATCTTTAGGCAAAACATCAATGGAAGACGCATCCATCAAACTTCTGCCATAAATCTTGCGTTCTCTCTGACGACAATCTTCTTCGATGAACCCGACAATTTCCTCATCCCTGTTCAAATCCTTATAAATATTAAAAGTTTCTCTTGCCATGCTTCCAGCGCCTAGGATGTAAATCATTTACAAGCACCTATTTGCATTGAATTGTCAGTCATCAGTTTTTTGACTAAATAATATGGTAATCTAAATATTTGTATGTTTGTCTACTCTGTAAAACTGGCTCTAATGTTTTTGAGGCATTCCTTAAAATTATGGTTCTTGATAGGTTCTCGATAGTATTTTTCCTATGTTCTTTCCTTATAATAAGCTGGAAATGGCAAGTAATGCAGTGCCATTTCTCAACAATTTCTAACTCTATTTCAACGTCCCCAACTGCGTCTAATGTACTGGAACATCACCAAGAAAACGAATAAATCCAAAATATTTATCCAAGCGAACTATTGACGTAGGGTACAAAGATTTTGCTTGGGTCCAATTAAGTTTAACTCACAATTGAGACTTTGTTCGCGTGTGCTCAAGATAATGTTTACCGACGACTCTGTTAAGGAATCCTATTTCCACACCAGCTTCTTTCATTCTTCTCCAAAGGTTCCAATCAGCTGCTTCCAGGTTCTTCCACGAGTTAACATCGTATTTGAAAAATTTCAATTTCGAATCGTACAAGGCCGAAAGGCGACAAATATGCTCGTACTCCAAGGGATATGACCCCACAAATGCCCACTTTCCAGGTGCCACCTCCATATTAATGATGCCATAGACCATCTCGTAGTGATTTTCTAGTGCGTGCTCTAGAAGTACTTGCAAGTGGTCTTCTAGGAACTCATCATCGTCGTCTAGGTGGGCTATCCACTCACCCTTTGCTAGTTCTAGACCTTTGTTTACTGGGATGGTACCAGCAACCATCCATCTAGCCCAGGCGATTCTCGGATATTCTCCTCTTTTTTCCAGGTTAAGGAAACATATCCTTTTGTCATGAAACCTTTCGATGAGTTCTCGCGTATTGTCGGTACAATGATCTCCAATTACAATCAATTCAAAGTTGCGATATGTCTGCTTCAAGACCGAAGGAATGGTTCGTTCACACAAAATATCCGCTCGATTGTAAGTTGGAATGATAACCGATATAAGAGGCTCAGAAGAGGAATGACGCCTATAATTGCCTCTAGCTTTTCGCAACAACATCTTGTTGCCTCTGTTATCCCTCCATTTCTTCAGATAGAAACCATGTAACGTTCGCTGCAACGTTTGCATCCTAAAGTACTTATCGTGTACAAAGAGCTGAATATCGCGCGCGCCTTCTTTTATTTGCACCATTAATGCTTTCGCCTCAAAAGTAGTATTGAATCCTTCCCTTTTCCTATGCTATTTCTCTCTCCTCAAACAAGGCAAAACCACAAAAAATATATAAGCATATTTCCAAAAACCAACATATCAAAAAAGCGCGCGCATTTGACTCTCTAAGATTTTGAATTCGGCAGAAATTGGATTATTTGAACTAGAAATGTTCTTTGAGATAGCACACGGGAAATTTTGGCGTTTGGTTGATTTTGCGGTTCGATTTAGGGTCTGAGGATTTTCATGAGTTTTTCGATGATGGTTAGAACACGGTTGGATATTTTGCCAATTCCGCCCAGTCCGCTTACCATGCCACGCAGGTTTGCTATGTCGTATTTGTTTATTGTTTCGGTTAACAAGGCTGCGGCACCGAACACGAAAACGAAAAATACTATGCCTATGATTAGCCGTATCCAGCTGGAGAAGCCCAGCTCTAAGACGAGCACGTAGGTCAAGGCTGCGGCTATGGCTGATGACAGCAGAATTTTTGCTGACGAGCGCCAGTCGACAGTCAACTCGTAATGTTTTCTTATCCAATAAAGCCCTATGATAGTGGTGGGAATCGAAGTTACTATGGAAGTTACAATCAATCCTAAAACTCCAAAGTGCAAAATTAGAATGTAACCCATGGGGAAGCCGACGGCTGCTGCAATCAGGGTTAGGTACAGAATGAACGTAGTTTTTCCTTGACTCTGGATGAAGTTGCTCACGCTTAGGAACCCGAGGGGTGTGTAGAGTACGTAGTTTAACGCAAGCAACGCCAAAAACAGTCCCGCCGTCGAATATGTGTTCCCAAAAAGCGTAGAAACTCCTGGTTCAGCTAAACACATAACGAGCGCCGCAACCGGCACCACGAGGAGTGACGCGTATTTGACTGAGAATTGAAAGACGTTTAGCAGGGTTTGTTTGTCTTTTTGCGGGTTGAGTTTGCTGAATGCTGGAAACATCATCGTTGAGATCGGCGTTGAAAAGAACCCTATCAGAACGACGAAAGTGTTGGCTATTCCATAGTTGCCGATGGCGGAATTGTTGGTGACGTAGAAAATTGGCAACAGAAGAGTGAAAAATTGACCTTGAAAGCTACTTATGATTGATGAAATCGACAGGGGCGTGCCATATGTTAGCATTGATTTAGTGCAGGCTTTAATTTCGAGTTTAGCGTTGCTTAGTTTTGGCAGTTTCGTGTATTGAGTCCACACAAGCGCCACGCCTATCAAACCAGCAAGTACCATCGCGACTGTGTAGCCTATGACCGCTCCGGAGGTGCCAAATCCCAAGATGACTAGTGTAATTATTATGACGGTTTTTATTATGGATTGGCAGACGAGCATGACGCTGTTGAGTTCCATCTTCTCGATGCCTGTGAATGCGGCTGTGGCTGCATTGATGAGTCCGCCGGCTAAGATTGAGATGGAGGCTATTTGAATCAAGGAAGTTATCGCGGTTCGGTGGAACAAGTTTGTTGCGAGATAGGCTGAGAGTGCAAAAGATACGACGGATAAGGCCATGCCGAGGACTATTTCGAAGACTATGCCGGAGACGATTATGCTTCTGGCCTCTGCTGCTCGGTTTTCTGCTCGGAATTGGGCTGTGAATTTTACCATTGCTGAGTTTATGCCCCAGTCTCGAAATACTGCTATGAGGGTGGGTGCAATCAGCGCGATGGTGTAGAGGCCGTATAGGGATGATCCGAGGATTCTTGCGATGAAAATTGTGGCAATTGAGGAGATAACTGTGGAGATTACTAGACCCCAGAGCAAGTGGAAGCTGCCTGTTGCTGAAATCTTAGCTATTTCCGCGGCTTTGCTCATCTTTCTTCTTTCTCAACCCTTTTTGTTAAGTACATTTGTCTAGTCTTTTACTGTAAGCTTCAAAGAATTGCATCGTCCTCATTCTCTCTGTTTTATTGACTAAATACAGGTTTAACTAAAAAGCATATCTTCATAGTCAAGATAGGCTAGGAAAAATAGTTTAAAAATACGTTTGAAAGAGAATATATACAGTTGGAGCTCTCGAAAATCCGTCTTGCACGCCGCCGGAATCATTAAAACAAGTTAGCCTAAATTCGTGTGGGCACATAAAGACAATAACTCTATTCCTTTTAGAAGCTTTCTAGATTTTGATGGCTTCGAAGTCTTAAACTCGCGTCAGGAAGCTAAAAAAAAGCTCGGTTGTATTCTACCTATTTCCTTTCTAAAACGTCAAACCAGCATATTACCTAACAGAAACAGTCGCCAACTAACCTCTCAGGCTGCTTATTCTCATTGAAATATTCTAAAATTACACTATAATTTCCTAATAATTATTCTCTGCAAAGCCAATTTGACAAACAAGCGAACTCGAATTAACAAAATTCTCTGCAACTTGGCAAGTAACGCTATTCAGGTTCTCAAAAAACCATAAATTCGGTAATCCTTTAAACAGAAGCCAAAATCAAGAGAGGGGAATAATAATAGTCAAAAGATCAGTATTTGAAAAAATATTCCGTGAGATGCAAGCTATTCATTTTCGATTAGACGATCTTGAAAAGCAACTGTCAAAATGGAGCCCAGTACCTATAGAAATATCCGAATCAAAACTTATCTCCTTGCCAGACCACCTGCGAAGGACATACATGTTCGTCTCTTCCAAAGGCGAATGCGACGCTTCAATGACCTCCAATCTGACGGGACGAAGCCGCGCCTTAGAAAGCAATTACCTAAATCAACTCACCCAAATGGGATGGCTAAACAAACGTAAGGTATCAAAAACAACAATCTACTATCTAGCCCAAGAAAAACCGATAATAGAATTGACCACAAAAAAAGCTGCAAATAGGAATGCGGTCACTGGCCAATTCGGAGATAATTTCAAAAAATATTTCAACGAACCATTCGATATGGGCGCGCTTGGAGGCAAATGATTGCCAAAAATAGTTTTTCCCAGACTATCTGAAAAAACCAAGAGAAAAATTAGCTTGCTAATGGCAATATTGGTGATTGCTGCCCTCCTATCGCCCTATCAGGTACCAAGCGCGCGCGCAGAGTCCAGACCAATCCACCGTTCTCACTCAACACCACCACCTGGAACCAGGGCGACACCCACACCTTCACCTACACCGACACCAACCCCAACTGCAACTCCAACATCTACCCCATCACCAACTCCAACCCCTACTCCAGCACCAACCGCGACACCAACACCCACACCTTCACCTACCCCATCGCCAACCCCGACTCTAACGCCTACCCCAACCTCATCACCTTCGCCAACACCTACGTCTTCGCCTCAAGTATCAATCGGGATCTATAGTGACCCGGCCTGCTCTGTAGCTTTGTCCTCGATTAATTGGGGTGATTTGTCTCCGGGTGCAACTTCAAGTTTGGTCCTGTACGTTCAAAACCAGGGTAGCACTGCAGTTACACTCTCAAAAGAGCTGTCGAACTACAATCCATCCACTCTTTCAACCTACTTGACCCTCAACTGGGACTACTCAAACCAAGCGCTTAACCCCGGAACAACATTGAAGATTACTCTCACCTTAATTGTGTCGTCAAGCACACCAACGATGGCAAGCTTCAGTTTCAGCACCACCATTACCGCAACAGCCAGCTGAGTTAAGTTCTGCTCTCCCCTTTTTTAGGGAGAGAACCCCAGCTAGCTCGCAACAGTTTTGTAGTCAGTTGAGTTTCTCTCTTAGAATCTTCGTTATTCTCAAACCAGTTTTGCCATCGCCAAACGGATTGGCCCACGTTTTCGTTTTGGCATAGCTGACTCTTGCTGCTTCAAGGATTTTAACAGGATCAGTGCCAGATAGGATGTTTGAGCCAATGTCTATGGTTTCAGGTCTCTCCGTATTATCCTTTATGTAACGCAGGGCACGCCAAGGATGCAGGTTTCTTCTTGCACGCCACCTGAGTCGGTTAAAACGAGTTTTGCTTTGCACGCGCTGGCTTGTCCCGAAAATGGTTAAAAATGGTTAAAAGTCTGATTTTGCTTATTAGAGCCTGTAATGGACTTCTTTGATGAACGCATTTTGGCCGCCCTTAGAGACGGCAAACCCAAAGACTTCGCCAAACTGCTGGAGGAAGTTGGCTTCAGCCATAATACTCTGCAACTGCACCTCGAGTGGTTAACAGCTAGAGGCCTCGTTGTCAGGGAAAAAGTGACTGCTAATGGTTTCGGAAGACCCAAATTCGCTTATCATGTGCCATCCAGGACCACAAAGCAGGTCAATGCTGACCTCGAAGATCCGAAGGTAGAGCTTGTTGCCATCGCTTTCAGCCGTCTCAGACATGTTTGCAGGTTTGAGAAGGGCGGTCACTGCAAAGAAACACGGAAGGAATGTGCACCTCAAATTTGCCTCCAAATCAAAAAATAAGAGGTATAACCATTTTACACCAAGCGCGCGACATGCAGATTCAATGATGATCTTACGAGTAAGGTCTCAGTGGAAAATGTTCTTTTCGAACGATAAGATCTATAGGATAGTGAAGGCAAGACTGACCAAATAAGTATCAGTCCAAGTTAATGTTCAAGTTTTGGGAAAAAATGCATGAGAGTCTTTTTATCTTGATTTGTGTCTGTGACTTATTTGGAAACTAAAGGTTGTTACGTCGTCTATGTTTGAGGATACATTAGGGGTTTGTGCCGCCGATGTTTATATTGAAGTTGAAGCTTGTGACGTTAGATATGCTTAAGGATACGGTTAGGGTTAGAATTGCAGCTACTGATGCTCCAGGCTGGAGGTCTGTGCCTTGTTGGTTCCACGTTATGATTATTGGTCCATTCGCGCTGGCTGGGCTCCAGCTACTTGTCGTCATGCTAAGAGTTAATGAGAGGTCAATGCTGGTGTTTTTAACGTAGATTGTTTGAGTGATAGTTCCCCCTGGGGTTAAGGTTCCCCAATTTATGGAACTGAGGGGGATGGTACATGCGCTGTCAGAGTACACGCCTAAGTTTGCCGATGTAGACACTGCACCAGCGGGAGACACAGTTTGATAGGTAATGATGGACCCTCCACCATTGGAAGACCCAGTTTGAGACCCAGTTTGAGACCCAGTTTGAGACCCAGTTTGAGACCCAGTTTGAGACCCAGTTTGAGACCCAGTTTGAGACCCAGTTTGAG
>Ga0181533_1006463_pt1 | contig 10627 bp, 9 predicted proteins | sample PEATcosm2014_Bin_45_FD_119772 | JGI IMG/M metagenome (GOLD analysis project Ga0181533, IMG submission 119772) | Peatland microbial communities from MTU Mesocosm Facility, Houghton, MI, USA - PEATcosm2014_Bin11_60_metaG | ecosystem: Environmental > Terrestrial > Soil > Wetlands > Peat | place...
CATCTCTCACCTGGCTCTTCCCGGACTCGGAATCGCGTATCTTCTCAAGGCCAACCCAATCGTCGGCGGGGGTGCGACGTTATTCCTGGGAACCATCCTTGTCTGGCAGCTGCAAAAGAAGACAGGGTTGGCGACAGACTCTTCCATTGGCGTTGTATTCGCCGCTTGTCTCGGAATCGGCGCCCTTGTGACTCCGAACGAAGATATGCTCGAGGCACTCTTCGGCACCTTCGAGAAGCTCTCACTGGTTGGCTTTCTGCTCGGGGCCGCCGCCGTCGTGTTCATTGTTTTCTACATTTATCAAATGAGAGATCAATTGATTCTGGAGCTTTTTTCTCGAGAGCTGGCTGAGGCAACCGGTGTAAAGGTCGCGAGGGTGGACCTCGGATTTCTGCTCGTGTTCAGCCTGACGGTTCTGGTCGGTTTGCGCTTTATGGGGGCATTGCTATCCAGCGCCTTGATCATCATTCCGGCGGCAACGGCGCGCCATCTTACCGACCGCATGGCCCAATTCATTCTTCTCGCCTGTGGCGCGAGCCTGATTTCGGTAGTTGCAGGGTTTGTAGTGAGTACGATGATTCTGAAGACGGTGACGGTCGGGCCCACGATCGTGATCATCTCCGTACTGTTATTTGGCCTGAGTTTAATCAAGAAGCAGTGAAGTCGAGGAGGCGGATCATGAAAGAACCAGCATTACCATCCGGGAAAAGCGGCGGTGACGATGAGAAGAAGCGCCAGGAGCAAAACCGGCGCCGTATTCATTTCGCCATCACCTACCTGATTGCCAGCACGCTTGTCTTGTGGCTGTTCCCGCTGTTGTTTTTGAATCAGTCGACCCGGAACAGCGAGATCCCGTACAGCGAGTTCAAGCAGAAACTGGCAGCCGGACAGGTCGTCGATGCAACCATCGGCGAAAGAAGCATCGTTGGTGATTTGAAGAACCCGAACCCGGGTGGATCTTCTTCGAACATCCCGTTCAACACCGTCCCAGCCCCCGGCGGCGACCCCCAGCTGATCGAGCAATTACAAAGCGCAAATGTGACTTACCACTTTGAGCACCCGACGAACCCCTTAGGCGCAATCCTGCTGGAAAATATTTTGCCGCTTCTGCTGCTCGGTGCGTTCTGGTACATGGCCTACCGCGGAGCCGGAGCAGCCGCCGGCGGTGGAATGGGCGGCGTTTTTGGGGTCGGCAAGAGCAAAGCGATTGAGGTCAAGCCTGAGGATGTTACGGTCACGTTCAAAGATGTGGGCGGGGCGGATGAAGCTATTGCCGAGTTACAGGAGACCATTCAGTTTCTGAAGGCGCCGGACGAGTTCACTCGACTCGGCGGGCATGTCCCCAAGGGCGTGTTGCTCGTCGGGCCCCCTGGCACCGGCAAAACGCTTCTGGCTAAAGCCACGGCCGGCGAGGCCCAGGTGCCGTTCTTCGAGACCAGCGGCTCGGAGTTTGTGGAGATGTTCGTGGGAGTGGGCGCGGCACGCGTGCGCGACCTGTTCGAGCAGGCGCGCAAGGTGGCTCCCGCGATCGTCTTCATCGACGAGATCGACGCCATTGGTCAGAGCCGCGGAGGAGTCACGCAAATGGGCACCAATGACGAACGTGAGCAGACCCTCAACCAACTGCTGGCGGAGCTTGACGGCTTCAAGACCGACACCAGCGCACCGGTGATTATCATGGCCGCCACCAATCGCCCGGAGGTGCTCGACCCGGCATTGCTGCGCGCGGGCCGCTTCGATCGCCAGATCGCCATTGGCAATCCGGATCTCATTGGCCGGGTCCAAATCCTGAAGATTCACAGTAAGGGCGTCAAGCTGGCGTCGGACTTCGACATAGACCGGGCGGCCCGGATGACGGCAGGTTTCAGCGGCGCCGACCTGGAGAACGCCATGAACGAAGCAGCTTTGCTTGCTGCCCGGAATAAGGCTGCGTCCGTTACATTGGATGATTTTGAAGCTGCGATTGAGCGCGTCATTGCGGGCTCTGAGAAGAAAAGCCGCGTGATGAACGAGCAGGAACGCACGACGGTTGCATACCATGAAGCCGGCCACGCGCTGGTGGCCGAACTGGTGCCGCATGGCGAGCCGGTCAGCAAGATCAGCATTGTTCCACACAGCCGTGGCGCACTTGGTTACACCATGCAAATGCCAACCGAAGACCGCTATCTGCTCTCGGAAGATGAACTGAAGGACAGGATTGCCGTGATGTTGGGCGGGCGAGCCGGCGAGTTAGTGGAATTCGGAACCATCAGCACCGGGGCCAGCGACGACATCATGCGGGCAACTGAGCTGGCACGCCGCATGGTCACGGAATTCGGCATGAGCGAAAAGCTCGGTTCGGTGCGCTACGCGGGTCAACAGCTCCAATACCTTGGCGGATCGGTCGAGGACAATAGCCAGATCAGTCCTGAGACTCGCGAGGTGATCGATACGGAGGTGCAGCGTATCGTGACCGAACAATACGTGCGCGCTCAGGCGCTGCTGAAAGATCACCATGCGGCCCACGATACTTTGGCCCGGCAACTGCTGAAGCAGGAGACGGTGAGTGGGAGTGACGTGAAAAGGGCGCTGGAGACTGTTCCGGGTTCGGAATCTCCTGCGGGTGCCGGGCAGGCGCCGGGAAGGACGGCGTAATGCGAAATGTATTGCCCACGCTTTTCCTGCTGATCCCACTCGCTGTATTCGGTCCGCGCAGCTCCGCGCAGCCGAATGCGCGCCTGCAGACATTCTTCGTGCAGAACATCGGTCTGACCCAGGATGAGATCGAACAAATCAACAACGGCAATCCGGTGGTGAAGAGCCTGCCCCCGCGCGCGCCGACCGAGGTCTTTCTGTTTGGCGCGGTGTACATTCACGCTTCACCTGAAAGCTATCTGAAACTCGTTCTGGATTTTGACCGCATGCGCAGGTTTCCCAGCTACCTGGCTCTGGGAGTATTCCAGCAACCGCCGCGACTCGCCGATCTGAACGGCTTTTCGCTCGACAGCGACGACCTCCGCGACTTGCAGAACTGCCGAGCCGGCGACTGCTTGATTCAATTACCCGGCGGCACGATCGAGGAGCTTCAGCGGTCGATCAATTGGTCGGCTCCCGATGCAACCCAACGAGTCGACATGTTCCTGCAGAATCAGGCGCTGCATCTTCTCCAGGCTTACCAGCGCGAAGGCAACAATGCGCTTGGCGTCTATAACGACAAACCCAATCCAACCTACGTGGCCCAACAGTTTGCCTACATGCTCAGTTATTCCAAAGCGTTGCCGGCGCAACTGCCGGTTTTCTACAGTTATCTCCTCGCCTATCCCGCGGTGAAGCCCGCAAATGTGGAAGACCGTTTCTATTGGACCAAAGTGAAGTTCGGACTGAAGTCAACTCTGCGTATCATTCATTTGGCGGTGATGAAAGGGGACCCGGCAGACGATGTGGCTTATGCCGTAGCCGAGAAGCAGCTCTATTCGAGCCATTACTTTGATACCGCGCTGAGTCTCTCCTTCTGCGCCCGAGGCCGCGACAGCTCAGGCCGTCAGGGCTTTTATCTGATCATGGCCATGGGTTCCGAACAGTCGGCCCTGGTCGGCCTCAAAGGCGAGGTAATTCGAAAGGTCGCGGTAGGACGCTCGACTTCCAATCTCCAGGCCGCGCTCACCAATGTAAGGAATGCGTTGGAAGCGGGCCGCGAGCCCTGAGGCTGCTGCAAACCCCATGCGCCCCGCGTTTCGAATCGAGAGAATGACGTGGCTGCGGCGCCGATCGGGTGAAACTCTATACTTGTCTTTCGCGGCAGCCGCAACATGATGTCGGTTTCCAATATCCACGTGCTTGCAACAGCCTTCCTGATGGGATTGGCAGCGGCCGCGCCGATTGGTCCTGTCAACATGATGGCCATTCGTCGCGGAGTGGCCGGAGGTTGGCGACACACCGTTGCCTGTGCAATCGGCTCCATCTTCGGCGACTTGGCGCTCTTCTCCCTGGCTCTCTTCGGAGGTCGCTACTTCCTGCCCAGTCTGTCGAATCGAAAGCTTCAGACCGTACTCATGGCCGTAGGTGTCGGCGTGATGTTCCCCGTGGGAATATACTTCCTGAGTCTTGCCGTCAAGCATCCTCGCCGGGCCTTCAGCAGCGCTCGCCGGCGCTGGAGACAGGGACCGATCCCCGTGCGTCTCATCGGGGAAACTGCCAAAGCTGCGGCCCTGACTCTCTTCAACCCTTTGACCTTGCTTTATTGGGTTGCTGTCACGTCCAGCTGGCTCCCTTTCGCCTATTCCGTGTTGGGCAACAAAGCCCCTGGATGGGGAACCCTGATGGTGGGCCTGGGCCTGACAGTCTGGTTCACGGCGCTCATTCTCTTCGTCCGCTTCATTCCCCATCGAACCGGCGCGATCTTCTTCCGCCTCGCCAACGCAATCCTGGGCTTCGTGCTCCTGGGCTTCGGCGTGTATTGCGCAGTCGTTCTGTTCCGCCATCTGCTGAGTTGAAAACGCCGGGCTCAACATGTGTTGATCGCAGGATTGATTGGTCGTCGCCGCGGGGCTCCGCCTCGCCGCGCTCCTAAACAGCTTCCTGCACTTTCATCACCAGGGTGGTGATGGTTTCATCGCCTTTGAGAATCATTTGATGCGGCGTGCCCGCCGGCACATGCGCCACATCGCCCGGCCGCAGTTTTTGCGCCGTGCCGCCTTCAATGGACGCGCCGCGAGTTTCTCCGGGCGCGACGATGCGCGCCCCCGCGACCGTGCCGCCGGTCACGAGCGTAGCCGCTCCGGCAAGCACCACGAAGAGATCCGCAAAGCGCTCGTGCACCTCGACCTCGCCGCTGCGGCTGCGGAAGGAGAGCATGGCAAAGTGCTGGGGATACTCCTTGAGCGTCTCCGACGCTGAGCCGTCGCCGTGTTTCGCCATTTTGCGCAGAACCGCGGCCCGCTCGAGCAGGACCGGCTGCGACCAGTGGTCGACCGGGTTCTTGGGCCCGCGCGGCTTGGGAGCCACCTCGTCCAGATTCAAGTCCTTCAGGATTTCCTTTGCGATACGCTCCATGGTGTTTCCTCTTTCTGATCAATGGGTGGTCAGACTTTAGAGCCCTGCCAGCTTGCGCGCACGCTTGAAGACGTTGAACAGCATGGGCCGCGTGAGCTTGCCGGTATTTGTATTCTGCAGCGAGGGATGGTAGCTGGCGAGGGCAATGAGCCCACCCGGCAGTTGGTATTCGGCTCCGTGCGCGAAGACGAAACCGGTACGTTGTGGCAAACGGCCGAGGCGCGATTCGTGCGCCAGCAGGCCGTCGAAGGCGATGCGGCCCAGGCACACCACCACGCGCAACTCCGTGAGCAGCTTCATCTCGAGGTCGAGCCACGGCGCGCAATTGCGCAGCTCTTCCGGCGTGGGTTTGTTGCCCGGCGGAGCGCAGCGCGCCACGGAGGTGATCCAAAGGCCGCTCAGCTTCATGCCATCTTCGCGCGAGGTCGCGGTGGGTTGCGATGCGAATCCGGCTGCGTGCAGAACCGGGTACAAAAAGTCGCCCGAGCCGTCGCCGGTGAAAGGCCTTCCGGTGCGATTGGAGCCATGCGCTCCCGGCGCCAGCCCCAGCGCCAGCACGCGCGCTTTGGGGTCGCCGAATGAGGGCACGGGACGGCCCCAGTATTCCCAATCGGCGTAGGCGCGGCGCCGCTTGCGCGCCACTTCAGCCGAGTGCGCGCGCAGACGCGGACACAGATGGCACGCAACAATGCGCGCATTCAACGCTTGGAGGGTTGTGGGCCCGGCCATGAGGAGATTTTACTTCCGCGCGGTTGCGGATCGCAGCCAGTGAGAGGGTTGGCGAAGGTGATGCGAGTTTTTCAGTACACGCCGGGAATCAGGCGCTTGGTGGTGCGCATGTACTCCGCGTATTCTTCGCCGAAGGCGCCGAGCAGCGCCGCTTCTTCCACATGGATGCGGTACACAACTGCAAGCGTGGGAGGAATGAAAGCGGCCGCCAGGCAGGCCCAGTCATGTGCGTGCAGCCCGATGGCCAGGAAGATCATCTCCATGCCCAGATACGATGGATGCCGGACCACGCGGTAGAGGCCTGCCCGCTGAATCGTCTGCGCGGCGTGTGTGGCTACATTCGCGGTGAACCATTTGCCCAGCGTAAGAATCGCGGTGATGCGCACCACGAGCCCGGCGGCCAGCAGGGCAACGCTCGCAGCGCGCAGCCAGGTTTCGCCGGCGTGCATGTCTGCAAGCTTCAGGTGGCGCATCCAGCCGCTTAATGTGAGCGAAAGAATGATGACCACCCACAGCAGGACCTGTGTTCCTTGGTCCTGGACGTTTGCCTTCGCTCGCCGCGCGCGCGTCCCCACGGCGATCGCAACCTCAAGCACGATCCACGCCCAATACAACCCGACCCACAGCGTTCCCAGGCTCACTTGCAACTCCGCATGAATTGTATACGCGGGCTCCGTTGGCGCAGTTCCACGCAGCGCATCCGGCGTGGTCGGCGTTTCGGTGGTAAGCTGGTCAGCAATTCATCCGGCGAGGTGCTCATGGTGCTGCAAGTTTGTGCCAAGGTGTCCGCTCTCCGCTTTCTTACGGGCCTGTTTTTGGTTCTCACGGCGTGCGGCTTTGCGGCGCGCGCCGCCTATGCAGTGTCATGCCCGGTGGTCCACCATGGACCGCCCTCCGACGCCGACAAGGCCTACCTCGCGGCCGATTACAAGACGGCGGAGGACCTCTACCGGGCCGAACTGGCTGCGAGCCCGGGAAATTCAGAAGTTACCAAAGGTCTCGTCCACAGTCTTCTCGAGGAACAGAAGATCCAGGAGGCATCCGACGCCGTGAATGCGGCGCTGGCTGCCAATCCGCATGTGCCGGCGCTGATTACGTTGCGCGGCGAAGTGGAATTGCGCGAGGGCGAACCGTGGACCGCGCTCGGTTCCGCAGGCGAGTCGTTCAAACTGGACCCATGCAATCCGCGCACGCGGTTGCTGCTGGCTCGGCTTTCGAAGCTCAATTCCTACTACGCCTCGGCTCAGGAGCATATCAACGCTGCTCATAGTCTTGATCCCGACGATCCCGATATTCTGTTCGAATGGATCGCAACGCTGCCGCCCAGGCAGCAAATTGCCGTCCTGGAGAGCTTGCTGTCGACGCAGAGCGGCGACCCCCAGGAAATAAAAGCGTTCCGCAGCCAGCTCGATGAACTGAAGAAGTTAATTGAAGGGTCAGCGCCGCCTTGCCGCCTGGTGTCGGATACGGCCTCGACGGAGATACCATTTGTCGATCTGATGACCGACGCCACGCATCAGGCCGCCTACGGAATGGTGGTCAATTTCAATGGCCACGACGCCCGGCTTCTCATCGACACCGGGGCCGGCGGACTCACCGTGAGCCGCTCCGTGGCCAGGCGCGTAGGGCTGAAGACGTTTGCGAAAACCGAGATCGGTGGCATTGGCGATGAGGGCAACAAGGCCGCCTTTGCCGCGTATGCCGACTCCATCCGTATTGGCGGACTCGAGTTTCAAAACTGCACGGTGTCGGTGCTCGACAGCTCAAGTGTGGTCGGTTCTGACGGTCTGATCGGAACGGATGTCTTTTCGAGGTTCCTGGTCACCCTGGACTTTCCAGGGAAAAAACTCATTCTCGATCCGCTCCCGCCGCGGCCGGGTGAGGCGCAAACGCAGATGAGATTGATCACAATCGGCGCCCAGGACGATAACGACGATTCTTTGGCCGCGATAAATCGCAGTCCTGCCGCGCAAAACGCGCCGCATGTTCTCCACGACCGCTACATCGCTCCCCAGATGCAGGACTACATGCGCGTCTTTCGCGTGGGACACGATCTCCTGGTGCCTGCGCAACTCAATGGAAAGGAGTTCAGGCTCTTTATTCTCGATACGGGTGCCAATGACACCTTCATTTCGCCGGAAGCCGCCCGCCGGGTGACAGACGTTTACCACGAAAGCAGCATCGGGGTTCAGGGCATCAGCGGAGAAGTGAAGAAGACCTATATGGCGGGAGATCTGACCTTCCGTTTCGCGCAACTTTCTGAACGGGTTCACAAGGTCGTGGCATTCGATATGTCCGGTACATCCAGGGAGATCGGAATCGAGGTGGCGGGCTTCCTGGGGGCGACCACGTGGGAACTGATGACGATCCACATCGATTATCGTGACGGACTGGTGAAGTTCGACTACGATCCCAAGCGCGTTCCGAATGTCGATTACCGCAATGGGTCGGTGCGGTAGCGCGCCTTTCCCTGCGATGCGAACGGCCGCTGCGCAAGCCTGACGCGGCAAACCACTACATGCATTGCCCATCGCAAGACGGTCTCGACCATGTGCCATACTGAATCTGTCTTTGCATTCCTCACGCGGAGCGGGGAGCGAGGAAAGTGCCCGGTCAACCCAACCCGGAGTTCTTGCGGCGCGCCATTGCGCTGGCCACCGAGAATGTGGCCACGGGCAAGGGAGGGCCGTTCGCGGCGGTCATCGTGCGCGACGACAGGATTGTGGGCGAGGGCGCAAACTCCGTGACGACAACCAACGACCCCACGGCGCATGCCGAGGTAAACGCCATCCGCGCCGCCGCCAAGGCGCTGGGAACCTTCACGCTGGCCGGTTGCGACCTCTATACCAGTTGCGAGCCGTGTCCCATGTGCCTGGCAGCCGCATACTGGGCGCGGCTTGACGCCGTGTACTACGGAGCCAGCGCCGCCGATGCCGCCCGCGCCGGATTTGACGACGCGTTTCTCTACGCGGAACTGCGGAAAGACCCTGCCGGCCGCAAGCTCCGCTCCACGCAACTGCTGGGCGACGAGGCGTGGGCCAGCTTTGCCGCGTGGATCGCAGCACCGAACAAGGTCGAATACTAAGCGCTCTCGATTATCTTCGGGCAACGGTTCGGCTCGCATCGTTCCGCCGACCGAGAGTTACCAGCATCAGCAAGCCCTGGAGCACAAGCACAAACGCGATCACGAAAACAAAGCCCTCAAAATGGACGGCGCGTGCATTGCGAAGAAAGCTGAACACGCCCAAGCCGATGAGCGCCGCTGCTGCCGCCCAAAGCCAACGTTCACTGCGCACGCCAAGATCAAACAGGCGCACCAGCAGCGTGGCCAGGCCGGCTGCTGCAATGAGCAAGGCGACGGCGGCGCGTGTTGCAAATCCGGGATGACGCAGCAGGCACTCCATGAATGCCAACCAGCAACCGCACAGGAACGTGAACAATGAGCTCGAGTAAAGCAACTTGGTCATCGCTCCCCCTTCCACGAAGCATCGCAGCTCAACGCAACGGCATATACAGCAAACGAGAGGCATTTCTATTTTGGCATGACACTACTCTTGCCGCGTCCTTGACCGTGCGGCACCAGCTTGCGTATGCTGCGAACGTTTACCCCTCGTGGTCCGCGTTCAGTTTCACGCTGCAAAGGGAGATCCCGCATGAGCACCGCTGCCACGGCCGCAACTCCCGCGCCGAAGAAGGGCGCGAAGCCAATGCTGGTGCGCCGCGCCGCGGTGCTGGGCGCAGGAACCATGGGCTCGCGCATCGCCGCGCATCTGGCCAACGCCGGAATCCCGACGCTCCTGCTTGATCTACCTCCAAAACATGAAACCGCGGAGCGCGCGCCTGCCGTCGCAGGTCTTGATGCGCTTGCGAAATCGAAGCCTGCGGCATTCTTTGAGGCATCGCTGAGCCGCCTCATCACGCCCGGCACCTTCGACGACGATCTGCCCGGGATTCGCGCGTGCGATTGGGTAGTCGAAGCCGTCGCCGAGAACCTCGAAATCAAGACCGCGTTGCTCCAGCGCGTTCTGCCGCACCTCGGCGCTCACGCGATCCTCACCACCAACACCTCCGGCCTGCCCATCGCCCGCATCGCTGCCGCCGTTCCCGGCCTTGACAAAAGATTTTTCGGGACGCACTTCTTCAATCCGCCGCGCTACATGCGCCTCGTGGAAGTGATCCCCGCGCCGGAAAGCGATCCCGAGCTGGTCGCCGCCTTTTCCGCTTTTGCCGATCGCACGCTCGGCAAAGAAGTCGTGTTTGCGCACGACACGCCGAACTTTATTGCCAACCGCATCGGCATCGCGGTGATGTTCAATGCTGCGAACCTGATGCTGGAGCGGGGGCTCACAGTTGAAGAAATTGACGCGCTGACCGGACCCGCCGTCGGCTGGCCGCGCACCGGAACCTTTCGCCTCGCCGACCTCGTAGGCATCGACATTCTGGCGCATGTCGCCGCCAACTTTCCCGAGGGCGTGAGCGGAGGAAAATTCGCGCCGGTTCTCGGCGAGCTGCTGAAGCGAAGTTGGCTCGGCGATAAGTCCGGACAGGGTTTCTACAAAAAAGTTCGCGGCGCGGACGGCAAAGACGAGCGCCTGGTTCTGGATCTTGCGACCTTCGAATACCGGCCTCTAGCGAAAGCCGCGCTGCCCGCGCTGGAAATGGCGAAAAACGCCGCGACGCTGCCCGAGCGCCTGCGCCTGCTGCTCGCGAACGACCCCGCCAAGGACAAGGCCGCGGCGTTTTTGTGGCCGTTTCTGGCGTCGCTGTGGAGCTTCGCCGCCGAGCGCATCGGTGAAGTCGCCGACGACGCGCCCGCGATCGATGCCGCGATGCGCGCCGGCTTCAACTGGGAGATGGGCCCCTTTGA
>Ga0181533_1006465_pt1 | contig 10625 bp, 6 predicted proteins | sample PEATcosm2014_Bin_45_FD_119772 | JGI IMG/M metagenome (GOLD analysis project Ga0181533, IMG submission 119772) | Peatland microbial communities from MTU Mesocosm Facility, Houghton, MI, USA - PEATcosm2014_Bin11_60_metaG | ecosystem: Environmental > Terrestrial > Soil > Wetlands > Peat | place...
CGGTAGTGAAGCGAGTGATACCCGTGACGGTCCAACCCGAGAGCAACTTGCCCTGGACGCCGTGTGCTGATTTGGTGAAGGGCAAATCATAACTGTAGCTCATGACAAAATTGTGGGTTAAGTCAAAGGTGGAAAGTGCCCGGCTAGCGCGTGGATTATAGGGATTAGGCTCATCATAGAAACCGGAAGAATTGTCGAAGGACTTGGACCAGGTATAAGCACCCAGGAACCGGAACCTGCCGACATCCTTTTGCACACTGGCCTGCAAGGCATCGTAGGCCGAATTGGCCTCGGTGGCCTCCCACGGGTTGCTCTGGAAATCGAGCAGGCCCTGGGACAGCCCACGACCCGAGGTCACCGAATAGGGCCGGGTTCCGTAGGAGACAACCTGGTTGGGATTGCTGGCGCTGTTGTAAATGGTATCTTCGCCGTATTGGCCGCAGCCCTGACCCGCAGGCACAACCGGGGGCTGAAGAGCCAAGCATGTAGCGGCGTTCCCGGGATTCAATTCGATCTCGTTAAGCAGGTGATGGCCCCGCGATCCCACGTAGCCAACGGTCAGCACAGCCGAACGCGCAAGTTCGCGCTGGATGGTGAGATTGAACTGCTCGGAATAGGGAAGCTTATTGTCGGTCCGGTACGTAGGCGCGGTAGCGATGGGAAGATATTGATCCCAGATTCCGGTGGCTCCTGGCGGCGGAATGGTGAAGGGGAAGCGCTGCCCGGGGAAATTGGCTGCGCCGGCACGGGACTCGTAAGGCTGTTCCAGATATACCGGCACGGGACTGACGTAGAACAGCCCGAATGGAGGATCACCCACTTCGTTGAACAGGGTCAGATCCTCGATTGCCGTGTAGTAGATCCCACCACCGGCGCGAATGCTGGTCTTTCCCGGACCGCCAAAAATCTTTCCTAATACGCCCTCTCGGGCGCTGGGCGAGTAGGCGATACCAAGCCGAGGAGCAAACCGGTTGTATTGCGTCGGAGCAAGCGTTCGTGGCACTCCAGGATCGCCTGGGAACTCAAAGCCTTCCGGGGCATCCGGATAGATTTTCGATTGCTTTCCGGGCACAAAGGTTTGAAGCCGGTTCTTTGTGTCATAGAAGGGCTGGCTGACATCCCAGCGCAATCCGTAGTTGATGGTCAGATCAGGCGTAGCCTTGAATGTGTCCTGTACGTAAAGCCCGAAGTATTTGGTGCGCGAGTCCAGGAGCTGAAGACTGGTTTGATTGAAGAAGTCCGGGGCGCCCAATAGGTAGTCAGCGAAATCGTTGCCGGTTTCGCCTCCCGAGAACGTGAACCAGCCATTCGGGGTGTAGGTGTTGCGTTCGTTGACCTGGATATAGCGGACATCGCCGCCAAATTTGAGGCTGTGTCTTCCCTTCACTTTCGTAAAATTGTCCGTGATCTGATACGTATTGTTGTACTGGCCAGTAATGCCGTCGGGCATTCCGAAGGATGCGCCCGTGTTGTTCAGACCGATCGACGGTACACCTTCATACTTTGGATTTGACGGGATGACGCCTAAGCCCCCCTTCATAAACCCAAAGTCGGTGATATTGCCGAGTCCCTCGATGGGCCTATTTTTCAGGAAGGCGAAGCGCGTATAGCTCACATGGAACTCATTGACCGTATTGGCATTGAAGATGGTCGTGTAATTTACCCCGATCTGCTGCGCGCGGGATGGCGTGTCCACCGCAAAGCCCGGGAGGTTGGAGAGTGGATTGTAGGGAGCCTGGTAATCGGCGTCGTCCCAGTGATAATAAGCAGAGAGCGTCCCGCCGTGGCCAGTGTTCAGGTCAACCTTCACCCCGAACTTATGGTCCTTCACATTGGACTTGTAGGCCGAACTGGAAAAATAGGGCTGGCCGTTGCTCGTTCCGGTCAGTGTAGGGATAAACTTCAATGTGTTCACCGCCGCCGGGGACCAGGCTGATTGAGGAATCACGGGACCGTTGGCTCCGGGAAATACGCACTGCGTATTGTCAGTGCAAGGCGCGCCGTATGGTTGGTCGGTGGCGAGATTAACGTCTGTCGCCTGGAAATAGTACGGCTCGCCGGGAGTGACCGTCTGACCCGTAAGGGCCTGCAGGCGCTGCGTCAATACGGCAGCCATGTTCGTGGCCGTGCTGCCGCTGCGGACGGTTTTCGGTACGTATATCGTATTGTTAGGATCATTGGGGTCTGTTATCTGTGTGTTAAAGGTCCCGAATCCCGTCGTTGCAAGATCCGAAAAATCACCGCCTCGCTCAAGATTCGATGGCACTGGAATGATGCCCGAGGACACGCCTGCCACTTCACGCGTGCCCTGATAATCGCCAAAAAAGAACATCTTGTTTTTGACGATAGGGGTGCCGATGGTGCCGCCGAACTGATTCCGCTTCAGCTCGCCACGTGTCAGGTCAAAGTAATTGCGCGAGTCCATTGCGTCATTGCGGAGGAATTCGTAGACCGAACCGTGCACTTCGTTGGTTCCGCTCTTGGTTACGACATTGACAATCGCCCCGGAAAACCGCCCGTATTCGGCATTGAATGAGCTCGTGAGCAGGCGGAATTCCTGGATCGAATCGAGTGTCGGAACGATCGAGGCACCGTTATTGACACTTTCTTCTACGTCGCCGCCGTTCACCAGAAAGGAGTTGGCGGACTCACGCTGCCCATTGACCGACATCTGACCAGAATTGCCGTTGCCGGAAACCGGACGGTCATTGACGGCGTCGCCAGACGCAACCGGCACCACGCCCGCCTGGAGGCCCATCAGGTCAATGTAGCTGCGGCCGTTCAAGGGCAGAGTCGTCATCTTCTTGTCGGAGATGACGTCGCCCAGTTGCGTATTGCTGGTGTCCACCTGGGCGGCGTTGGCAACAACTTCCACCGTCTCCTTGAACGCGTATACCTTGAGTGTGAAGTCGGCGCGGTACTTCTGGTTCACGTCGAGCTTGATGCCGGTCAGAGCGGTGGTCTGGAAGCCCGAAAGTTCCACCTGCACGGAATAGTTCTCGCCCACCGGGACGCTCAGAAACTCGTAGGTGCCGTCCGCGTTCGTCTTCACCTTGCGAACCAGCCCGGTGTTCAGGTTGTGTAAAGTTACGCTGGCGTTGGCTACGGCCGCGCCACTGGAATCCACTACGGTTCCCAAAATCCCGCCGGTCACTTCGGCATAGAGGATTTGTCCGGCACAGAGCAGGATTGCGGCAAAGCTGCAAAACCAGAACTTGGCGAGCGATTGGCGCTTCATGCAGCACCTCCAGGGTCAGTCTCGGGGCAGAGGCGAGAGGTGCCTGATAAATTACTCAGTAGCTCCCCTCATCCGATATCCCTTCATCCAGTGCCTGCCACATTGGAGTTACTTCATGATGCGCGTCTTTATAAAGGGCCGTCTTGCCGGAGGTACCACAGAAGCAGCCGCCGGTAAAGGTTGGCAGGTCCATGCGCATTATTTTGAACGGGGACACATAACCGCATATGTAGGTTGGTTGTCAACAAAAAAATTGGGGAACCGCCCCCGGCCGGCCTTCCACAGATCAGCTGTCCTTATAGCTAAGTCCATCTTGTTCAAATGTATGCGAGAATAATTCAAAACAATTATCTGGCCTTGGTTTGGACCAACTAGGGCAGTTGTCGGATCGTCTCCTGCACTCTATGTATGCTATGTGTATATGTTCGAGCCTCACAGATGGCAGCGGATTTTGCGGATCTGGAGCCGCACTTCATTGTGCTTCTGTTTCTTTCTTGGCGTCATCATCGCGCGCCTGGTCGTCGTGCGGATCCTGTTGTTCCTGTTTGTGCAAGCGTTTGAATTCCGCAAGCATGTGCTCCGATTTTTCGGGCTCTCCGAGTTTGGCGTAGATCCGGCCCAGCTGATAGTAGGCTGCGATCAACCCCGGGTCGTACCTTATGGCCTGTTCTAACTGCAGTGTAGCTGCCCGCAAATGACTGGAACTGGCCAAGAGTTTCCCTAGCTCGTAGTGCGACAATGCGTATTCCGGCTTGAGTTGGATCGCTTTTCTGAAAAACCGTTCCGCCTCCGCGTTTCTGTCCATGCGTTCCAGCAGGATTCCGAGATGACAGTTGAGACGGGCGTTCCCTGGTTGCAGAGCGACGGCGCGACGTAGAGAGGTCTCAGCATCGTCCATTTTCCCTAAGTTCACCAAGGCAATGGACTGCACAAATAGCGCCCTCGCCGACTTAGGGTTCAGTTCCACAGCCCGCGCCAAATTCTTCACAGCCTCTTCGTAGAGACGGAGGAAATACGAACTCACACCCGCAAGGTAGTAAGGCTGCTCCCAATTGGGGGCGAGCGTGATGGCCTTTTGCGCCGTCTGCAGAGCTTCATTCTGGTCCCCAGCACGCTGCAACAGACGCGTCCGCAGCACCAGAATCTGTGGGTTATCAGGGGCGAGATCCAGGGCCTGTTCGGATTCCCTGTCGGCTTCGGGGAATCGATGGGAAAGATAGTAAGCACTGGCGCGCAGGTAATGGTCGTCCGACGTTCTCGGTTCCCCAATCGTCAGAAGGACTTCGTCTGGTTGTCCGGATTGCAGGTACGCGACCGCCAATTGATGGCGAAGCTCGGCGTCATCCCCGCGACTGCGAAGGGCCCTCTGCAGGTAGGGAACAGCATCTTTAGGCTGGTCTCTCTGCAGGAAAAGCTGCCCGATCGCCGTGCACCATTGAGAGTCAATCCCAAACTGCTTGGCCGAATCCCTGGCCTCCGCTCGCGCTGCAGCGACTTGTCCGATCTCGAGTTCTGCTCGAACGATATTGAATGTTACATCGGGGCGCTTCGGATCGAGCGCTCTTGCGCGCTTCAATTTGATGAGCGCCTCGGCGGGATGGCCCAGTTCCTGAAGCACCATCCCGAGGTTGTACATCGCATCTGCTTGCCTGGGATCGAGCTTCACCGCTTCCTCGAGCTGCGCGCGTGCCTCCTGGAGTTTTTGTTCCTTCACATAAGCCAGCGCCAGATCGTAATGGCCGGAGTACGACCGGGGCTGCAGCAGGAGTGCTCTTTGGTAGTGCTGGATCGAATCGGCGGTTGCGCCGTTACGGAATTCAGTCAGACCTAGCAGCAGATATGCATCTGCGCACCGGGGGGCGACCTGGACGGCTTGGTTCAGCTCTTGGACTGCGGTCAGCGAATCCTTGGCATTGATGGCGGCCTGGGCGCTGCCCAGGTGGGAACGGGCCTTTGCACAACCTGGCCCTTGGTCCTGGGCGGATGCGCTCGCCACCAGCTGCGCCAGGAGGAGCAGCACAAACCAGGGATTATTCCTGTGTTGCTTCATCCAGCCGGTGACGCGTCCGGAAAATTCCGTCAAGCGGAGGTTGGAGATCGCAGAACCGCCAAGCCGTTGCACGGGTCGAGAATATCACTAGCGGAAAATGGTTTCATTTCGACTCTATCGTTCCCGTAACGGCTAATCTCGGCTCCAACCTTTGTTATTCACAATTCCCTTTCCTTCTCGTATCGTGACCAGTTGGTTGGCCGGTATAGCGTTGTAGCGTTCGTGCAGGCCGTTTGGCCAGTAGATGTCTAGGTCCACTACCTTGGACTCTCCGATGCCGAAATGCAGACGAGGATCGCTTGAGGAGTAGTAACTGGACTGACTAACCCTGGCTTGTGCCTGGACTTTATTTCCGTAGTGAACCAAGACTCGGGCGCCGATGGCGCTACGATTGGATTTCACGCCCTCCAGTAGGATCTTGATCCAGTTCTGCTTGCCGGTAAGGTCGTTTCGCAGCAATGACGGCGGTTCATTCATATTGACAATCAGAACGTCGATATCGCCGTCATTGTCGAAGTCCCCAAAAGCACAACCACGTCCGGAATGAGGTTCCATGACGCCCGGCCCCGCCTCCTCCCCGAGTTCTTCAAACACCCCATTCCCCAGGTTCCGGAAAACAATGCGTTGCGTTTTGTAGGGATAGTCTGGCAGCTTGCGCTCGACCTCCGGGTAAACACCTCCGGTGACGATAAAGATGTCCGGATACCCATCATTGTCGAGGTCGGCAACTCCTGTGCCCCAACTTACGAACCTAGTCTCAACGCCGATTTTTGTGGCCCGAGTCCGGTCATCGAAGTTGCCCGTGCCATCGTTGCGGTAAATGCCGCAAGTATCACCCATGAAATGCGTCTTGAACAGATCCAAGTGTCCGTCCAAGTCGTAGTCTCCGATGCCGACTCCCATTCCTGCCTGCTCCATGCCGTCGTCGCTCAATGCGACACCGCGAACCACACCTTCCTCCCGAAACGTGCCGTTGTGATTGTTCATGAACAGCAAACTGGGAGTGGAATCACATGCCACGAAGATGTCGGGCCATCCGTCCCCGTCAAAATCCGCCGCGACGACTGTCATTCCATAGCTTTCAGTGCCCTTGTCAATTCCTGCTTCCTTGCTGACGTCGGTGAACGTACCGTCGCCGTTGTTGCGATACAGCAGGTGGCGTCCGGTTGGCAGCCCGAGCGGTCCGCAATTCACCGGAATTCCTTTCCAATTGCAGGTCGCACCCTCCCCCGGCACTGGAGCTTTCTCCAGATCGAAGCGTATGTAGTTGGAAACGAACAGATCCAGGTGGCCATCCCGGTTGTAATCGAGGAAGCTGCAGACAGCTCCCCAGCGGGTTTCGGCGCTGAGCAGTCCCGCTTCTTTGGTGACGTCGGTAAAGGTGCCGTCGCCATTGTTTCGATAGAGCCGGTTCTGTCCAAAATAGGTGCAAAAAATGTCTTCCAATCCGTCGTTGTTGTAGTCTCCGATGCAAACGCCGTTCGCCCATCCCACCGCATGCAGCCCAGCACTCTCGGTCACGTCAGTGAAAGTACCGTTGCGATTGTTTTTGTACAGGCGATTGGTGGCTTGTTCTGGCGCGCCCTCAAGGCGTGTTCCACAGAGCAGAAAGATGTCCATCCACCCATCGTTGTTGTAGTCGATGAAAGCACATCCGCAACCATTCGCCTCAAGGATATATTTCTTGGATTCGATTCCCCCATAAATGGTGGGTTGGTGTAACCCAGCCGACTTTGCGACGTCAACCAAACGCGCATTGAAGGGACGTCCCGAACTGGCCGGGCGAGCCTGGGGTTTCACGCCCCGCGAGGCAATGCCCTGCTGCTGGGCGAGGGCAACAAAATCGCTCGGAATCAGTAACGCACTCAGAGTACCGGTAACAAAGGAGCGGCGCGTGATTCTCATAGAGGCCATGGTTTAGATGGTTATCGTGAACTGCTGGTACTTCGCGGATGCAGGCCACGCTGGCATTTTACCGTTTCGGCGGCACGTCGGTTGCTGGTCTTTCAACGAGCCTAGTCACTACAGTTTTGTTGAAGGCGAGCCTTGGCTCGGAAAAGTACCCGTCAGATGGGGTAGCTTCAGGATTGTCTTCCGACACCCGCTTCTCGCCGACAAGCGCCCCTCCAAAACGCATCTCACCATGCGCTTCTCGCGGCACGGCAGAGACGCGCACTCCTCCAGCTTCTACCTTCATCTCGAGCGCGGCGGATGAGGGTCTGCCACGCGATCGTAGAGCGCTGCAGCCTCCCAGGCTGCCCTTCGAGCAAAGCCCGAAGGTTCATCGCTCCCCGCGCTGCCTGCGTATCTCCTCCAGTCTCTTCTTCAAATACTCCCGGTACTCCTCCTGCAGCTTCGGATCTTTCGGAGAACCATAGATCTCTGACGATTTGTACTTGCCTTCATCGAACTTCTTCTTTGTCCACTCATCGTGAACATGGATCTCGTCGGCGCGATCGAGCACCTCCTCCACGAGTTGCGGCGGAATAAAATAAACGCCTTCGCGATCGCCAATTACAAGATCACCCGGCATCACAGTGACCCCGCCGATCCTCACCGGAATATTGATGCCCGTTAGCATCACGTTCCCAATGGGAGTGGGATCCGCCGCGCGAAAGTATCCGGGCATGTCGATCTCAGACAGCCCATCCAGGTCGCGGATGCTGCCGTCGACGACTAACCCGCCGCCATTCGTCGCTTTCATCACGTAATAGAAGAGATTGTCCCCGACAATCGTGCCGCCCAGCTTTTTGCCGAAAAGATCGACCACCAGCACATCACCCGGTTGCAGCATGTCGATCGCCGTCTGATTCATCAGGCGCGGCAGGCCGTGTGCTTTGGCTTTGTTCTCCGCAACCTCGTCAACATCCGCTCGCAAAGGCATGAATTGCACGGTGAACGCGCGTCCTACCATGGTCTTCCCGGGATGTAACACCTGAAATCCGTCGGCGTACTGATTATTGAAATCCCTCTCGTGCAACGTCGCCCACACCTCTTCCGACGAAAGATGACGGGCCCGCTCTATCATGGAATCCGGCACTTTCGGCCGCCCGTCAGGAAGCCTGTCAAACGGAGACGACGCTGTGTAGTCGATCAGTTCCTGCTTCGAGAACGTGAACAACTGGGCATGAGCGTACTCCGAGGCGAGAAGAACCAGAACGCAAACGATCTTGACGAAATTTCCAGGGGACGTGCGCCAAGCCATTTTCAGCAATGTCATTCCACTCTCCTCAATTCTCGTGATGTTTTAAAACCTGCTGTTTGCCGTCGAGCTTACAATTGTATGTCGCAAAGAGATACATGTGAAAGCCGCAACGCGGCTAAAACACGTGTACTTGCGGCACGGCAGAATAACGCCTGCTTGCGGCACTCTGGACGAGCGGCGCTTTAGCTCCGCTAATGGGCTGCTGATCCGAAAGGGTTTCAGCTCCGGTGTTTTTCTAACCCCAACTTTGGCACCAGAGGATAAACAAATGAACACCAGGGGACTAGATCGTCGTGATCTCTTGAAAACCTCGGCCTTGGCGATGGGCGGCGCGTTTCTTGCTGAGACCGCCGAAGCCTACCCCAGGGCGGTCAACATTGATTCCAGTCCCTCGACGTTGAAGATCACGGACCTGCGGGTAGCGACGGTAGTGAAGCCCGGCCCGAGCCCATGTCCGATCATCCGCATCGACACCAACCAGGGCGTGTACGGTCTGGGTGAGGTCCGCGATGGCGCAAGCCCCACGTACGCCTTGTTCTTGAAGAGCCGCATCGTTGGCGAGAATCCCCTACAGCTCGACAAGATTTTCCGCAAGATCAAGCAATTCGGCGGACACGCCCGCCAGGGCGGCGGGGTCTGCGCCATTGAAATGGCTCTCTGGGATATCGCCGGCAAAGTCTACAACGCTCCCGTTTACGCGCTCATCGGAGGCGGCAAGTTCCGCGACAAGATTCGCATCTACGCCGACACCACCGAGTCGAAGGACCCGAAGATCTAAGCTCAGCGCATGAAAGAGCGCAAGGAAGCCATGGGCCTGACCTGGCTCAAGATGGACCTGGGAATCGAGATGGTATCCGACACTCCCGGCACCGTCACCAACCCCACCGACCTGAATCAATGGCAAGCCAACCAACTTCCCCATCCTCTCCTCGGAATGGAAGTCACGGACAAAGGCATCGCTATGCTTGAGCAATATGTCGCTGCCGTGCGCGATGCAGTCGGCATGGAAATTCCGCTCTCAATGGATCATCTGGGCCACCTGGGAGTGAAGTCGATCATCCGTCTCGGCAAGGCTTATGAGAAATACAACTTGTCGTGGATGGAAGACGTGATCCCCTGGATGTACACCGATTTGCTCAAACAAATTTCCGACCAGAGCCCGACTCCCATCCTCACCGGCGAAGACATCTATCTGAAAGAGCCCTTCCGCGTCTTGTGCGAAAAGCACGCCATCGGCAAGATCCAGCCCGACCTCGCCACCGCCGGAGGCGTCCTCGAAACTCACAAGATCGGCGACATGGCCGAGGAGTTCGGGGTTCCCATGGCGATGCACTTCGCCGGCATATCTGACATCAGTGAAGCGCGAACTGCCGCTTCACAACTCACGACCTCAGACATTGCCGCAACGCAACAGAAGCTTGCTATGTTGGCAGGTTTGCAGTCCGACACATCGCTCAGGCAACTGGCGGCAAGGGTGAGCCAGATACTCACTGAACAAAAGGGGAGAGTCCAATTACTGGAACGGCTCAATACCGATATTTCCAAGTCTCTCTCTTGGCGTGAGCAGTTACGGACATTGGAGGGCAAGTGCGAAGCGGCTAAGAAGGATTTGGATGCTACAGAATCGGCACTGAAAACCGCAGCAGATTCTCGAATCGCGGCGGGCGAGGTGCTCAGAAAAGCGCAAAGTCGCACACCTTACCTTGGGGCGCTGGCGCAACTGAGAGAACACGGATTGCGTATCAATTTGCAAGATGGGCACTGTCCTCTCTGTGGCTCTTCGGTCAGCCAGCCTGACTTCGAGGCACACTTGAAGCACATCCAAGATCAGATAGACCTCCAAAACACGACCCTGAGTGACTTGACGGCGCAGGAAGCGAGCGGAAGAATCGAGTACGAAAAGCGGCGGAATGAGTTTCAGACGAGAAGCATCGAATACAGTCGGGCGCTTTCCGATTGTGAGACCCTGGACTGGACCCCTCGGCTGAGACAATCAGTTAAGCGACATCTCGCCGTTCGCTGCAAAAGCATTGTGCAGCGAGATTGATGATTGGCAGTATAGCTCCGGCTGGCGAAGCGGAAGCGGGCTCTGCTGGAGAGCAACCTGCCAGGAATAGCCAGCTGGAGACTCA
>Ga0181533_1006466_pt1 | contig 10623 bp, 9 predicted proteins | sample PEATcosm2014_Bin_45_FD_119772 | JGI IMG/M metagenome (GOLD analysis project Ga0181533, IMG submission 119772) | Peatland microbial communities from MTU Mesocosm Facility, Houghton, MI, USA - PEATcosm2014_Bin11_60_metaG | ecosystem: Environmental > Terrestrial > Soil > Wetlands > Peat | place...
CCGCCAAACTCGCCGTCGGCTACCTGCTCGACGAAATTCGCAACGACATCACGCGCGAGACGCCGGCCAGCTTCGAGCCGACGATTGACTATGTGGTGGTGAAGGTGCCGCGCTTCGCGTTCGAAAAATTCGTGCAGGCCGACCCGACGCTGACGACGCAGATGAAGAGCGTGGGCGAGGCCATGAGCATCGGGCGCACGTTCAAGGAGAGCCTGCAAAAATGTCTGCGCTCGCTGGAGATTGGCCGCAGCGGGTTGGGTGGCGACGGCAAACCCTGGCGCATCGGCACGGAAGTTTATGGCGACCGCGACATCCTTCCCCGCGACGTCATCAGCCGCAAACTGAGCGTGCCGAACGCCGAACGGATTTTCTTCATCCGGCATGCATTGCGCGCCGGCTTCACCATCGAGGAGATTTTCAACCTCACGAAGATTGACCGGTGGTTTTTGGCCCAAATAAAGGAGATCGTGGACTTCGAAGAAGAACTGGCCACAGCCAAAAACTGATTGATTCTCAACCTTCAACCATGAACTCTCAACCATCTTCGTTTCTGACGCAGATCAAAGAGATTATGGATTTCGAGGAGGAAATGGCGGAGGCGAAATCACTGCCACTCGGGAAACGCATTCTCCGGCAACATGAAGCCAGCATCTGCCACTCGTAAAAGGGCAAAGCAAGGATGAGCTTCAACTCACTGGTCTTCCTCGTTTTTCTTGCCATCGTGCTGACGGCTTACTACCGGCTGCAACACCGCGGGCAAAATATTTTGCTGCTGATTGCCAGCTATGTTTTCTACGGCTGGTGGAATTGGCGTTTCGTGGTGCTGCTGCTGTTTACAACGTTCTTTGATTACTGGTGTGCGCGCTGGATAGAGCGGGAACCTCACCCCACCAAACGGCGACTGTTCCTTTCTTTCAGCATGATCGTCAACCTCGGCATATTAAGCATTTTCAAATATTTCAACTTCTTTGCCGGATCCTTGGAGCATGTGCTGACCTTTTTCGGGATGAAGGCGACGTTTCCGGTGCTCCATGTCATTCTGCCGATTGGCATCTCATTCTACACTTTTCTTTCCATGAGCTACACGATTGATGTGTACCGTGGCGAACTCAAGGCCACCCGCAACCCGCTCGATTTCATGCTTTATGTTGCGTTCTTCCCTCACCTGGTCGCGGGCCCGATTGTCCGCGCTTCTTTTCTGCTTCCCCAATGCCAACGCCCTCGAGTCATCAATCCGGCTGAAGTGCTCAATGGCATCTGGCTAATCCTGATGGGCTATGTCAAGAAGGTCGTGATCGCCGATCGGCTGGCTGGAATTGTCGGCTGGGGATTTGGCCAACCCACGGCGCCCTTCCCTGACGCCAACGCATGGCTCGTTATTTACGCTTTTGCATTTCAGATCTATGGGGATTTCTCCGGCTACACGGACATTGCGCGCGGCCTCGCCAAGCTTATGGGTTTTGAATTCGTCAGAAACTTCAAAGCTCCCTATTTGGTTACAAACCCCTCCGATTTCTGGCGCAACTGGCACATCAGCCTCTCCACCTGGCTGCGCGATTACCTCTACATCCCGCTGGGCGGCAACCGCCGCGGCACCGGCCGAACCTATGCAAACTTGATGATCACGATGCTGCTGGGCGGCTTGTGGCACGGCGCGGGCACAGCCTTCTTGTTCTGGGGTCTTTACCACGGCACCCTGCTGGCCATCCATCGAGCCTGGCAAAGCTTGACCGGACGGGACACGCGCCACCTGCCGCCGCTCAAGGAGGCAGCCGGTGGCCAAACGCGGAGCCAAAGCGGACGGCGGGCGAAACACTTTTTGTTCGCCTTGCTCTTTTTTCATATTACCTGTGTCGGATGGTTGCTCTTTCGAGCCGGGTCGCTTCCCCCGAAGTTCGATCAAGTGCAGATGATACTCAGTTATTTGCGGGCCATGTTTCACTGGCCGCTGGCGGCGGGGGTGAGTCCGCTGACCCAGCCCATCATCGTGCTCGGCGCCTTGGCGCTGTTCTTCCAATGGCAGTACGAAAAAATGGATCATTTTTCGGCCTGGAAAACCCGCTGGCAGGCCGTGGCGACGGCGCTCGCGCTGGCGGCCATCACCGGCCTGGGTGTTTTTGACGGAATGCAGTTCATCTATTTTCAATTCTGACCATGAGACGCCACCGGTTTTACCTCATCGCTGTTGTTTGTTTGCTGACCAGCTGGGCCGGCTATGTGCTGGCCGGTCGGCTGGTGGCGCAAGTTGTGGCGGGGCGATTCGGCAGCGTGTTAATCCGTTTGGGACAAGGCAATGTCAGTAACCCGATTCCATTCGTTCAGCACCGGTTGCGTGAAGCGCTCTGGCTGGCGACGCTGGTTCTGCTGTGGATCGCCGCGCATGGGCTGCTCGACCGGCTGATCCGCGCGCGGATCAAGTACAGTCGCGGGGTGGTGCATGGCGTTGCGGGCTTTGTCTGCCTCAACCTCTGGATTTATGCCGCCAGCAACACGGCCTTGTTTTGGGGTGCAATGGGTATCGGTGCCGGCATACAACTCCAGATGCAATTCCATTTCAAACGCATTCTGCTCGAGGAGAACCCCATGTCCCGCCGCGCCATTCTGGTGGGTTCAAGTCAAACCCGGGCACAAATCAATGAAGAACTCCTCAACCAGCGGCTGGGCACGAATTTCTGGACCGCCAAACTTACCTACGCTGGCGTCCAAGGTTACGATTTGCTGTTGATGGAACGCCAAATCAGACGCGCCAACCCGCAAGTGGTGATCTGTTACGTGACTGAAGGGTACTTCTACATAGGTCCCACCAGCGCAACGTTGCCGTACTTCTTCCAGTTCCGTGATGTGCCAGACGGATGGCGCCGGGGCGGGTTCCGATACTTCCTTGGCAAATACATCTTCGCCGGATTATTCGGCGACCTGCTGCCGCTTTTCCGCTGCCGGGAGGTGTTGGCTCAACGTTTGTTCGGCCCCGCGATTATCAATCTGAAGCAACTGCAATATGACAGTTCGCTGCAGTCCGATCTTGAGGCGCGCGCGCGCGAAAACGCGGCGGCCTTTCATCTATCAGGCGTAAGCGACTTTGAAAAACAAGCCTTCGAGGATTTTGTGGCCAGGTGCCAGCAGGCGAACCGTCAGGTTATTTTGCTGGTTGGCGGCTACAATCCAATCCTCGCCCGGCAGATCGATCCGGCCATACGTGCCGATATGATGCGTTTCCTTGACCGGCTCAAAAGCCGTTACTCCCGCGTGGTGCTTGTGCCTCAAGGTGATCTGCCGGAGCAAACACCAGCCGACTACGAAGATCTGACCCATGTCAATCGTGACATGCAACGCCGGTTCTCCGCGGATTTGGCCGACCGGCTCCCCAAGCTTCTCTCGCAAGGTCAGGATGCCCGATAAAATTTTGTGTATGCAACGTACCGGACGCAGCACGTCCACACTCGCAGGCCGCGCTCAACCTTTCCAACCGTCTCCCGTTTTCCCCGCGCCGCGCATTGGAGCGCGGCGTTCACGCCGCTTCATCTCACGACTTACCAACGGCACCAGATTTACCAACGACTCACCACTTCGCGCGCTGAAGCGACCTGAAGGTCGCGCTCCAAAAGCTGAGCGGGGTTGTGTGTGAAGCACCAGCCGCAGGGGTTGCAATCAAGATTTGGTACGCGAACTGTACTTCACCGGGAATCAAGAAACCTTGGCGGGGGCGAAAAATTTAGATAGCGTGGCCCGGTGCGCGCCTTCGTCATGTCAATTTGCGTTGCCAGCGTCACGTTGCTGGTTTCACCGGCGCAGACGGCCACCGCCGCCGGAACCACCGTCGAGCAATGGGGAATCTTTGAAATCACCCTTTCCGGCCCGACCAACGGCAACCCGTTTGTCGAAGTGAACCTCTCCGCCCGTTTCACCCAAGACACCAATTCGGTTGAAGTTGCGGGCTTTTATGACGGCGATGGCATTTATCGAATTCGTTTCATGCCGGAGAAACAAGGGTGCTGGCATTATGCGACGGACAGCAACGTCCCGGAACTCGAAGGCCACACCGGCGAGTTCACCGTCATGCCGCCGTCGGCCAATAATCATGGCCCGGTGCGGGTTTGCTACACGTATCACTTTGCCTGCGCCGACGGCACGCCGTACCGGCCCATTGGCACGACTTCCTACAACTGGTGGCACATGGTGAGCATGCTGGAGGCCCAGACACTCGCGACCCTGGCGGCCTCGCCGTTCAACAAAATCCGCATGTGCGTCTTTCCGAAGCATGAACCCGGCAAGACCAACGAGCTGGCGCTCTATCCCTTCGAAGGAACGCCGCCGAAAGGCTGGGATTTTTCCCGGTTCAACCCGGAGTTTTTTCAACATCTGGAAAAGCGCGTGGGCGACCTGCGCGACCTTGGTATTGAAGCGGACGTGATTCTGTTTGATCCTTACGACAAAGGGCGGTGGGGATTCGACCGGATGCCGGCGGCCGCAGACGACCGTTACGTCAGGTATATCGTGAGCCGTCTGGCGGCGTATCGCAACGTCTGGTGGTCGCTGTCCAATGAATATGATTTCAACAAGCACAAGACCGAGGCCGACTGGGACCGATTGTTTCAGGTGGTGGAGGCGGTGGATCCGTATGGGCATTTGCGTTCCATTCATAATGGATTCCTCATTTACAACAACACGAAGCCGTGGGTCACGCACGCCAGCATTCAGAACGGCTCGGCGGTGGAAGACCCCGGGCGCGCCGAATTGTATCGTGACGTCTATCGCAAGCCGGTCCTCTACGACGAGATCAAATACGAGGGCAACATCTGGAAACGCTGGGGCAACCTGTCGGCGCAGGAAATGGTGTTCCGATTCTGGAATGCCACGGTGGCGGGTACCTACGCAACGCACGGCGAAACCATCTCCAATGCGCAGGGCCTGCTCTGGACTTCGGATGGGGGCCGGCTCTACGGCCAGAGTCCCGCGCGATTGGCGTTTCTGCGCCGGGTGCTGGCGGACGGTCCAGCCGGGGGCATTGACCCGATTGACAAATGGCAGGAGGTAAACCTTGGCGGCCAGCAAGGCGAATACTATCTGCTCTATTTCGGCAAGGAGCGGCCGACCAACTGGCTGTTTGAACTGCCTAAATTCAAACTCGCAAATGGCATGAAATTCAAAGCGGACATCATCGACACTTGGAACATGACCATCACTCCAGTGGACGGCATCTTCACAATTCACGAAAAGGACAACTATACCTTTGCCGACGAACAGGGCCGTGCCATCAATCTTCCGGACCGACAGTGGATGGCCTTGCGGATCCAGCAGGTGCACAAGCCGGCAGCCGTATTGGGGAGTTTAACGCCATCCGCCTTCGTTTCACTTCAACACGGTCAGAGCCGCCCCGCCGAGGCGCAAAGGTCTTTGTAGACGGCCACCTCTTGGTGACTTCACGCTCTTGCGCCTTTGTGTTGAAACCGGCGCGTAGCGTGTGCAACGTCCCAGCCGCAGGTGCTGGCGCACGGCCACTAATATTCGCAGGCCGCGCTGAACCTTTCCAAACTTTCCCGTTTTTTCCCGCGCTGCACGTGGCGGCTTTCGGCAGAAAGCCGCCATTCAAAATCCCGCTAAATTTGCGGCGTTCTGCCGAGTCGCCGCTACGCCTGCTCTATTCCACCGGAATGAAACTGCAACAGGGGTCAATCTGGATTTCATTCGGAGCGAGCCGGGTGCCGGCGGCAAATTTCCGCCAGAGCCACGCGGCGACCACGGAATTGCGCGCCTCAACCAGCGCCGCGGCATCCTTGTCCCTCATTTCGGGAAGTGCGGCGACAAAACCATCCAATTCCGGTTCTTTGTCGTCCACGTTTTCATCGTCAGCGTCGTCGCGGTCTGGCGCGTTGGATTCCAATTCATCGGCAGGGATTACCGGCAATGGGCGGGGGCTGAGAACGCTCACGAGGAAGAAGAACTTTTTGTCCGGCGACCAGTTCAAGCCGGACCGGATGTCTTCCGGCAAATCGCGTTTCAACGATTCGACGTCGAAACTAATTTTTCCCGGGGGCACGGCCTGATTGATATCCACCCAATAGCCTTGTTCGAAATCGTCCACGGGAGTTGTCTGCAAAATGTCATTTACCTGTTGGGAAACCCGCGGCCAATCCAGCGGCTTACCGCCCGATTCCGTGAGCAATTGATCAACAAACTGCGCGGCGACGACCTTTTTGATATCCATCTCGACCGGCTTTTCTCCGTCCGGAGTCAGACGGCACCAGGCTTCAAACCGCTTTTGCGCCTGTTCCGGGTCGCCGCCGTAAATGATCGCACTTACACAGGTATCCCAGGTCAGCAAACGGTCAACCAACTGTCCGCCACGGCCGGGAGTCGGGCGGACCTGGGATTGGGTGAGGCCGGCGGTAAAGAGATAGGCGTTCATGGCGATGCTCTGGCTTCGAGTCCGGCGCGATTGAAGCATCAAACCGGGAAAGAAGGCGACATTATTTCTCCTGACGAGCTTTCTGGCTCAAGCCGCCGCCCGGCTGTGCCGGGGCCGGGAACAGCGGTTCAATGGCAGGAACCAAACCAGACGGCGGGTTGCGGCGGACCGGCGCGCCCGCCCGCCGCGGCGGCTTCACCATCGAAGAGATTTTTGGTTTAAACAAAATCGACCGGTGGTTTTTGGTGCAGATCAAAGAAATCGTAGATTTTGAAGAAGAACTGGCCACCGCCAAGAACTGACGGGCGCTCAACCCTCAACCATGAACTCTCAACCAACTTCGTTTCTGGTGCAGATCAAGGAGATCGTGGACTTTGAAGAGGAACTGGCTGGGGCGAAGAATTAATTGGTTGGCAACGCCCGGCATGCCCGGCCCGGCTTCCTTCCATTCGTGTTTGACGCCTCGCTTTTGCAGTCAAAGAATGTTGTCCATGAAACCACTGATGGTATTGATTGCGGCAATCACTTTTCCAACCGTGATGGCGGCGGCGAACGAAGTACACGTCTGGGAAAGGGTCGAGCTGACCTTCCACGCAAAAGGCCAATACACAAACCCGTACACAAACGTGGAGGTCTGGGTGGATTTGAAAGGTCCCGGATTCGACAAACGTTGTTTCGGGTTCTGGGACGGCGGCGATGTTTTTCGTGTGCGCATCCTTGCGACTCAACCCGGCCAATGGACCTGGCGCAGCGGCTCAAATCAGAAAGACGCCGGCCTGAACGATCAGCAGGGAAACTTCACGGCCGTTGAATGGTCCGAAGCCGAGAAGGACGCCGTGCCCACTCGTCGCGGGCTCATCAAACCGTCCGCCAACGGCCATGCTTTTGAATACGCCGATGGCACACCGTATATCCTGTTGGGCGATACCTGGTATGCGGCGGTGACCTATCGCTTCAAGTGGAACGACGATGACCAGGAACGCCCCATCGGCCCGGACGCCGGGTTCAAAGATTACTTGCGTCTGCGAAAGAGTCAGGGATTCAACGCCGTGGCCATCATCGCCGCCTTTCCGAATTGGGCCACCGATGAGGCCCCGTGGGACGTTTGGCTGGACAAACAGGCGAACCTCGGGGTTCGGTCGGCGTGGGTGGATCAGGCGGAAATCGCCAATCACAAACCGCGCGATCAATGGCGCGCGAAAGACATGTATAACGAAGGCGGTCGCGCGTTCCTTTTCCCCGGCAAAGTGCCCGGGTACGGGCAGGTTTTTCCGGACATGGATCGCATCAACCCGGACTATTTCAAGTTCATGGACCGGAAGATTGAATATCTGAACGCCCAGGGATTTATACCGGTCATCGAGGTGGCGCGGCGGGATGTCACGGCGTGTTGGGCGAAGTATTACGACTGGCCGGAGTCCTACAGCCGTTACATTCAATATGTCTGGAGCCGTTACCAGGCAAATAACTGTCTCTACAGTCCCGTGCATTACGACTATCCGGATATGACCGCCTCACCGCAGCAGATCAATCAAGCGGCCAATCAGGTCATCGAGAAGTTTGGCCACCCGCCGTTTGGGACGCTGGCCTCCTGCAATGCGTCAGTTTCGAGCCTGATGAACTTCGGCGGGCCGGGGGAAAACCAATGGCTGACGTTCCATCAGATTGGCAACCTGCGGGAGCACGACGCGTATTGGTATCTGACGGAAATTTTCCACTCCAACCCGCCGCGGCCGGCGTTGAACGGCGAGCCCTATTATGCCGGCATGACGGACAAACGCTATCCCCCCTACAAATACGGGGCTCCGGGCGGAACGGAAGAAGACGATCGTGATGTGCGCTCCGGCATGTACGGCAGTTTCCTTTCCGGCGGTCTGGCCGGTCATATCTGCGGAGCGGAAGGTCTTTGGGGCGCGGACATCGAGCCGGGCTCGGGCCCGTTTATGTGGGAGGCGTTCCAGTGGAATTCCGCCAACCAGATGAAACACCTGAAGACGTTTGCGATGGGTGAAGGGCGCCGCTATCAGGATTTGGTTCCTGATTCAAATCTGGTTTCGCCGAGTGAGACGCATTTGGCCAAAGGCTTCCGGGGTTGGGCGTATTGCGCCCGCACACCGGCCAGGGACTTTTTCCTCACCTACTTTGAAAAGGATTGTCCGGACAAAAGCATGATTCGCGGCGCTGTGCCTCATGCAAGCTACCAGGCGGAATGGTTTGATCCACGCACGGGAGAGTGGTCAAAAGCGGGGCCAGGCGTGTTGGCAGCCAACGTGTGGGGCTGGATCAACGTGCCCGACTTTCCGTCCGCAGATGACTGGGGTCTGAAGCTCACGCTTTCGAAGTAGATTCTCCTGAACCTCAGCTTGCAGTCAAGGGGGAGGGCCACCACCAGCGTTCAAGTGGTTCGCGCCTTCATTCGGCTGCGACAGATGCTCTCGCTTCCAACATTGAACTTTCCCGGAAACTGGCCGCGCTGGAAAAGAAATATGACGCGCAGTTCAAAGTTGTCTTTGGTGCCATCCGGCAGTTAGCGCTCAACCTTTCCTAACCATCCCGTTTTCCCCGCGCTGCGTGCTTGGCCCTATTTGCGAAGCATTCTCCGATGGACTACCGTTTTGCCATGAAGACCAAGCAGCGGTTCTTCTTGTCCGGAATTATTCTCATGTTCGTCGCCGCGCCCCGGCTGCGCGCCGACTTGGTGGAAATGCAAAACGGCGACCGTTACGCCGGCAAGGTGTTGTCCGTGTCCGCGGACACCGTGGTGTTGGAGAGCGAAATGCTGGGCAAAATCAACGTGCCGCGCAAAAAGGTGGCGAGCCTGATGATTGGCACGAACGCCGCCACGCCGAACACGGCAACCAATATCGCGCGAGTCTCCGTGTCCACGAATCTTCCCACGGCGGCTCCAGCGGCTGCCCTGGCGAACACCAACGTGGATTTGTCCGCTGCGTTTCGCAATCTGGGCGCGAACACGAATTTTATCGGGCAAATTCGCCAGCAGATGCTCGCCGGCAATCCCGAGGCGGCCAGCAACTACGACGAGCTAGTCAGCGGCTTGATGACCGGAAAGCTGAACATGGATGACCTTCGACGCGAAGCAAAGTCGTCCGCGGACCAGTTACGGGAGCTCAAGCGCGACCTTGGTCCCGAAGCCGGCGACTCCATCGATGCTTATCTGGGTGTGCTGGATAATTTTCTCAAGGAAACTGCCGCCGAGCCAACGAGCGCCACTCCCGCTTCCCGGCCAAAATCGCCAGCCCCTTAGTCCGGTTTCAAGGGAAACCATCCGCTGACGCATAGTCCGTTCGCGGCGCTGTCGTTCGCTGTTGCACCGGCGATCTTGACGAACGCCAACAGCACTCGCAGGCCGCGCTCAACCTTTCCCACCGCCTCCCGTTTTCCCGCGCCCGGACGACATTTTCTTTGCATGCATCCCGCCCATTATCTAGCATCGTTTCATCTATGGGATTTGATTCATTTTCCGCCGGCTCCAAGGCAACCCGGCTCATGGTTGCCGCTTTGTTCGCCTCATGTCTCAGTTTCCACGCCGCCGAACCCGCATCGCCGGTTACCACCACCAATGTTGCCGCCACCGGCGCCGGTTCCGGCACCATTGAAAATTCGGTGGTGAAGATTTTCGCCACGGTGCGTTACCCCGATCCTTACACGCCGTGGACAAAACAGTCTCCGGAAGATCAAACCGGCAGTGGCGTGGTGATTGAAGGCAGGCGCATACTGACCAACGCCCATGTCGTGGATTATGCCAGCCAGGTGCAAATCCAGGCGAATCAGGCCGGAGATAAAATATCCGCGACGGTTGAAGCCATCGCTGTGGGAATTGATCTGGCAGTGCTCAAACTGGATGATGAAAAATTTTTCGACTCGCATCCGCCGCTGGCGCGGGCCAAGACATTGCCAGGCATCAAGGATACGGTCCTGACCTACGGATTTCCGGAAGGAGGCAACAGTCTTTCAATCACGAAGGGAATCGTTTCGCGGGTAGAGTTCTCCCCGTATAACTTTCCGGTTTTCGGTCTGCGCATCCAGATTGACGCAGCCATCAATCCCGGCAACAGCGGCGGTCCGGCGGTGGTGGGCGACAAAATGATCGGGCTGACGTTCAGCCGCCTGAATGAGGCCGAGAACATTGGCTACATCATTCCCAGCGAGGAGATAGACTTGTTCCTTCAGGACATCGCCGATGGTCATTATGACGG
>Ga0181533_1006469_pt1 | contig 10621 bp, 7 predicted proteins | sample PEATcosm2014_Bin_45_FD_119772 | JGI IMG/M metagenome (GOLD analysis project Ga0181533, IMG submission 119772) | Peatland microbial communities from MTU Mesocosm Facility, Houghton, MI, USA - PEATcosm2014_Bin11_60_metaG | ecosystem: Environmental > Terrestrial > Soil > Wetlands > Peat | place...
GGTCCGTTCGATCAGGTCAAGGTCGGCGTCGATACCGACGGCAAAGTGGAGGTCGTGACCGGCTCTGCGTCGCTCGGTCAGGGTATGGAAACCGCGATCGCGCAAATCTGCGCTGACGCCCTTGGTGTCGACTACCGGAGCATTCGGGTGACGCACGGGCAAACGGATCGCATCGAATACGGCATGGGGGCGTTTGCCTCCCGCGTGACCGTGATGACCGGCGAAGCCACCCGCATCGCGGCCTGCGTCGTCAAAGCCAAGGCCATCGAAGTCGCTTCCGAACTGCTGCAGGCGCCCGCCACCGTCCTCGATGTCGCCGATGGCGAGGTGGCTCGCACCGACACCGCGGCCGGCCCCTCGATCGGCCTCGGTGCGATCGCCCGCGCCTTGTCGCCCGGCTCGAATTTGCGCCGCGGGCGCCCGCCCGGGCTTTCGGCGGACGGCTGGTTCCATACCAATCACATGAACTATCCCTACGGCGTGCACATCGCGGTCGCGCGCTTGGACCGCGACACCGGCGCGGTCGCCATCGAGCGCTATCTCGTCGCCTACGACGTCGGCAAAGCGGTCAATCCGATGCTGATTGAAGGCCAGATCGCCGGCGGTTGCGTGCAGGGTATCGGCGGCACATTATTCGAGGAGTTTTTGTATGACGCGCGCGGCGAGCCGCTGTCGGTGACGCTCGCCGACTATCTCATGCCGACCGCGCGCGAGGTACCGCCCATCGAGGTTCTGATTTGCGAAGATGCGCCGAGCCCGCTCAATCCGATGGGGATGAAAGGCGCCGGCGAAGGCGGCGCCAATGCGGTCGGAGCGGCGATCGCCGCGGCGATCGACGAGGCGCTCGGGGCGCCCAACGCCGTGACCGAGCTTCCGGTCACGCCACAACGGCTCAGAGGGCTGATACGGCGTGCGGCCAAGCATCCGCAAGCACCGCAAACCGGAGTTGCTGGACCGATCGCGTAACGCCCGGTAGTCAATATGCGTCAGATCGGCGTTCAATTGTTGCGTTTGGGAGGGAGAAGAACGGATGGACCTGAAACTTCACGGCAAGACGGCACTGGTGACCGGCGGCAGCGCAGGCATCGGCAAGGGCATCGCGCTGGCGCTGGCGAAGGAGGGCGTCGACGTTGCCATGTGCGCCCGGCGCAAGGAGCTGCTGGAAGCCGCCGCGAAGGAAATTGCCCAGGCCACGGGCCGCAAGATCATTGCCATTCCCGCCGACCTGCGCCAGGACGCGGACGCCAAGGCCTTCATCGAGCAAGGACACAAAGCGCTCGGCCGCGTCGATATCATGGTCAACAATGCCGGATCGGCGGCGGGCGGCGTGATCGAGCATCTGACCGAGGACGATTGGGAAAAGGGCCTTCAGCTCAAGTTCATGGGCTATGTGCGCTGCCTGCGCTACGTGCTGCCGATCATGGTCAAGCAAGGCGGCGGCCGCGTCGTCAACTTGATCGGCAATGACGGCGTCAAACCATCGTACTGGGAAATATGTCCGGGCGCCGCCAACGCGGCGGGACAGAACCTGACGTTCTCGCTCGCCGGGCAATACGGCAAGCACGGCATCAGCTTCGTCGCGGTCAATCCCGGCCCGGTACGCACCGAGCGCTGGAGCGGGCTGGTCAAGGCCATGTCACGCGACATGAAGATTTCATACGAGGAGGCCGACACGCTGGCGCCCGCCTCCATCCCCATGGGCCGCATTGCCGAGGTCGAGGAGGTCGCCAATCTGGTGGCGATGCTGGCCTCGCCGCTGATGCAGATGGTCAACGGCACGATGATCGAGATCGACGGCGGCCAGGACAAGCCGCTGATGGACCGCTTTCGCGACAAGAACCGCTAGCTCTCCGCGCGCGACATGGCCGGGCGTTCCCATAACTATGACGCGCTCGTGCCAAATTAGCCGCTTTCTGGGACGATCACATTCACGCCGCCGCGTTAAGGTGGTGACGGCCCGATGCAGGATTTGACCCGACAATGAAGATACTGACCGTCGGCGGCGCCATGATCGACACGATTGCGATCATCGACAGCGATCGCATCGAACGCATGACCATGCTGAATGCGGACTCTTCCTTTCTGCTGCTGGAGGAAGGCCGCAAGACCGAGGCCGAGGAGGTGTCGACGCACCCCGGCGGCGGCGGCGTCAACGCCGCGGTCGCCATGGCGCGCCTGGGGATGGACGTCGCGCTGCTGGCGAAACTCGGAACCGACGCGCGCGCCGAAGCCATTTTAGCGCGGCTGACCCAGGAGGGCGTGTCGAGCCGGTGGACGAGCCGCGACGCGCGCGCGCCGACCGGTGCTTCCGTCCTCGTCTCCTCGCATGATCGCAACGCCGCGATCTTCACCTTCCGCGGCGCCAACACGCTGCTTCAGGTCGAGGACCTTCGCGACGAGGCGTTCGCCGTTGACCTCGTCTACATCGCCAATTTGAGCAATCAGTCGGCCGATTGCTTTCCGGCGATCGTCAAGCGCGCCAAAGCGCACGATGCGCTGGTGGCGGCAAACCCCGGGCCGCGTCAGTTGTCCGCCCGCGGCCAGGCATTCCTCGAAAATCTGTCGGCGATCGACATCCTGATGTTGAACCGCACGGAAGCCGATCTTTTGGTGCCGAGCCTGGTCGCTCGCGCCGGCGAAGGCGGCCCCACCCTCGCCCTGGCCCCGGGGGAGGAGGTGCCGGCGCTGGCGGCGCGCGGGCTCGTCGGCGGCGGCTTTGAGATGGGCACTGCCGCGTTCTTTCGCGCGCTGGCGCGGCTCGGTCCCAAGCACATCGTCGTCACCGACGGAGCCAGCGGCGCTTTTGTTGCATCGGCCGCGGAGATCCTGTTCGCGCCGGCGCTCAAAACGAAGGTCGTCGGCACGGCGGGAGCGGGCGACGCGTTCGGCGCGACCTTTGCCACTTACCTGATGCTCGGGAAGCCCATCGACGACGCGCTGCGGGCGGCGACGATCAATTCGGCCTCGGTCGTGGGACATATCGATACCCAGACCGGCATGTTGCGACGCGAGGAGCTCGACCGGCGGCTCGCCGCAACCCCGCCGCAACCGGCGATACGCAGGTGGGCCATGTAGGCCCGGAGACCTTTCTGGCCACTGCGATCACTTCAGTGATCCGAAACCCGCCCACGGCGTGCGCAATGAGGATTGGCCGCGGGGAGCCCCGGAAAGGTGTCCGCTGCCACCTAGTCCACGATTGCCGGCCCCCCGCGGCTGCGTGCTAGGCGCCGGCCGCGTGCTCGTCGCACGGGGTACCCGCGCCATTAGGTGGGCCTTTGCTAGAGGTGCCCGGTCCGGGGCTCACCGGGAATGATACCGGCGGCATCATTGCCTACCGGCCTGATCTGCAGAGGGGCGCCTGACGCGATTGGCCCAGCGCGACAGATATTGTGCCGCAACAAAATGTTGGCTTCTGTGGTGATTTAGCTGAAGTGGCTGACACACGCTCGAATTGACGCAGATGACCCATAGCGGTCCTGTCACGTCGTTTCAATTGAATGATGATTGCGCGCCCGAAAGGAGTTAGTGCGCTAGTAGGCGCCTAACAGTGATGCATGAGCGAGCGTTCGATCAAGAACGGTCCGGACGACGTTCGCGCCGCCGCTCAATTTCCCTCGAAGGCCGGCTTTGCCTTCTTCACGAAGGCCTCATAGGCGCGTTCGTAATCCTTGGTCTGCATGCAGATCGCCTGCGCCTCCGCTTCGATGGCTTCGTCGATGCCCATGTTCCATTCCTGGTGGATGCATTTCTTGGTCATGGCATGGGCGAAAGTCGGACCGTCGGCAAGCGAACGCGCCAAAGCCTGCGCATCCGTCAGCACCGCCTCCGGCTCGCACACTTTATTATAGAAGCCCCACTGCGCGGCCTCGTTGCCGTCCATCGCGCGCCCGGTATAGAGCAGCTCGGCGGCGCGGCCGGCGCCGATAATCCGCGGCAGCATGTTGCAAGCGCCCATGTCGGCGCCGGCGAGCCCGACGCGCACAAACAGAAAGGCGACCTTGCTGCGCGCAGTGCCGTAGCGCAGGTCCGATGCCATCGCGATAATCGCCCCGGCGCCGGCGCAGATGCCGTCGACCGCCGCCACGATCGGCTGCGGGCAGGCGCGCATGGCCTTGACCAGGTCGCCGGTCATCCGCGTGAAGGCGATGAGGCCGGCCATGTCACCCTGCCGCTGCATCTCCACCAGCGGTCCGATGATTTCGTGCACATCGCCGCCGGAACAGAAGTTGCCGCCGGCGCCGGTCACGACCACGGTCTTGATGTCCTCGGCATAGACAAGATTGCGAAAGGTGTCGCGCAGCTCGGCGTAGGATTCGAGCGTGAGCGGATTCTTGCGTTCGGGGCGGTTGAGTGTGACGGTCGCCACCTTGCCGTCGCGGTCCCAGCGAAAGTGCTGTGGCTGAAAGCTGGAAAAATCCAGGCGGGAAGGGCGAAAACGAGCAGCGGTTGCGAGCATGGGGTCGGTCCTTCAAGTTGTCGCGGTCTAGATCTTAGTGGAGCATGATCTTTTCGGAAAACCGGTATCCACTTTTCCGGATCATGCTCTAGGTGTCGCCAGTCGAGAAAAGTCTTCGCTTTAGCCTGCGAAAGTCAACCCGCCGCTGATGCTCAACACCTGCCCGGTAATGTAGTCGGAGCGCGAGCTGGCGAAAAACAAAATCGCGTCGGCGATTTCCTGCGGCTTGGCAAAGCGCCGGAACGGTATAGCGCGGATGAAGGCTTCCTTGAGTTTTTCCGGCCGCGACTGCAGCATGGGCGTATCGGTCGGACCCGGACAGACGCAATTGACGTTGATGGAATAGCGCGCGACTTCACGAGCGAGCGACTTGGTAAAGGCGATCACGCCGCCTTTCGCCGCCGCATAAGCCGTTTCGCCGCTGGAGCCGACCCGGCCGGCATCGCTCGAAACGTTGACGATCTTGCCCTTGCTGGCCGCGACCATCGCCGGCAGCAATGCCTGGGTGAGATGCAGCAGCCCGCCCAGATTGACCGCCAGCACCCGGTCCATGTAATCGGGCGCATTTTGCAGGAACGGCTGGATGTCGTTCCAGCCGGCCGCATTCACCAAAATATCGACCCGGCCGTATCGATCGAGCACCTCCGCCGCGCAGCGACGAACGCTGACCGGATCCGCCAGATCGATCGCGACGAACTCGACGGCGAGGTTGCCGGCCTCCTTCACCAGATCGGCGCCCTTGGCCGCATCGATGTCGGCGCAGATGACACGGGCGCCGCAGCGCGCGAATTCCATCACGGTCGCCTTGCCGATCCCGGAAGCGCCGCCGGTGATCAAGGCCGTCTTGCCGGTAAAATTCATCGGTCCCCTCCTCCACTACGATCTGTCGAAGTCATTGCGGCTTTCCCGCTAAAAACGCTTCGCCCCGCAGCTTGAAACGCTGGATCTTGCCGGTGGCGGTCTTCGGCAGACTGTCGACGAACTCGATCCAGCGCGGATATTTCCACGGACCGATGGTGCGCTTCACGTGCACTTTGATGTCCTCGTAAAGGGCGCGGTTGGCGCCGCCGTCGGACGCTTTCTTGAGCACGACGAACGCCTTCGGCTTGATCAAGCCGTTGTCGTCCTCGGCCGGCACCACGGCGGCCTCGAGCACGCTCGGATGGGCGACCAGCGCCGCCTCGACCTCAAACGGCGACACCCAGATGCCGCTCACTTTGAACATTTCGTCGGCGCGGCCGCAGAAGAGGTAAACCCCGTCGGCACGGCGCAGGTATTTGTCGCCGGTGCGCGTCCACTCGCCCTCGAAAATGCGCCGCGATTTCTCACGCTGGTTCCAATATCCGGCGGCAGCCGAGGCGCAGCGTACCAGCATCTCGCCGATCGTTCCATCGGCCACATCCTGCCCGGCCTCGTCGACAAGCCTGACGTCGTAGCCTTTCACCGGAACGCCGGCGGTTCCGTACTCGACGGCATCCGGGATATTCGTAATGAAGAGATGCCCTACCTCAGTCGACCCGATGCCATTGACGATATCGAGGCCGAAGCGCTCTTTCCAAGCTTTACCGATGTGCGGCGGCAGCGGCTCTGCGGCCGAGAAACACAGCCGCAGCCTGCTCGAGCCGCGCTCCGGAGTACATTCGGCGTCCGCGAGAATCGCGGCGTAAAGCGTTGGAACCGCATAGAACATTGTCGGCTGATAGCCGCGCAGCGTTTCAAACACGGTCTGCGGTGTCGGCCGCTCGGGGTAAAATACCGACGTCGCACCCACCGCCATCGGGCAGATGATCGCATTACCGAGGCCGTAGGCAAAAAACAGCTTGGGCGCGGAAAAAATTAGATCGTCCTCACGGAGGCCGATGCGGTCCTGCCCGGCTTGTCGCGCTATGACCATCGGGGTCGAGTGCACGTGCATGACGCCTTTGGGCATGCCCGTGCTGCCGGAGGAGTAAAGCCAGTAGGCAACCTCGTCGGCGCAGGTTTTCGCCGGTGCCGGCCGCTCATTGACGGCGGCGAGAAGCCTCGCCAACCGCCGCACGCCATCCGGACCGCCGCCGACCACAATAATCGCCTTCAAATCCGGCAAGCCGCCGGCCGCTTCCTGCACAACCGGCAAGATCGCGGTCGAAACAAAGACCACCTTGGCCCGCGAGTCCTCGAGCAGCTGATGATATTGCTCGGCGTTGAGCCGGGTATTCAACAAAACCGGAATGATGCCGGCGCGGATCGCACCCCAAAATAGCACCGGGAAATCGACCGAATCGAGCATGACCAGCGCGATACGGTTTTCCCGCTCGACGCCCAAGCGGGCGAGCATCGGCCCGACGCGTGCGGCCTCATCGAGCAGCTGTCCGTAAGTGATGTCTCGCGACGGATCGATGCACGCGGTCTTGTCGCCGCGGCCCTCGAGCACGTGACGGTCCACGAAATCTGCCGCGGCGTTATAGTCAGCGCCCATGCCAAAAGACAATTCTCAAAGAAAATTCAGAAATGATTCACAGCGCAAGCCACGATCCATGTCCTTGACTTAGGTCAAATAGCGCGAACGCGACAGCGTGGTCAGGGCGAAATCGCGTATCCGAGGCGGCGATGGTCACGCGCCCGTCCTCACTACGGGCTCCAGTGAACCGATCTCCTCCACCGTGATCACGCACCACTCCGGTAGTTCTTTTCCACTTGCGGACAGTCGTCCGCCAAGAGAATTTCTTGACTTTAGTCAATGTCGACGGAATAGCACGCGTCTATCCAAAAACCATATTCCCCGGATGGCGCTCCCAGTGTGCGCGGGAAGTCACGGGTGACTTCGCGTTGATCGCATCATATCTTAATCGCGATCGGCGTTACTGGTTTCGTTTTTTGCAACGCAGAAAGCTTGGGGGGCACGTGGCGCAAGGCATTTCAGCACTGAGCGCGTTTTTCACTCCAAAAAGCGTCGCCCTGGTGGGCGCCTCTTCGGATCCGAAAAAGCCCGGGCACACTATGCTGCGCAACATGATTGCCGCGGGCTACAAAGGAAAGATGTTTCCCGTCAATCCGCGCGAGTCAGTCATCCTCGGTCTGCCGTGCTACAAGAGTGTGCTCGATATCCCTGAACCGGTCGAGGCCTGCGCGCTGATGGTCTCGTCGGATATGGCGGTGTTGGTCGCGAAAGAGTTGGCAGAGAGGAAAAAACGCTTCAACGACGTTGCGGCCGTCGTGTGCATGTCGGCCGGCTTCGGCGAGATCAACACCCCGGAGGGGACCAAGCGGGAACGCGACATGGTCGAAAGCCTGCGTTCCGCCGATATTCGCATGGTCGGCCCGAATTGCGTCGGCGTCATGAACACCGTGAGCGGGTTCAACACCAACTTCGACATCGGCGCCTACCCGAGCGGTGGGATTAGCCTGCTGACGCAGAGCGGCGCGTTCGGCAACTCGTTCTTGTTTGCCGCCGGCAGCGGCGGCCGGGTCGGCCTGAACAAATACGTCTCAGTCGGCAATATGGCCGATGTGCAGATGGCCGAGTTGCTGACGTTCCTCGAGAACGACGACTCCACGCGGGTCATCGGCATCTATCTGGAAGGCCTGTCCGATCCGCGACGCTTTTTCGAAGCCGCCGACAAAGTCGCCTTGGCGAAGCCGGTGGTGGTCCTCAAAAGCGGTCGAAGCGAGCCTGGCTCGACTGCCGCGCTCTCTCATACCGGCGCAATCGCCGGCGCCGATGCGATCTATGACGGAGCCTTCAGGCAATTCGGGCTGATACGCGCCCGCAGCATCGCGGAGTTTTCTGACACGTTGAGAGCGTTTTCCAAGCAGCCGGTGCCGACCGGAAACCGCTTTGCCGTGCTGACCCACATGGGCGGCCCGGGAACCATGTGCATTGACGAGATTTCCGCGCTCCCCGCCATCAAGATGGCGACCTTTTCGAATGCCACGCAGACGGCGTTGAAAGGCATGCTGTCCTCCGCCGCCAATATCGGCCACCCGCCGGGTTATATCGATATGACGGCGACCAGTTCCGAAGCTCTCCACAATCAGGTCCTGACGCTTCTGTTCAAGGACCCGAACGTGGACGCGGTCATTCAGATCCTGGGTCCCAGCGCATTCCATGTTCAGCCGCAGCTCGCCAAGGAAGTCGCGGCCGCTTACCAAGGCCAGAGCGGGACGAAGAAGCCGCTGCTCAATGTCGTCATGTTCGGCGAATTCGGCGCCGACTTGCGCCACGGTCTGGAAAGCGCGGGCCTGCCGACGTTCGACTATCCGGACACGGTTGCCCGGGTGGCGGCAAATCTTTCAGGCTTTGCGGCCGTTCGCGCAGCGGCGGTGCCGGCCGCCAAGAGGCAATTGGGCCGCACCGAAGGGCCCGCGGCGCAGCTGATCGCTACCGCGGCCAAGGAGGATCGCGTCAGCCTGCTCGAGCCGGAAGCCTATGCGGTGTGCAAGCAATACGATATCCGAGTACCACCATTCAAATTGGTGGAAACGGTCCAAGACGCCGTCGACGCCGCAAACGATATCGGCTATCCGGTCGTGCTCAAAGTGGTGTCGGCGCAGATCCTGCACAAATCGGATATCGGCGGCGTGATGCTCGGCATCAGCTCCGATGGCGTTCTAGAGCAATCGTATGCACGGCTTGTCGAGAACGTCAGGAAAGCGGCGCCCGACATTCGCAACCCGAGCGTGCTCGTACAGAAGATGATGCCGTCGACGACCGAGCTGGTGCTGGGAGCGATCCGCGATAAGCTGTTCGGCCCAGTGGTCATGTTCGGCCTCGGTGGAATCTACGTCGAAGTGCTCAAACGCGTGGGCTTCCGGCTGGCGCCGTTCGGGATCGAACAAGCGCGGGAGCTGATTGCCGATACGCTTCCCCCGCAGCTGATCGCAGGCGCCCGCGGCAGGAACAAACTCAACGTTGACGCCATTGCTGAAACACTCGTTTCCCTGGGCCGCCTGCTGGAGGAACAGCCGCAGATCGAGCAGGTGGATCTGAACCCCTGCCTGGCGCTCGACGATTGCTGCATGGCCGTCGACGCAAGGATCATCCTTTCGAAGCAGTAGGCGCTGGCCTTCACTCGTCGGCGAGGCCCGTCTTTCTTGACTTTTGTCAAGGCGCCGGAACAGCGGACGGCCTATCAAAAAATGAGGGTATTGCCCGTCGTCAAGGCCGCATGCCCCGGGTGGAAAACTCCTGTTTGCCGATGGAAAACTCGCGCTCCGCCAAACAGCTGCTCAAAGTGCAGGTCAACGGCCGCTGGCGTGAAGATGCCGTCGCCGAGAGCCTGCTGCTGGTGGATTATCTACGTGACGTCGCTCGTCTGACCGGGACGAAGACCGGCTGCGACGGCGGCGAATGCGGCGCCTGCACGGTCCTGGTCGACGGCCAGGCGGTGCCCGCCTGCATCACGCTCGCGGTGCGTTGCGAAGGGCGCACGGTCGAGACCATCGAAGGCCTTGTGGCGCAGGGCCGGCCCAGCCGGCTGCAGCGCGCTTTCCATGAGAAGCTCGGGGCGCAATGCGGCTTCTGCACGCCCGGCATGATCATGGCCGCCGAGGCGCTGCTGCGGCGCAATCCGCAGCCCAACGATCACGATATTCGCACGGCTCTGTCGGGCAATCTCTGCCGCTGCACCGGTTACGTGAAGATCATTGAATCGGTGCGGAGCGCGGCGGAGATGGCGCCATGAAAGGCGCTCCGAGCGGTAACGGTGGGGCCGCGCGTGCCGGCGTGCCGCTGATCGACGGCATCGACAAGGTCACCGGCCGTGCGCGCTACACGGCGGATCTCGAACACGCCGATGCGCTGGTCGGTCGGATTTTCCGCAGCCCGGTAAGTCACGGCGAGATCATTCGGCTTGACGTGTCGAAGGCGCGGGCGCTGCCAGGCGTCGTGGCCGTCATCACCGGCGACGACTGCCCGCACACCTACGGCGTCCTGCCGGTCGCCATGAACGAATACCCGCTGGCGCGCCAGCGGGTGCGCTACCGCGGCGAGCCGGTCGCGGCCGTGGCCGCGGTCGATGGCGAGACCGCCGAACACGCGCTGAAGCTGATCGAGTTCGAGGTCCGCGAGCTCCCTGCCTATTATACGTCGGAGGAAGCGCGCGCCCCCGGGGCGACGCTGCTGCACGACAACAAGCCGGGCAATCTCGAACGCGAGGTGCACAACGAATTCGGCGATGTGCGCCA
>Ga0181533_1006474_pt1 | contig 10618 bp, 14 predicted proteins | sample PEATcosm2014_Bin_45_FD_119772 | JGI IMG/M metagenome (GOLD analysis project Ga0181533, IMG submission 119772) | Peatland microbial communities from MTU Mesocosm Facility, Houghton, MI, USA - PEATcosm2014_Bin11_60_metaG | ecosystem: Environmental > Terrestrial > Soil > Wetlands > Peat | place...
ACTAAACCGCTTCGCGGAAACTTAAAAGCAAAAAGCATAATAAGGCAATAGAATCAAAGAAATAGGTAGTTGCATAAGAATCATCTTGGGCAGCCTCATCGGAGGCTGCCTTTTTTGTTGCCTATTCGAGACATCTCCTTTCAACGTGAGCATTGCACGGCTATTGGCCGAACATCACAGGAAAAGGAGAAAGTATCATGACCGAATTACGAAGAAGGATGAAGGAAGACTTGCAGCTTGCCGGGTACCCATGATTGAGAAATCGAAAGAAATAGAACCCAAAATTCTTACCCCTATTTTCTTCATTCTTCTCTTAACAGCAATTTTTCTTGTTGCGAAGGCATCATTAACAGCCCTCGGAATTTACTCATCTACAACTTATTCGGTTGCCTATTTTCTCCTCTTCGGCGCAGGTTACATCTTCACGAAATACGTATATTATTCAATGTACAGAATCTATCAGTATGTTGCACTGGCCGTAACAACTGCTATAAGTGGCCTGTGTATATTATGGTTACAATATTTGCATTGAGGAGCGGTCTAACGAGGTCGCTAGGCCTGACCGAGAAAACCGTCAGTTTTGGGCTAAATTTGGCCACAATTAATTTGACATTCTAACCATTATCGTATATACAATAATTATGATATGGGACGAAACAAAACGGCTGATTAACCTTGAAAAACATCATCTTGACTTTGCAGATGCCGGTCTTGTCCTATCCAACCGTTATCGATTGGAGTTTGAAAGTATCCGTAATGAAGAAGTCAGGCGACAGACTTTTGCATATGTCGCTGAGGTATTGACAGTTCTTACGGTTATTTGGGTGCCTGGCGAAAAACGGAGGGTCATCAGTTTCCGTAGAGCCCACAAAAATGAAAGGGAGGCTTATCATGCCTGGCTTGAAAAAGAATTCAAAGACTGACTGGGAACGAGTTCAGCGTGACGCTGCAACCGACGCCCCTATTAAATACGATCCAGACACAGACCTGTACGATCCAAACGATCCCGAACAGGTGCAGAATTTCTTTGCATCTGCAAAGGTTGTTCGCAAACCTGGTAGGCCGAAGGCCGAGACTACCAAGATACCAACAGCCATCCGTTTGTCTTCCGATGTAGTCGAATATTTCAAATCAACCGGCGCTGGTTGGCAGTCGCGGATTGACGCTGCCCTGCGCGACTGGATGGCCGGACATCCACTGAAACGAGTATAGACAAAATACTCAATGATACGGCGCGAAAGGCAAATGGGCCGCGTTTCAGCTTCAGAAAATATGAGAGTTGTCACGCGGCTCTTCATTTAAAGAGATACATGTCCAACTAGGCGCAGCACCGGTCGGCAAAAATCCGCCGCCGGTGTGCTCTCAGCCGTTGTCGCGGAGGGGAAATGCAAATCTACTGGACAAAGAAATCAATTCCGGAACTTTCGCAATTACCTTCGGGCGAACGCAGTCGATTATGGAGACAATGCTATAAAGAAGCAATGCATGAAAGACAATCTAAAATAGGTCTCATAATCGTCGGTTTGCTTGCGGGGATCGGCGCAATGTTGTTGGGTCCGATTGGAGCTGGAATAGGAGGAGGCATAGGCGGATTCATTTTCGGTCAGATCATATCGAACAAAAATCGCCCCTATTTGAGGGCAGCACTTGAAAATAGAAGCAAATGAACTAATAACTGCTGATAGATATAAGAAGACACGAGCAAATAATTTGCATCACCATCAGGCAGCCTTACGAATCCCGACGACAACACGCCTTCCTAATAAGGCCAATGCCTTCTCCATTGCCGGGGCTTTTGTGGGGTGACGCGGATCGAGCATACGACGGACATCTTTTTCGTCACATTCCATACGTCTAGCTAGCTCGCTTTTGCTGATCCCATCTTCTTTCATGGCTTGGTACAGAGCAGCCTTAAGCGACATGGAAAGGGGAACAGCAACAAGCTGTTCCCCGTTCAGCGGTGCTGACGGCTCTGGAATATCGGCCACACGCTTGATTCGCGAGGCAATCGCTTCTTCGAGGCAGTCGGCGGCTTCGACAAGGCAGTCATTGAGGGTGTCGCCTTGAGTAATGACTTCCGGGAAGTCCCGGCAAGTGACAGTAAAGCCGCCGTCAACATTGTCAGGAGTCAATTGGACGGGATAGATCATGCGTTCCATAATTATCTCCTACTAAAGTTCTTCCGGATCAATGCCAAGTTGTTTGAGCATGGCGTGGTAGGTTCCGGTTTTGAGCTCATCTTTCGGGTTACGAACAATTGTGAGCTTGTCGCCAAAGTAGAGGGTGACATGGCTACCCTTGCCGCGTGCCGCGTCTTGCTGGAAAAAGAGCCCACGCTCTTTGGCAAGCTTCCGCACCCGCTTGATGAACTCGTTGCCTTTCATGGGCTTAATTATCGGGCAATATTGCCCGAATGTCAAGAGAAAGATGAAAAGCTAACGACGTCACAACAAGGCCAGTGGACCTGATCGCCATAAAACCGGCGGCAGGTCACAGCCCGGCCGTTCAGCTGTTCGAGAGAAAAATGAAAAATAACCGTCCAATTACGATATTGCTAGTTTTGTGTTTAGCAATCATTTGTGTAGTTAGTTTTCGATTAAACTACAGTTATTATCCTATTCCTCAGCTTTTAAAATTAGCATATTCTTCTATAAAAGATACGTCACAACAAATTGATGCGCATTTCAAAATTAACGAAAAAGGCTACGTTGCTGAATGCAAGCTTAAAGACACACGAAATGTTCCGCATATTATTACAGCGTCCTTTGTCGGAAGCGAACTTAATGGTATCACGTCAATTCCTTCATCATTCCGATATACTGGTAAGCTACGGATTCAAGTTAGTCGAAATAATCGGGTAGTATATGAAAAAATTACGGATGTCAGAAAAACGTATAATATTGATTATGGAGCAAAAATTAATATAGGTGGGATTTTTGTCGCAGAACTTCCATTTCCACTCGCAGATGGTCCGTATGATAATATAACAATACGTGTCAGCGTTGAAGATATTGATAAGTTCCTGTCAACACATCTTAAAGACGTTGAGTTAAGTATTACCCCAAAAGGTCTCGACATGTGACAGTTGAAAGTCACTATGTTTTATGACGAGAGAGTAATTCCGTATTGCAATCAAGATGACACTATAGTATACTTTCGCCATGGAGGTATACCATGGCGAGAAAAGCTTGCTTCAGTCCTGAAGAAGTGCAGAGAGCAAAACGGTTACGCGATCAAGCAACCACTGTTACTGACTATCGCAAGGCTCTATCAGTGATTCTGGTTGCCGAATATGGCCTTGACGCGGATCGGGCGGCTGACATGTTGGGGACAAGCCGCCGTACAATTTTTCGCAATCGAAGCAATATTCGCAATAAAGACGACACTCCAAAAGAAACATGGGGTGGTCGTCGGAATTCTTCACTGACCATCGAGGAGGAACGAGAGTTCCTCTCTCAGTGGAAAGAGAAAGCAGCATCGGGAGGGGTTTTGACGGTTCCCCCCATACATGCGGCCTTGGTGGAACGATTGGGGCATGACACCCCTATGTCAACGACCTATCGGTTGTTGGCCCGCCACGGCTGGCGCAAAGTACAACCAGATACAAAGCATCCGAAGAGCGATCCTGCAATGCAGGATGAGTTCAAAAAAAACTCCCCGAAGCAGTGGCTGCCGCCTGCCTGAAAAACGAGAGCCAGCGGCCGGTACGGCTGATGTTTCAGGATGAGGCCCGCTTTGGGAGAATAAGCGATCCCCGATCATGCTGGGCTCCTGCCCCGCATCGGCCGGTAGTCAACCTGGCCCTGATCCGGGAGTTCCGTTACGAGTATGCTGCTGTCAGCCCGTGGGATGGTTGTCTCGACTTCATGACGACCGAGAAGATGAACACTGAGAATATGACCCGCTTTCTAGACCAATTCAGCGAGGTTCATAAAAGAGAGTTCATCGTCATGGTCCTCGATGGGGCGTCATCCCACAAATGCAAGGAACTCAAGATTCCTGAGAATGTGTCACTGCTGTTTCTGCCACCATATTCGCCGGAACTGAATCCGGCAGAACAAATCTGGAACGTGTTGCGCCGGAACTATTTTGCTAACAGGGTCTTCGATTCCCTTGATGCCGCAACCGCCCAAGCAGAATTCGGATTGGCAGAGATGGCAGCAAGCAAGTCAGCAGTCAGGCAGCTAACCAATTGGCCGTGGAGTAGTGCCATCTTGAAGACTTAATGGAATTATATGCTGTTTCTGTTCGTCGGCTCATAGCTTTGCGCTCCGGCTTCCTTCAGACCCCTCCTCGCGGAGACGCCCTTGCCTTCGGCTAGTACTTGGTTTACACTGTTTCTCGACAGTGTTCGGATTCACGAACAGGGGACTTGCACCCCATAAGTTCACGCCCATGACGGGCGTACACACGCCCTTGGACACCGGCGCGGCATACATCGCCGCGCGGGTCAAGGGCAACCCGTTAGGCCTCCGAATAATTTCAATAATCTTTCCATCCCAAGGAGCAACCATGAAAATCTACGAGCACAATCCACACCCCCAGATCGAGCTCCGGAAGAAGCGCGCCCCCAAGCCCAAGGCTCTCCAAGAAGGCCCGGTGGCCCGTTTCAACTCATACCTGGGAGAAAGGATCACAAAGAGCGTGGGCACCATGTGGTGCGCCTACGCCTTCGCCATCATTGCATTCATCAGCCTCCCGGAAGCCATTCACACAGGCACTAGCGCACTCATATCCTGGATCGCGCAGACCTTCCTGCAATTGGTCCTGTTGTCAATCATCATGGTAGGCCAGAAAGTCGAGGGAGCCGCAGCTGATGTGAGAGCCGACGACACCTACAAGGATGCCGAGGCCATTCTGTATGAGGCTCTTGAGATTCAAAAGCACCTTCAAGCGCAGGATGCATTGCTTCAGAGGCTCATCGATACCTATCAGAACCATGAAAAGCCAGGATCCGGGGCCTAACCGGGTAGCCGGGGGGTTCTCCCCCCCAGCCCCCACACCACCTGGCATGCGGGTCCGCACCAGGCGGTTCCCAAAGAACACTAAATCCGGCCAAAGATGCTTGAAACTTGTGGGTACAATATTAACCTTTCATTGACAAGCAGTATCATTATTGATACTATTTACTTATAGCAAACCTGATCGAAATCCTTGAAAAAATGCGTAGCATCCCGCAGGGATTCATTTTGCCGATCTCTGTAAGGTATGCGATCATTATTTTGGACAAGCCCGCCAGTCCAGCGGTAGCCACCGGGTGTACAAGACACCATGGATAGGTGACCCACGGGTAAACATCCAAAACAGCAAAGGGCAGGCAAAAGCCTATCAGGTAAAACAGGTACTAAAGGCAATCGAACGGTTGGAGGTCGAATATGGCAAAGAAAAATGACAAATATACATACCGAGTCACATGGTCAGAGGATGACGCTGAATACGTAGGACTTTGCGCCGAGTTTACAAGCCTAAGCTGGCTTGCGCAAACGCCTGAGGCGGCGTTAAAAGGCATCCGCAAGCTTGTGTACGAAGTTATTTCTGACATGCTTAGCAACGATGAATCTGTCCCGGAGCCAATCGCCACTAAACATTTCAGCGGCAAATTCATGGTGCGGGTTCCGCCTGATGTACATCGGGAACTGGCAATACAGGCAGCCGAAGCCGGGGTGAGTCTTAATCGTTTAGCAAGCGCAAAGCTCAGTCACTAGGGCCGAACCACTGGCGGCAGACGGTCAAGCCGCTGCGCTGAAAAACCGTTGCTTCATTAACGAATCAGGTGAAATTCCATGAACGTACGCCAGCATTTTTCAGTTGCTCCCTGGACTACTACTCTCAAATTAATTTCAATAAGCCGCCCCTCCTCGAATCCAGAGCATCACTTTATCGCTCCCAGTTGTTGGAACGCATTTGACCTGTTGGGATGAACAGAGACCATAGGCAACATTAATTATTTACACAATTGACACGGGAATGGCGGAAAGGTTATTATAGCTCAGGTGTAACGACGATTTTGCTGGTGAAGGATCTGAGACAAAGCATACCCGCCCTGCATCGCGCCCGTCTTGTTCTCTCGGCACTCTCATCGATTCGTTCAGACTCACCGCAAATCAAATTTAATGTTTGAAGCGGTCCGCTTCCGGGCGACGCGGCTAACTGTCCGCGTCAAATCAGGAACGACGGGTACCGGTGCGCACCGCTATGCGAAGGAGTATTGTGAAGCATATACGTAATTTCATGCCAAGCCGCTTGGTTCCATTTCTTCTGACTGCCTTTCTCTCGCTGGCGCTCCTTCTGACGGGTTGCAGTGACGAGCGGACCGGCGGCCGGCGAGAGTCCGATACCGTTAAGGCCGTCGCGGCACAGACCGCGGCTCCCGTTGAGGCAAGTTTTAAGAAGCAGACCAGTTCAAACCGAAACGTCGCCGGGACTGTTTCGAAGGGACCTGCTGTGAAAGGAGCGAAAAATGCTCCTCCCCCTGTCAAATACAAAGCAGGCGAAGACCCGGAGTTTGCCAAGCAATGCGGTTGGCCGGTAAATTGCCAGCCTCCTCTTCCGGGGTCCATACTACCCATGAAGCGTATCGTGGCCTACTACGGCAACCCGCAATCAAAGCGCATGGGGGTGCTTGGAGAGTATCCGAAAGACGAAATGCTGCGGCGGCTGAAGGGAGAGGCTGCCCGATGGGAAAAGGCGGACCCCGCGCATCCCGTACAGCCCGCACTGCACCTGATCGCGGTGGTGGCACAAGGGGTGCCGGGCAAAGCGGGCAAGTACCGGATGATCATGCCTGACGCCGTTATAAACCAGGTCTACGGATGGGCCAGGGAGGCGAACGCCATCCTTTTCATCGACATCCAGACCGGGCATGACGAAATCAGGACCCTCCTCCCCCGCTTCGAGTGGCTGTTAAAGAACCCGGACGTTCATCTGGCCATTGATCCGGAATTCAACCTGATCAGGAGCGGAAAGATACCGGGAACCAAAATCGGCACCTACGACGCGTCGGACATAAACTATGTCTCCGGGTATCTCACGGAGCTGGTAAAGAAGTTCAATCTTCCCCCGAAGGTGTTTATTGTGCACCGTTTCACCAAAAACGGCGTAACCAACGCCCGGAAGATTTTGCTCCATCCCGAAGTGCAGATGATCTTGAACATGGATGGATGGGGAGCTCCCTGTCTCAAACGGAGTACCTACAAGTGCTATGTGGTGGCCGAACCGGTTCAGTATACGGGGTTCAAACTTTTCTATCACAACGACACGAAAAAGGGGGACCCGCTACTGACACCCAGGGAAGTCCTGAAGTTGAATCCGCAACCGATCTATATCCAGTACCAGTAACCCGCCGCGCCTAATGCAGCTCCTCGCCGGTGGTGGTCATCACCAGCTTGCCGTGCTTTACCCCCTTTACCCCGATCAGTTCGTTTGCGATCTTTTTCACCTCACGCGCCTTGCCGCGGACCACAAGCACCTCCAGGCAGTTGTGGGCGTCCAGGTGGACGTGGAGAGCGGATATGATCTCGTTGTGGTGGGTATGCTGCTGTTCGGTAAGCTTGTCGGACAAATCACGGACATGGTGGTTATAAACCAGGGTTACGGTACCCACGGTCTCTTCCTCACCACCTTCCCATTTGAGCTCAACCAGGGCGGCGCGGATCAGATCGCGGATCGCCTCGGAGCGGTTCATATACCCCTTCATCTCTATCAGACTATCGAAACTGTCGAGAAGCTTGTCATCGATGGAAATGCCGAACCTGATGGTTTCCCCCATTTAATCTCCCCCTTTTTTCTTTTCACACCCTGGCCTTTCTTATATGTTTCCAGGTAAACGCCAGGATGAAAAAGATGAAATTGACTATAACGATAAACCCGCCTGTCGGCAGGTTCAGGATGAATGAGCCGAATATCCCGATCGTCACTGAGATCGTGGCGAAACAACAGGAAGCTATGATGGTAGACTTAAAGCTGCGGGCGACCTGGAGAGCGGATACCGCAGGAAGTATCAGCAGTGCGGAAATGAGCATGATGCCGACCACCTTCATGGCAAGCACCACGGTAAGGGCGGTCATCAGCACCAGGACAGAATTTATCGTTCTCGTGCGGATGCCCGAGCATCTTGCCAGGTCTTCATCAAAGGTGATAGCGAAGAGGTCGCGATAGAAAAAAGCAACCGAGAGCATTACAACGATGAAAAGCACAGCGGCGATAATCATGTCAGTGCTACCGACCGCCAGGATATTGCCGAACAGATAGCTGAACAGGTCCACGTTGAATCCGCCTGCAACACTTGCCAGAACAATGCCCCCCGCGATGCCGATTGACGAGACGATGCCGATGGCAGCGTCGCCATATATCCGCGCCTTTTCCGTAAGCTTAAGGATCCCCATCGAAGAGAACATCACCATAGGAATCGCCGAAACCGTCACATAAACCGGATTGACTCCCATGATCAACGATAGCGCCACGCTGCCGAAGGTCACATGGGCAAGACCGTCACCGATCAGGGAGAGGCGTCTGAGCACCAGAAACACGCCGAGAACGGAGCAGAGCACCGCTATCAGCGAGCCGGCGATCAATGCCCGCTGAATGAAGCCAAAACTGAGTATTTCAACGATTCCCATATTTGCCTCAATGCATGTGACAGATCAGATGTTGCGCATACTCTCCGAACAGATTGGTCATCTCCTCGGAGTGGCAGAACTCGTCGAAAGTGCCGTTAAAAATTAATTCCTTGTCCACATAGAGAAATCGTGACGCATAGGTGCCTATGCTTGCTGTGTCGTGGGTGACCAGGATGACCGTTGTCCCCAGTTCCTTATTGAGGTTTTTGAGCAGGGTGTAAAATTTGTCCCTGGTCTCGGGATCAAGGGCCGTTGTCGGCTCATCGAGGATCAAAAGTTCCGGTTTCCCCACCACGGAGCGCGCCAGCAGAACCCGCTGCTGCTGTCCGCCGGACAACTCGCCGATTATCCTTTTCCTTATTTCGGTTATCCCCATGAACTCCAGGGTTTTCTCCACGGCCTGACGGTCTTCGTCTGTCAGTTTTCTCGGCAGCCGCTTGCCGGCCAGAAGCCCGAGGCCGACAATCTCTTCGACCGTGGCGGGAAAGTTGGGGTTGAAAAATTTAAGCCGCTGGGGCAGATAACCGATCCGGCGCCACTCTGTAAAGCTTTCCAGCGACGCGCCGAACAGGGCGACCTTTCCACTCTCCGCTCCCACCAGTCCCAGTGCGGCCTTTATCAAAGTGCTTTTTCCGGAACCATTGGGGCCTACGATGCCAACGTAATCGCCGGGACCGACCCGGAATGATATCCGCCTCAGCACCTCTGCGCCGTTGTATTTGACCCATAACTCCTCGATGTTAAGCACATCTACCGCCATTCCAGCCCCACCTTGAGATTCTCCATACTATCAGCCGATAGCTTTTTCTCTCCCGTTTCCGACTTCGATTTCTTTACAATGTGCCTGGGGGCATTATCCCTTGCATAACATGTCTCACAGAGGCCGTTGACCTGCAGAATATGGGACTCAACCTTACCCCCAACCTGATTATTGATCTCTTCTTCAAGCCCTTTCAAGGAGCAGATATGCAGGTCCATGACTTTGCGGCAGGTGAGACAGATAAAATGGTGGTGATGCTTGCTGTTCAAGCAGAAATAGTAATAGAGCTGCCTGTTCGGGTGTATGATCTTGCTGACGATCCCTCCCATTGCCAGTTCATCGAGATTTCGGTAAACAGTAGGGAGGCCTATCCTTGTAAAGCGTTTCCGCAGATCCTGGTGGACTTCTTCCGGGCTTACGTAACTACCGGCACTCGCGAGGAAATCAAGGATAGCCAAGCGCTTGGGGGTGACCTTGAGCTTAAGCTCTTTCAACATCATCGGGTAATTATGGTGCATGGAGGAGGGTTTTTCCTTTCCGAATGGTAACTAATACCGACTTGCAATCAAAATGAGTACAAGGCGGCCAGGAGGGGGCGACGCAGGCGTACAGTGATAGTACGTTGAGGAGACCCCGACGACGCCAACAACGTAATCGTTTGATTGCGACTTGGTATAAATGGAAAACATTTTTGTTTTCCCATAGTAGTTTTATTTCCGTGCTTGTCAAGAGGAAATGAGGCAATTGAGAGATACTGAAATTACGTTATGCACTTATTTTGATAGTTTTATTGCACAAAGAATAAGTTGATAACAAATCAGAAGAGAGTAATGGATTTGGCCGGCAAAGGGTTTTGCGGCATGGAAATATAGGCGGAGGGTTTCAAGCCGATTGTGAGAGGAAACACCACATACGCGACCCGCAGTAATATTGCAGGCGACTCATACCGAGTTGCAATCAAAATGAGTACTAGGCGGCAAGGAGGGGGCTACGCAGGCGTACATGAATAGTACGTTGAGGAGTCCCCGACGATGCCAACAACGTAATCGTTTGATTGCGACTTGGTATTAGAGCTTGTCCGTAAATAACGTTTCAATGGATCGCGCCCGGATTTATACCAGATTTGGCCGGGCTGATTGAGCAAAACCGCAGGCGTAGCAGGGCTACGTCAAGGATTTTGTGATTGAGGGCCGGTCAAAGATGACGTGAAGACGGGATGCGAGCCTGGAATGCTTATTTA
>Ga0181533_1006479_pt1 | contig 10611 bp, 7 predicted proteins | sample PEATcosm2014_Bin_45_FD_119772 | JGI IMG/M metagenome (GOLD analysis project Ga0181533, IMG submission 119772) | Peatland microbial communities from MTU Mesocosm Facility, Houghton, MI, USA - PEATcosm2014_Bin11_60_metaG | ecosystem: Environmental > Terrestrial > Soil > Wetlands > Peat | place...
GCCACCGCCACCGGTGGTTCCTGAGGCCGCATCTGTCGCAGTTCCTGCGGCTTTTGTTCCCTCACCACCCCAATCTGTGGCTTCGCAGCCAGATTTGCCGCAGGCGCCCGCACTCTTCTCCGCGATAGCCGGCGCTCCAGTCACCGGCGCAAAGAAGTCGCGCCTGCCGCTGGTGATTGCCGCGGTCATTGTCGTGGCAGCTCTGGCCGTCGGTGGTTTTCTTGCGCATTCCCTCTGGAAGGCAAGGCATCAGCAGCAGACGGCAACGGCTCCGCCAGCAGCAGCGGCACCCCAGCCGGTAGCTCCTGCGCCCGCTACTCCGGCGCCGGAGTCTGCTCCGCCTGTGCCGGCAGCCAGCACAGGACCAGCCCCGCAGAGCCAGCCCACGCCAAAGAAATCGAAACCGGCCCCCGCGCCCACAAGCCCTCAACAGGTTTCGCAACCGCAGCAAACGCCGCAAAGCCAGAAGACGAGCCCGCCGCCACCCCCGGCTGCTACTCCGCCGCCCGCATCGGAAGGCAAGCCAACCGCTGCGGTAGTGGTTAAGACTGTTCTGCCGAAATACCCGCTGCTAGCAAAGATGGCCGGCATCAGTGGGCCCGTGAAGGTGCACGTTGTGATCGCGAAGGACGGCACCGTCAAGACCGCGACAGCAGTTTCAGGCCATAAGCTCCTGCAAAAAGCGGCCTGCGATGCCATCGCGCAATGGATCTTCAAGCCGGTCACGCTAAATGGCAAACCCACTGAAGTGGAGACCGATGTGACAGTCAACTTCAACCTGGGACAGCAGTAGGGCCCTTTCAAATTGTTGCTGCCGGATCGGCTGCGCTGTTTTCAACCAGGCAGGCCCTGTTTCCGGCGCGAAAGACATGCGTCGTAAAAGGAGTCGATTATGCAAATGCGGATTCAGGGAACAACAATGCCGGTGCTGGAAATCCAGCTAACCCCGAATGAGAGCGTGTACTCAGAGAGCGGGGAACTCTCATGGATGACGAGCTCGATTCAAATGAGTACCCACACGCAACTCGGTGGCGGCGGAGGCTTCATGGGGGCTCTCAAGCGCGTGGCGGGCGGCGGCAGCCTGTTCATGACGGAGTACCGCGCCATGCAGTACGCGGGCGAGGTGGCGTTTGCCACGAAAGTTCCGGGGCACATTGTGCCGGTTGAAGTCGCTCCCGGCGCGGAATACATGGTGCACCGCCATGGCTTTCTCTGTGCTACCCCACAGGTCACCATCGGCGTTGGCTTTCAGCAGTCGCTTGGAGCCGGCGTCTTTGGCGGCGCTGGCTTCATGCTGCAAAAAGTGGGCGGCACAGGGACTGCATGGTTTGAGCTGTCCGGAGAACTGATCATGAAGAATCTGGCTCCGGGGGAGACCCTTCGCGTCCACCCGGGCCACGTGGGCGCCTTCCATACAACGGTTGGCTTCGCCATTAACAGGGTACCCGGAGTCAAGAACATGCTTTTCGGCGGGGATGGGATTTTTCTGGCTGCGCTTACGGGACCCGGAATGGTGTGGCTGCAGACGCTGCCTATTTCGCGGCTGGCGCATGCGATCAATGAATACATCCCCAAGCAAAAGGCCTGACAGGCACAATAAGGAAGAGAAAACCATGTGCGCCGTTGCGGCTCGGGCGGCACACCGGGCAAGGAGAGGCAATGAGTCAGTTTTGTGGTCAATGTGGATCCGCGATGCTGCCAGGGGTGAAATTCTGTCAGAGTTGCGGAGCAGCCGCCGTTGCCAGTGCGCCGCAAACGGCAGCAACTCCCGCCCCCCGGCAGCCCGCGGCCCCTTTCACTCCCCCTGCTCCCGCGCCGCCAACGCCGCAAATGCAGGCTCCCGCTCCTGCTCCAACTCCCCCTGCGCAGCTTGAAACCATGTGGCATTTTGCGTGCGCGGGCTTCACGCAGGGTCCAATTCCGGAATCGGCATTGCGGGCCCTGATGCCCAGCCTTCCCCTTGACGTGAAGGTCTGGAATCCTTCCCTTCCGTCCTGGCAAACCCCGGAGCAAGCAGGCCTGCGCATGGCTTCGCCGGCTGCTCCGGCCGCAATGCATGCTACGCCCGCGGCATACGGCGCTACCGTCTCCCCTTACGCGCCGCCCGCATACGCGCCCGTCAGCAGCGGCGCGGCAATGTATCCCGGATATGCGCAGCAGCCTGGCTATCCCGCGCAAGCTCCTTATGGGGGCCAGGCCGTTATGCCGGGATCCTTTGCCAACAGCCCCGTACCGCCCGATTTGCACTGGGCGCTGGTGATTCTCCTCAGCGTGATCACCTTCGGATTGTTCGGCCTCATCTGGGCGTTCCGGCAGGCCGCATTCGTCAAGAAAATCGACCCCACCAGCAAAGCGGTCACGCTGCTGGTTCTCAACCTGTTGGGGCGATTGTTGTGGTTGGGCTATCGTACGCTGCCATGGGAGCTTCGACGAACACAATGGCGGAGATCTCCCTTGTGGTGTTGGCTCTGGATGTGATCCTCCTCGTGATGGGGCTCGTCATGGTCTTCGGGATGCGCAAGTCGATGGTCACTTACTACAACTCCGTGGAGCCGATCGGACTGCAACTGAGTGGAATCATGACGTTCTTCTTCACCCTTATCTACTTTCAGTACCATTTTTCGCGCATTGCGAATTGGAAGAGGACGGGCATTCTCCGGTGAGAACGACTATTATGCCGCCGGGCGTGGAATTCGACCCTCATGCCGCACGTGACACGGTGAATCAGCCGGTGTATTCTGATCCGTCGCAAACTGGGCCCTGTAGGCGGCCGATGGCCTGAGGACTCCGAAATGACCTTTGAGCGTGCAAGTTCGCTCGATGCAGCTCGCAGCGGGCAGTTCCATGCGGCTCCCCCGGCCGGTTCGCCTGCAAGTCAGTTCGCATCTCCGCCCAGCTTGCCCGGATACGCCGGACAGGGTCCGTGGCAAAGCCCTGTGCCGGGTCAATGGTCCGCGCCCACCCCGGCAACGCAGCCGCCGCGCGCCAATGCGCCGAAGAAACCCTGGTGGTCCATCTTATTGATGATGGTGAGCCCGGGGCAGGTGATCGCACAGGGCCTGGGAAAAATTCCATGGCCCTTCGCGCTGAGCGTCTCCGGTGTGGCCTTTGCGATTTTTTTCTTTCAAACCGGCCTGGACCGCCATCATGTGGGTCCGGTTGGCTGGATTCACTGTTTCCTGCTGGGGCTGCTCGGCGGCATATATGGAACGGCAGGCATCGCGGGCATTGCGGTTGTCGCGTGGTCCATCTCCCGCCTTATCGGCTCGGAGCAGACGCCGGAGTGGGTCATTCGCGCGGTTGCGTTGAGTTATAGCTCCGCACTGGTGTACGGAGCCGTGGGCCTGCTCTTCAATCTCTTTTTCCGCTGGAACACTTCGATTTCCTTTGGCGTGACCGGCGTGTTGTGGGCGCTGGGCCCCATGATGACCGTATTCCGCCAGCTAACCAACGGCAAGATTGTGCAAAGCGTCGCCCTGGCCACGCTGTGCGGGGCCCTTGTGCTACTGGGCTGGGGCCTTCTGGCTACATGAGCGCTGCACGCTAAGGGAACCACGATGAACCGCAACCTGATTCCGCCGCTTCTTTGCTTCGCCGTTCTCTCGGGGCTCACCGCGCACCGCGAGAACCCCACGTTCAAATCGGTGGCTATCGCAACGCTTGGCGGAGCGCTGGTGGCCTGGTTGTGCCTATGGCTTCTGGGCCGGCTTCTCTACGTTTCCAACAGCAAGATCCGCGCCTCGCACGGGTGGACGGCCGTCAACGAGACCGTGAGCAGAAACTTTCTGTTCCTGATTCCCTACACGGTGCTGGCGTTGATCGCCGACCAGATACTTGGCTGGAACGCCACGCTCGCGTTCGCTTCCGCCGGCATTATGACCTCCGGTTCGGCGGTCGGAGCCGATCTGATGAAGTTGGGCGGCGGCAAAATTGCCAATATGTTGCTGCCCATGGCAGGCGGCATGGGATTCACCATGCTCTGGATGACCTCCGGTATGCTGCTGCGAATTCTGGCGAGGTGAAAGCGATGAAAGCAAGCCAGAACCTGCTGCCGATTCTCCTGGCGTTTGTGAGCGCGGCGCCAATGCTCCACGCCGACAACGATCCCCGCGGCACCTATAACGGCACGATGCAGCCTACCTATATCAACCAGCAGCTCCTGAATCGGAACCCGGAAGTTTACTTCAAACCGGGCGACGACCCTGACGACTCTACTATTCATTCCAACATCCTGGATTCCATCGATACTTTGAAACAAGCTACCCGTGCGATGAACGTCTTGCTCATCGTCGGAGGCTCGCCTGGCCAATTCAGTCTATTTATCGATACGGGGGGTGGATTGCATTGGAATCCTGACGTTGACGACAGCTACGAAAACCCGCAGATCGCGTGGAGCGCGGATGGTTTCAGCGCCTCCAAAGCCGGGGTGCCCTTCGCCTACCACATTACCGGTCATTATCGCGGCCCGGCGATCTCGGGCGAGTGGTCCGTCACCGTCGATGGAGCCGCCGTAGTCTCCGGTACGTTCTGCGCAAGCAAAACCGGCAGCTCCGGCGGCTGCTCCGCGACGACCGCTTCTCCCGATCCTCCCGCGCCTACGAGTGCAAACGGCGAATATAACGGGACCATCATCAGCACCGACGCCACCACCACCACCGGCCGCATTACATTCACCATTACCGGATCGACGGTAAAGGGGAGCGTGAGCGGGACTTGGAAGTATGTTGCAACCGAACAGCCGAATGGCAATGGGGGTTCGGGTCCGTCTGCGTACCCATCGGATACGGAAGGGCAGCAGCCGGACGCGTACACAGGCAACTTCTCCGGTTCGCTTGATACCAGTTCCGGCAGCTTTGAAGCCGACATGACGGGCGAGGTCTACGATTACAAATTCACCGGCCACATCCGCGGCACCGTGCAGGGATACTCGGCCCACGGCACGTGGGATGCGACGAACCAGTTTGGCGGCTCATCGGGGACCTGGACAGCTTCGCGGCCGGCACCGGCGATTCCAGCAGGCGGAGGCCCGGGAAGCAGCAGCGGTGAAGGCTCGAACAGCGGCGGCACATGGGTTCACACGGGTTCGGGCAACGACGCCGACGATTACACCTGGGTCCCCAACAGTGAGCCTCCCGGCATCTCGGGCGTGAACGATGTGCCCGGGCCCGCCGATCTTCCCGAAACGGGGACGGGCATTTTGTTGCCCGGGCTGCTGACGATGGCGGGGATTGGCCTGAAGTCGCTGCTCGACTCGAGCGTGACGCCGCCGCCAACGGTTGACTATGGTTCCGTGCCGGATGGGGACTCGGGCGACGGCTCGGCTGACGGCTCCGACGCGTTCACCGATTCCATGACGGATTCTCTGGTGAACACGCCGCCCGCCGCAGCAACTCCGGCCCCCTCTCCCTACGGAGCGGATTACGACCAGGCCGTGAAAAATTCTCAGGACGCTACCAACGAGTACAACGACATGCTGAAGCAGTATGCCGACTTCCAGAACGGAGCCGACACCACCGATCCGCAGTACAAGGTGCTCGATCAGCAGTACAAAGACTACCTGGACTACCTGAAGAACAAGGCGGACTCGAACTCAGCCAGCGCCGACGCCATCGCCGCCGCGGTGGTGAAGCAACAGAACACGCAGGTCCTGAAGGATTACTGGGGCAACGACAAGGAGGTTGTCTACGATCCCACGACCGGCCAGTGGCACGACGCCCAGACCGGCAATCTCTTCGATCCGGATGCCTGGCAAAAGTCGCAGCAGGACAACGCCAATGCCGACGCCTGGGGCCAGTCTGAGACGCAGAAGATGGAGAACCAGCAGGACGCCGACAGCAAGGCGATGAAGCAGCTGATCGCGCAGGAGAATCTGAAAGAAAAAGAACTCGAGTATCTTGAGAAGCTCCAGGAGACGGGCTACAACAAGGGCGTAATCGATCCCGGCAGCCCGCATGACTTCTTCACCTCCACGCAACAGTTGATGGACGACATTACCGACGGCAAGACCGTCACCGTGCCGCAGATCCGCGATGCCGAAAAGTATCTGCATGACCGGCTCACCGGATCGGCGCAACCGGAATCGAGCCTTTCATTGCCCGAGAACCAGGTCGATTATTGGCAGATCGGCAAGACGACCTTGTACAACACGGTGAAGGAAGTGGTGACAGGCAGGGACGCCGACGGCCATTTCACCGTGGCCGGCGTGCTTGGCATGATGACCCTGCACGCGCTGGCGATTGCTTCGGGAGGCTTGACGGAAGGCTTGACGTTCAAGGCCTTTGGCATGCAATTTGTGGCCAGTAAATGGGTGGGAGAGGAGGCCGTCACCGCGGCCTCCTCCTACTTCACTGTGGGTGATGCCATCGAACATGGCTCCACTACAGGCGAAGCTGTTTTCAGGGGCTACCTGGACGCTGGTATCGCTCTCGCCATGAACGCCGCCGGGGCAGGCATTCATGCGCTGGCCAGCAACCCATCGGTGAAGGCCGGGGTCGGCGAAATGTTCACCTCCGCCACCAACTTCGGAAAGCGCATGCTGGGCATGCCCGTGACCGAGGCCATTACGCCCGACCTGCAAGCCACCAAAGATCTGGTGACGAAACTACTCCAAATCAAGGGCTCCACCCCGATCGAGAACTCCGACTTGATCGCGCAGATCTACAGCAAAGGCGGCATGAATAAGCTCGCCCAGCTCCAGGCCGCGGGCCTGATTTCCAAGGAAGAGGCCGCGGCCCTGAATGCGCAGCTCCATCCTTTGCTCAACCGGCATATCGATGTGGGGACCTACAACGCCATCAAGCAATTCCAGGAGAAAACCGGCGTGAGGATCAAGAGCTTATTGGTTTCCGACTCCGGTTCCACGGCAAAGATGGGCAGCCGCTTCGACGCCGATCAAATACAGAACTACGCTGACAGCCACGGGATGACCGTGGACGAGGCCAGCAAGGAGCTGCAGAGCAAGTTCGGCAACCCAAAGTGCAATACCGACCGCGACGTCACCGTTGTGCCGGATTTCGTAAAAGGGGATGTGGAACAGTACGCCATCGATCATGGCATCTCAACTGAAGACGCGTATTACAAGCTGCATAATCTCTGTACCAACAACGTCAGAGACAACGTAAACAGGACCCTCATCAGCAAGGGATTCCAGGGCGGCATCAAAGACGTGAAGTTTCAGTCCTATGCCGGCTTTGGGACCGCATCGGGGCGCATCGACTCCTACAGTGCGGGCTATGCATCGCGCGCCACCGAAACCAACGGCGTGGCCAAGCAGTGGACTACCGACAAAATGGGCGATCCCACGTCGCTTGGGGGTCGTCAGGTCAGCGGTGCCACCGCCGTGGACCAGAATAACCTGAATCTGAAGACATACACCGGCGAACTGCCCCCCGATCCCGACAAATTCAGTCCCGATCAGTTCGCCAACTATAGTGAGCAGCAGGTCACGGCCGTGATGCAGAGTACGGATCCAAAGACCGTGGCCAAGGCCATAGTGCGCCAGGTGAAACTGGGGAACACGGTGAATCACATGGCCGGCGATAAATTCGGCAGTGAGCTACTGGCCAACGCTGGGATCAACCAACCGCCTCCACCGATGAACAGTAACCTCGTCAAGCTCGCCCAGGCGATTGCGGACAACCCGGACAATGCCGACCAGCTCCTGCTTCAGGCCCAAACCAGCAAGGAACAGTTTCAAAGGTTTTCGTTTTACCAGCTTCAGAAGTTCAACAATGCCCTGACCGCAAACATGGGTTAGAGAGCCCGAGCGCAAGGCAAGGAGCAAGCCATGACAGACGCGCAGGAAGCGCAAATTACTGACGAGCCGCCGGAAACCCTCCCCACGCAGTGCATCGGCGTCGATGGCGAGGACTACCTGGTCGCGGCGAGCGATCTTGCGGCGCTTGCCTCTCTAGTTGGCGCGCGCACCAATCCCTTATCCGCGCTTCCCGCCGGCAAGGCTAACGATGAGAGGAAGGCGCAGCTCGCCCGCGAGTTTGCGCAGATGCCCGATGCGCACCGGCAGCGTTTGGCCATCGCCCTTGGCGTACTCGGCGCTCCGGCAAAGGTCGCGATGCTGCACCACACCATTGCCGACGAGGTGGTGAGCCGCGGCATGCTGGCGTGGTCATTGAGTGTTCCCGATCAGATCGTGGCCCTGGCGCACGCCGGCCCTGTGGGCCGCATCTCCTTTTGGCCGCCGATCGGTTTGCGCGGATCCTTTGCCAGAATCCTGGCCGCGGAGGGAAAGCTTTCTGACGATCGCATTGGCTGCAAGGTGCCTCTGGGCGCGGTGGTCGTCTTCCTCGCGATTCTCGATCAGCTTCGCGCCATGCGTCTTCACTCTATGCTGACGCATTCCTTGCCCTCCACGCTCTTCTCGCCGGCCCAAATTGCAGACCGCCTCAAGGACGCATCCGCTGAGGATTTCCGCTGGCCGCTTAACTTCCTCGACAAGGTCATGCCCGGCCTTGCGGCAAAATTCACCCCTGCCGACATTGCCCTCGCCTTCGAGGACCTGGTGAAGGCAAAACTGATTGAAGTGGTTATGGAAGCCGGCTCCACCAGCCGCTATGAGTTGAGCCTTGCCGGCAAAGCCATCGCCGATGAGGTGCTGCACGAGGTGAGCAAACTGGCGCTCAGCGTATGCGATCAGCACCCCGACGGGCGCTTTGGCTACGACATCACGCTCTGGATTCGCGGGCCATTCCATCTGTTTCTCTTTGCCATGTCTGGAAAGGACGGTGTGATTGCTGCCGTCGACAACGAGGAATTCGAGCAGTTCGTAAACCGCTCGCTCGCCCCGCCGCCGGCGCCCGCCGCCCCTGCTGAAGAGAAGCCCGCGCCAAAAGCAAAACCTGAAGCTGCGCCGCCGGCTCCTGCCGCGGTGTGGTATCTCAGCCGGGACGGAAAATCGGAAGGCCCCTACGATGAGGCTGCGCTCAAGAAGATGCTGGAAGGCATGCCGCCTGAGACGCTCGTGTGGAGCGAAGGCAGCCCCGACTGGATCTCAGCCCGCGACGCCGGCCTGGCTGCTGCGCCGGGAACAGTAACTTGTCCGCGTTGCGGCACAAAGGCGGATGCGGGCATACGCTTCTGCGGAGAGTGCGGCGGACCCATCAAGTGAAATGCCGCGCTGGAGGCAGCGGTACCCGCCGTACCATTTTGATTCGGCAACAAAACACCGCATCCGTGCCCCATTCTTTTCCGCGCTTTTCGCGGAAGAGGGTGGGTAAGTGTCCCACTGTTCAATTGCCGAATCAATAAGTGGCGCGCCCGCCACATCTCACTGCCGGAGATGGAGTGCAATTTGTGTGGAAGCCAGCTACGCCGATTAGCTGACGGAAAAACTTCACTCTCGGGGCCGTTTTGCCCCCCGCCATACACCGCCTGGCCATCGCTTCGGTCCTGCCTGAAGGACAGATCATGCTCACCGCCATCTGCTGCTGGCCTTCGCCGGGAAACGTCCCGGCTGCAGCAGCCTTGCACACAGAAGCGATTAATCAACACCGTTTCTATGACTTACACGCACACAGTTTCACTGCCAAGAAATCACTTCAAAAAACATTGATTTTCTTTCCAGCTCGGGAGAAAGTGGTTCCGGTTTCTCCGGACGCACTGCGCGGCTGAGCTGCTTAATCTGTGTCGACCGGAAGGTGAACAGTGAGAGCGATCCCTGCACCAGGCCGGGATCGACGAGTACATCGAGAAGGTTATGCGCGCTCACACCAAAAGGAGGCGCTGCCCAAAACTGATGCGGTGAGGGTTCACTTTGCACCGGGGAAGACGAGGCGATTTGGTTGTTTCCCTGAACGAATCAGACAGCGAATCGCACGGTGGCAAGAACCTGACCGCTCGAAACCCGGGAAACGAGCATGCTTAGGGTTATTCGGAAGCAAATTCAAGTACACATCAGGAGGAGCCCATGACAGCTTTCATGCGTACAGTATTCGTGGCCGGTTTATTGATTGGCCTATCGACGCCCTTCGCGGCTGCACAAGACCAGGACGTGGAGGGAAGCAGCGACCATCCTTTGATTACGCGGTATCCCGGCTCGTATATCGCGAAGTATCTGACCAAAGAGTTCGATGAGTTCAGCCTTCCGCTGGGTCCGGTCGATGTGGAGAACACGATTACCAAAAACCAGCATCTGGAAGGGAAGATCACCCGTATCGTTTACGTGGCGCCTGAGGGACGCTCGGTGCTGGAGGTCTTTCGCAACTATCAAGCTGCGCTCAAGAATGGCGGGTTTGAGACGCTCTTTACGTGCGGCCCGCAGGGTTGCGGGAGCACGGTTGCAAATGCGTACGCCAACAGCGGCGATAACGCCGATTACTGGGGGCCCGTGCACGGGATTCACTATATTTCGGCGAAGCTGGCGCGGCCGGAGGGCGACGTTTATGTGAGCTTGCTGGTCGACAATCTGGGCCCGGATTCCCGAACCGAAGCCGAGCTTTACGTCATCGAAGTGAAGCCTATGGAGTCGGACCTGATCACGGTGAACGCCGCATCGCTGGCCAACGACATCAACCGCACCGGACACGCTTCGGTTTACGGGATCTACTTCGACACCGGCAAGGCGGATGTCAAGCCGGAATCCGACGCGACGATGAA
>Ga0181533_1006490_pt1 | contig 10600 bp, 8 predicted proteins | sample PEATcosm2014_Bin_45_FD_119772 | JGI IMG/M metagenome (GOLD analysis project Ga0181533, IMG submission 119772) | Peatland microbial communities from MTU Mesocosm Facility, Houghton, MI, USA - PEATcosm2014_Bin11_60_metaG | ecosystem: Environmental > Terrestrial > Soil > Wetlands > Peat | place...
CAAGCTCGCCCCCGCCATCCACAAGCTCATGGAAGAGGACCTGCTCATCCGCTTCTTCCGCGACCCGCAAACCAACGAGTTTCTCATCGCCGGCGGAGGCCAGCCGCACATCGAGGCCATCGTCAGCCGTCTCAAGAAGCGCTATCACGCCGAAGTTACCCTCAAGGCCCCCAAGGTGCCCTACCGCGAGACCATTCGCGGCAAGGCCGAGGCCCAGGGACGCCACAAGAAGCAGACCGGCGGCCACGGTCAGTTCGGCGATTGCAAGATTCGCATGGAGCCATTGCCGCGCGGCACGGGCTTCGAGTTCGGCAACGAAATCTTCGGCGGAGCCATTCCGCGCAATTTCGTGCCTGCGGTCGAGAAGGGCATCGTCGAGTCGGCGGCGCGCGGCTATCTGGCCGGTTACCCGGTGGTGGACTTCAAGGCCACCGTCTACGACGGCAGCTATCACGAAGTGGACTCGAACGAACTGTCCTTCAAGATGGCCGGGCGCATCGCCTTCCGCAAGTGCATGGAGCAGGCCAAGCCCTGCCTGCTCGAACCCATTATGAAGGTCGAGATCGAAGCTCCCGACGAGTTTGCCGGAACCCTCATGGGCGACCTCAACTCGCGCCGTGGCCGCGTCCAGGGCATGGAATCCAAGGGACGCACCACCGTCATCAACGCCGAAGTCCCCATGGCCGAGATGCTGACCTACGGAACCCTTCTAACTTCCATGACTCAAGGCAAGGGCAGCTACCGCATGGAGATGGACCACTACGACTACGTCCCGCAGTTAGTCGCCGAAAAAATCCTCGCCAACGCCAAACGGCCCGTGGAGGAAGAGGAAGAGTAATATCATTCAACAAGGGATTCCCAGGTCTCATAATCGAGACCTGGGGCACCCGGCTCACGATGGGTTATAGGGAATGTTTGAGCGACGTGGCTCTACATTTTTTATCCCCTCGGATTCAAGAAATGTCCGTGCCGCGTCAATAGCAATATCAAAATCGGCACCCGGGCCAATGATCACATCTGTCAACGGCAAAACTTCGGCTTCGCCCAACATCCCGAAGATTCGGAATGGGATATAAGGAACCAGCGTGTTATGTCGCGAACGAAAACGAATTGTATCTTGTGTAGGTGGTCGATTCGTCAAGGTAGGAAGGGCAAATCGCCACTCATGTTCTTCGTCGAAAGCAGAATGCTTCAATAAAGCTGCAAGACGAAGTATCTTGCCAGCTATAAGAGTTTGAGCTTCATCCAGTTGCTTTTGAATCTGTTTCTGCTGGATGACAAGATACTTTTTCTCAGCCTCCTCATATATCAAGCCCGGATTTGTTCGCTGAAGCTCGAGCAGTGACTTCATTATTACTGCGGGATCCGTTACGCTTTGTGATAGTGCTAAAGCGTTCTCGGCGAATTCGGAAATTGTTTGCTGTATCAAGTCTCGTTTTGCATAATCGTCATAAACACAAGGGGCAAAGGTTGCCAGTGTGCCGGAATCTTCGGGAGGACGAAACGCTCGTAAGTCAAAACCCAAGCTCACCCCGCTTGAGCCTTTGGAATAACTTCGCCATTGGCTAAGCCGGTCTTCAAGCAATGTGAAGCTCGCAGTAAAGACATTCAGTTTTTGATGGGAAAGCACTCCTCCGTCTTGAAACAATCCCAAAACAATCTCCGGAAGATATGTTTTCAGGAGGTCATCATCCCCGACGTGCTGTGCCACCACGCCTTCTAACATCTCTTTCGCAATCCCGATCCCGTGATGAAATTCTGCTCTGTCGTTCAGGTGTCTTATGTGCGTGGCATAGATGCGCTTACTTTTTACGATGCCATGAAAACCAGAAAAATCGGTGTAATGCCAGAGCTTGTCCGGGATTTCCGCGTTAATCAATTCTCTGAAGCTTTTTGGTGCGATGCTGGCCATCGTCTTGTTCGCCTCGTTCGCTTCGTAATCCGACTTCAGACTACACCGCGGGTGGGCAGGTGGCCCACCCTTGACCTAATCACAAATGTTTGGGTGCCCCATTCTTTCGCGCACTTGGCGAAAGGGCGGGAGACCACGAACCTCGACCGTCCGTCTCCCCTTTCTCAACCAGTCTGGTGCATGACTCAGCTAGCCAAAGCCTCCACCACCGCCTCCGGATGGCGGGCAATCACCGTCAGGTAGGCTCGTGCGGCGCGGTCCGGACGCCGCCTTCCCTGCTCCCAATCCTGCAAGGCGCGCGGGTCCAGCGCAAACCGCCGCGCAAACTCTGTCCGGCTGAGTCCGGTCTCGGCCCGCACGGCGCGCACATCCACCTCCAGCGGGAGCGGAAACTGATGCACCGCCGCCGGCTTCACATTGCCCTCGGCAATCTCGGCGGCCTCGCGCATGGCCTCCAGAACTTCCTCGGTTACGTCCTTCCGCTTCATGAGATTCTCCTCCGATTCTTTGCGGCTGCTTTGATCCTGCCTGCAAACTCTGCAAATGCCTTCTGCTGCTCCGGTGTTGGATTTGCCTGCTCGTTCTTCCCGTAGATGTAAAGCGCGTAGAGCGGGTTCTCTTCGTCAAAAAAGTAGTAAATCACCCGCACTCCGCCGGATTTCCCCTTGCCACGCGCCGCAAATCGCACCTTGCGCACTCCGCCTGTGCCCGGAATCTCATCCCCCGACTGCGAATGAAGCGCGAGATAGAAAAGCAACTCCTCGTGCTCCTCGGCTGAAAGCAGCTTCTCCGCCCTGCGAACAAAGGCGCTGGTTTCGACGATCGTCAGCAGGGGTACGTTCACCAAAGGATTATGCGGCATTGCCGCAGTCGTGTCAAGTACCAGGTGGGAGACCACGAACCCTGACCGGAGTTCTCTTTTCGGACCGGGTGCTCCATCCTTGATCCGCGATAAAGCCTGGGTGGGAAGCAAGGATGCCCGTGCGAGCGAATAGCGAGCGATTGGCCCCACCGCAGGTGGTTGCGGATAATTACCCTCCCTTGGCGCACACTCGTAATAGAGCGAAATTCCTGAGCCCTCGGGAGAGCCGGACCATGCGTACCGTCAGAAACATCACCGTAGCCGTCGAACCCGAACTCTACCGCCAGACGCGCAGGATTGCCGCCGACTACGACACCACCGTAACCGACATGGTAAGGTTCTTGCTCATTGCCCTGCCCGAAGCGGTGAAGGCCGTGCGCTACCCCGGCGGCCGGCCGCAATTTGGCTTGGCCGCCGCTCGCGCCGGCCGCGCCGCTGCCTCGGCCCCGCCCGCAACCCCAGCCACCAACCCTCCCAGCCCCTCCCCGGAAAAACGCGAAAATTCGCTCTGTACGCCTGTAAATGCCAGTAATCAAGTTTCTATTCAGCAACTTGCGAGACAACAACCGGCGTCCGTACATCATAAGTATTTCAGTATAGCTACTCTGAAAGCCATCATTTCAAAGGATTTACGAACCATTCCGTAAATCGCGCGTCTCAACCGCTGTACGCCAGTAAAACCCCCACTTGAATACGCAGAAATCTAATAAAATCAATACCTAAGGCAGCTCACTCGGGATATGCGCTATACGGCGCAATTCATGCTTTCGGCCCTGGGCGGGTGGCCCGCATCTGACCGGCCAAGGGTCTGGGGACGTGGGCCAGCCGCCCCGACTACAATGAATTTCCGAAAGGCAGGAATGCCACGATGAATCGCAGATCATTTCTCACGGGCGGACTTTCCCTATTCGCGCTGGCTCGCATGGCTCATGCATTGGGAGACTCGCAGTTTTTTCAGGGAGAAGCTCCGCAGGGTCCCTTTCTGCCATTTTGGGAGTCCTTGAAAGCGTATCGCTGCCCGGATTGGTTTCGTGACGCGAAGTTCGGCATCTGGGCGCACTGGAGCCCGCAGTGTGTCCCCGAACAAGGCGACTGGTACGCAAGGAACATGTACATCCAGGGTTCGGGTCAATATGAGTATCACGTCAAGCACTATGGCCATCCCTCGCAGTTCGGATATAAGGACATCTGTCATTTGTGGAAGGCGGAGCGATGGGACCCAGAGGCGCTCGTCAAGCTGTACAAGCGGGCCGGCGCCGAATATCTCGTCTCCCTAGCTACTCATCACGACAACTTCGACTGCTGGGACTCCAAGCACCAGCCCTGGAATGCGGTGAATGTCGGCCCGAAGCGCGACATCGTCGGGACCTGGGCCAAGGTCGCCCGCGCAAACGGCCTGCGATTTGGCGTCAGTTATCACGGAACCCCGCACCGCGTGTGGGATGAGTTCCTCCCGGTCCGCTACAAGAGCGACGCCACAGGACCATTGGCCGGAGTTCCCTACGACGGCATGCAGACGATCGCCGACGGCAAAGGCAAGTGGTGGGAGGGAATGGATCCACAGTTGATCAACGGCAAGCCGCACGCGAAAAACACACCATGTCCGGAGTTCGTCCAGCAGTTCCTGCTTCGCGTGCAGGATGTGATCGATAGCTATAGCCCGGATATTCTCAATTTCGACGACGGCGCGCGATTCGGTTTTGACGATGGCGGCCCTTGGGCTCCGGATTTGAAGGTTTGGCTGGGCATCCCGGACCTTGCGCCCCAGATTATGGCTTACTACTACAACAGGAACATCCTGACTCACTCAGGCCGTTTGGAAGGCGTGGTGGATCTCAAAGAGGTTGATGAGCCGGTCTGGGGCACGCTGACTCGCGACTTCGAGATGAGCCTGGCAGACAGCTTGCAAGAGAAGCCGTGGCAGACTGAGGCATGCATCGGGCAGTGGCATTATAGCCGCGCGCTTTTCGAGAACCATACTTATCAGAAGGCCTCGCTGATGATTCCTCTCCTGGTTGATATTGTCAGCAAGAATGGGAATCTGCTCCTCAGCATTCCCTTGCCTGGTTATGGCGAGCCTGACAGCGATGAGCTCGCGTTTCTTGATGAGCTAGCCCAGTGGCAGCAGATAAATAGCGAGGCGATCAAAGGCTCTCGTCCCTGGAAGATTTACGGTGAAGGACCGTCGACAGAGGCCAAAGGCGTTGCGGCATATCAGCTTTCCAAACACAGCTTCGATCACAGGGACATACGCTTCACGACCAAAGGCGATCTTCTCTATGCGATCGCTCTGGGATGGCCAGCGGAGAACCAGGTGTTCATCAAATCGCTCGCCAGCACCGCGCCGCACTACGAGCGCCAGATCGGCAAGGTGGAACTGCTGGGGGCGAAGAGCGAGGTCAGGTGGACGAGGGAACCGGATGGACTTAGAATTTGGGTTCCGCACGATCCGCCCTGCCATCACGCCTATTCTTTCAAGATACTGCCGGCATGACGGCAGCCGTGGACCGGATACGGGCATTGGGCGGTGGCTCATGTCCCCATACCGTTCTGAATCATAGATTTATCGTCTACACGCAAAGCGACCCTGTTATCTCAATGGTAAACTTTGACCGCGAAAAATCGCGTTTTTGGGCGGCTTTTCGCGCAAAATGCTGCGATTTTAAGGATCGCTGAGTCCTTGGCTTTGGCCCGCGGACTGTGTCCAACCGTGCCGGTTTTGTTACTGTTGACCCATGCCCGAAGCCGCAACCCAGCTCGATCCGGCCGCTCTCGACCTCGAATCCCTGGCCGCCGACGTGGTGGCGCTGGCGGTGAAGGCCGGCGCCAGCGACGCCGAAGCAGTCGCCCGCGAGGGCGACGAGTTCAGCGTGAATGTGCGCATGGGCCAGGTGGAGACGCTCAAGGAATCCGGCTCGCGCGGCCTCGGCCTGCGCGTCTTTCTCGGCACAAAGTCCGCCTCGGCCTCCACCAGCGACCTGACCGCGGACGGCATCCGCCAGTTGGTCGAAGGCGCGCTGGCTCTGGCCAAAGTCACCGAGGAAGACCCTTGCGCCGGCCTGCCCGAAGCGGCGGAATTCGGCTCGTGCACCTCAAATAGTGGCGATCTGCATCTTTACTACGACGATGTCTATTCGCTCGATGGCCCGGAGCGCATCGAATGGGCGCGCCGTGCCGAAGCCGCGGCCCTCGCGGCCGATCCGCGCATTACCAACTCCGACGGCGGCAGCTTCGACGCCTCTACCGGGCGCAAGGCGCTGGCCAACTCGCGCGGCTTTGCCGGCGGCTACCGCACCAGCTATGCCGGCGTCTCCGTGGCCCCGCTGGCCATGGACGCCAACGGCCAGATGCAGCGCGACGGCTGGTGGTCCAGCGCCCGGCGCCTCAACGATCTCGAATCTCCCGAGGCCGTGGGCCGGGAAGCAGCACGCCGCACTATTCGCCGTCTCGGCGCCCGGCGCGTTCCTACACAGCGGGTTCCCATCGTCTTTGCGCCGGAGGTTGCGCAGTCGCTGATCGGAACGATATTTCAAGCCGCTTCCGGCGACGCCATCTGGCGCAGCGCCTCGTTTCTGGCCGGCCGGCTGGGCCAGCAGATCGCTGCCCCGAGCCTGCACCTCATCGACGACAACACCATGCTGCTGCCCACCGGCGCGGGCGGCTTCGGCACCTCGCCCTTCGACGGCGAGGGACTGCCCTCCCTGCGCACGGTGGTGGTCGAAGGCGGCGTGCTGCGCAACTATCTCCTGAACACCTACACCGCGCGCAAGCTGGGCATGAAGTCCACTCATAACGCCTCGCGCGGACTGGCCGGCACGCCCGGCATCGGCTGCGGCAACCTTTTTGTCCAGCCCGGAACATTAACCGAAGCGCAGATCCTCGGAGAGGTCCCAGCCGGTCTCTACGTCACCAGCCTGATGGGCTTCGGCGTCAATGTGGTCACCGGCGACTACTCCCGCGGCGCAACCGGGCTGTGGATCGAGAACGGCCAGCTCACCCACGCGGTCGAAGAGGTGACCATCGCAGGCAACCTCGCCGAGATGCTCTTGAACGTAACCGCCATCGGCAGCGACCTGGAGTTTCGCGGGGCGATTGCCTCACCCACGCTGCGCATCGACGGCATGACGATTGCGGGAGCGTAGGAGCTAACTGTGGATGCGGAACTGCGATTCAAGCCGATGGAACCGGGCGAGGAGGCCGAGGTCTCGGCACTCGTCTGGGAGGTCTTCAGCGAGTTCGAGGCCGCAGGCTATGCGCAGCGGGGAATCGAGGAGTTCCGATCCTTTATCACTCCGGAGAAGCTGAAAGCGCGCTCGCAGGAGGAGGTCTTCTTTGTGCTCTGCTGCAAAGCAGGCGGGAAGATTGTTGCCGTGGCTGCCGCCAAAGAAAATCACCATCTCTGCCTGCTCTTTGTGCACAGGAAGTTTCAGCGGCGCGGGATCGCCCGCCGTTTGGTGGAATTGACCATAGAGCGCTGCCGGGAGGCGATCCCAAATCTTGCCAATTTCACGGTGAATTCTGGACGCTATGCCGTTCCTGTGTACGAGAGATTAGGATTCCGAGCCACTACGGCGGAGCAGGAGAAGAATGGGATTCGATTTACGCCGATGGTTCTAAACTTAAAACCGGACCGGACAAACCGGCAGCTGGAAATGCGGGAGATTGCCTTCGATCCCGCTGACGCCAAGGCCGTTCTGGCGCAATTGCCCGTCGCGTCGGCGGTCTTCGCGCTCTATGGCGCGGAGGCGTATGCCGAGCCGTACATTGGCCGCACACCCAATCTGCGCGCGCGGCTTGCCCGGCTGCTTCAGCCCTCGGCCCAGCATCCGCGTCGCTTGCAGTTGGCCGGCCGTGTGCGTCGCATCGCCTGGCGGCTCACCGGCTCGGAGTTTGAATCCCTGCTCGCGCAGTTTTCCCTTTTGGAGGAGATTTACGGCGCAAAGGCTTTGGAACGCATGCACTTGAGCCATCCCGCCTTTGTCCGCTTCCTGGGCAGCAACCCATACCCGCGCATCACGGTCACCCACCGGCCCAGCCAGCGCGAGGCCGATTGGTCCTACGGGCCGTTCCCATCGCGGGGGGCGGCGGAGCGCTACGCCGAGGAGGCTCTCAAGCTGTTCCTGCTGCGCCGCTGCACCGACGATCTGGACCCCAATCCCAACCACCCGGGGTGCGTCTACTCGGAGATGAAGATGTGCCTCGCGCCCTGCTACCAGGGCTGCACCGATGAGCGCTACACGGCGGAGGCCGCGGCGGTCGAAAGCTTTCTGGCCACCCGGGGCGACAGCCGGCTCGTCATTCTCCGCGCCGAGCGCGATGTGGCTTCGGCCAAGCTCGAATTCGAGTCCGCAGCCGCCTTGCACGCGCAGGTGCGGCGGGTGGAGAGCGTGCGCTCGCTCGCCGCTGAACTGGTGCGGCCGCTCAGCCAGTTGCGGGCGGTGATTCTGCAAGCCTCGGCCAATCCAGACGAAGTGGCTGTCTTCCTCTTTGAGAATGCGCGACTGCGCGGGCCAGCTGGATTTTCAACCCTCGGCATGAGAATCCAGAACGAGCAGTCCGGGGCCACTTCGCTCTTCGCCCATCCGATGGCGATCGAGCCGATTCCAGAAGCCCCGATCGCCACACCTCCCGCTTCGGAAGCCGCCACTGGATCCGCCGGTTCCGAGGACACGCTGCCCGAGGCCGCATCTGCCGCGTCCGCAAAGCTCGCCCGCAGCGTGCTCGAAGCCCGCATGGAAGCTGCGCTGGCGGCGCTGCAAGAGCCCTCTGAAACCCCATCGGCGATCCTCCGCCAAGGCCATCTGGCCTTGCTCAAGCGCTGGTATTACCGCCCTGAAGCCCGCCGCGCAGGCGAAATCTTCTTCCCGGACGCCGAAGGCCGCTGGCCGGTCAAAGCACTGCTGCGCGGCGCGGGGCGAGTGGCTGTGGCGGGGTTGAGGGGGCAGGCGGCAGGCTGAGGCGGCTGCGTCCGATCCCTGAGCCGATGGATCGCTGTGCTATGCTGACGCTGCTTTTCCAGGCCGCACAAATTCAACTATTTAGTGAGCTCACAATTCTCTGTGGAGGTCACCCCATGCGCCGGGCAGCGATTGCTTCCCTCATCCTTTCAAGCGCCTTGACCGCTGCTGCCAGCGTGGAGAATCCGCTGGCGGTCACTGTGTGCGACCTCGTGAAGAATCCGGCGGCGTACAACCACAAGCTCGTCGAAGTGACTGCGCCAATCGAACTGGCTTTCGAGGATTTCTCGCTTGGCCAGCCGGGCTGCGAAGATATCTACCCCGGCGTGTGGCTGATGTATGGAGGGGACGAGCCCACGCCGACCGCCTCGACCTGGAACGATACGGAACGAAAGAAGGGTAAGGTGGTGCGCGTGGACAGGATTGCGATTCCGCTCCAGCGCGATGCGGCAATGGATCGGTTGCAGAACAAGCTCAAGGCCACGCGGCTGGGCAATGTTGGCGACCAGCCTTGCTACGACTGCTATCTCTACCGAGTGACGGCAACGCTGAGCGGGGTGTTTTTCGCAGCTAGAAATACCGCCAACTCATTTTCCGGCTATGGGCACCTGGGCTGCTGCAACTTGCTGGCGATTGAAGGGGCACGGAATGTGGTTGCGACGCGAACCAAAGTGCCGGTGGGAGGAAGCTTCAAGTGCGCGACCGAGGAGAAGCAGCTGACGGCCGAGGAAGCGAGCCGGCTGAAGTCATTCGATGAGCCTTGCGGGACGAGAAGCTATGCGGAGTGCCAGATGCTGGACTACAAGCCGATGGCAGCGGTGGCGGCGATGTGGGGCGATGGGTTGAAGCGGGAGGAGGGCTTTCCTGACGGGAGCGAGATCTCAGGCGACACGAGGACTACCGGCTGGCGAACGCTGGACCGGCTGCGTTACTACGAGCTGCTGATCACAGCGGGGAGTGATGCGGCGAGCGGAGGTTCATTCAGTGGGAGGGCGCGGCGGACGGTGTGCACAGCGGTGGTTGAGCCGTTGTCTGCCTCGGCGGAGGTGAACTGCAGGTCGTTCAAAAAGGAGTTTCAGCCGGTTGAGGCTTTGGAGCGGCGGATAGGCCAGGCAAAGGATCTGCATGAGGTCAAGGTCAAGAGCCCGTCGCTGGAGCCGGTCGCGAGGGATGCGCTCCCGAAGGCGCTGAAGGCGGTTGGCATCGCGGTTGAGCCCGGTGGGGAGCCGGTTGACTGCGAAATGCAGCTGGGCTGGGGAAGTGAGGAGAGCGCGCGTTGCTTCTGGCTGAACAGAACAAGTACGGTTTCGCTTTCGCTGTACTTGATTCGCTCCGGGGTTCTTGGCGACGGGGACCCGAAGGGGGCTGGACCCTGGGTTCTGGTGAGCGCGTCTGCCGATGTGTGCGAGGTGGAGCGGTAGGGGAGGGGTGTGTCGCCGGAAAAACGCCGGTTGGGGTTCCTGGTCTCCCACCCTTCGCAAAGAACGCGAAGGATGGGGCACGGAGTCGATGGTTACGCATGGATGGATTGGGCCTCCGCGCCTCCGCGCTGATACACTGACCCTGCAAGGAGACGCGTCCAGAAACCCTATGGTTGAGCTGTTGCCATCGATACTTTCGGCGGATTTTGCCCATCTGGCGGACCAGATTGCCGCGGCCGAGCGGGGCGGCGGCACGGCGATCCACGTGGACGTGATGGACGGCCATTTTGTGCCCAACATTACAATCGGGCCCCCGGTGGTCGCGAGCCTGCGCAAGTTCACCAGCCTACCGCTCGACTGCCACCTGATGATCGAGAACCCGAACGAGTTCATTCCCGCCTTTGCCGACGCCGGGGCCGACTGGGTGAGCGTCCACTACGAGGCCTGC
>Ga0181533_1006491_pt1 | contig 10600 bp, 5 predicted proteins | sample PEATcosm2014_Bin_45_FD_119772 | JGI IMG/M metagenome (GOLD analysis project Ga0181533, IMG submission 119772) | Peatland microbial communities from MTU Mesocosm Facility, Houghton, MI, USA - PEATcosm2014_Bin11_60_metaG | ecosystem: Environmental > Terrestrial > Soil > Wetlands > Peat | place...
GCGTGGCTGTGCCGCGACACAGCAGAGCCACATCGCCATCGCAGCAACGAACGCTTTCATTCCACACCTCCCGAGCACGGCTCTTCCAACCAGGTGGCGATTGAAGACAACAATTCTTTCGGTGTCAGATCTCGCTTGATTGCAGCGGCCTTCCGGCGGGCCGCGTCGGCAACTCGGCAATGTCGCGCATGGCGGGGGACATTTCTAATGGGGCTTGACACCCCCTGCCCGAGCGTCCCAGCGCAATCCAATCTCGCGAACCAAGAAAAGGGAAGCCTGTGCCTCGATCACTGTGAGCAGTGGTTGGGTCCCAGGTCACTCGTGCTAGGAATCAGGAAAGCCGGGTTACAAACTAATCGGCGATGGCAACGCCCCTCTTGATTCTATCTGGCGGACGTTTCCTCGACTGGGTCCGCAAATATTCCGCAGGCGAAACCCCGACCACCCTCTTGAACGCCGTCGAAAAGGCGAACGCGTTTTCATAACCCACGTCGGCGGCAACAACGGCGATCTTCTGATTCGTGCGCACCAGCAACCCCGCGGCCCGTTTCATCCGGAGGTCGGTCAGATGTTTCATCGGACTGCGACCAAAATGCTTCTGGCAAAGATGGCGGAGTTGCTCGGGGCTGAGATGAATCTGATTCGCAAGCGATTCGAGCGTCCAGTGCCGGGCAAGTTCCGTGTCCACGTTGCTCCACAGACTCATCAAACGCTCGTCGATCTTTCGCTCTTGGATTAACCTCCTCGCACTCAGATCAACCAATTCCGCCCAATCATGCACCGCCGGCGCTTCGTTCAAGCCATGCACTTCGTCGTAAAGTCCCATGATCGCGTCTCGAAGACCTTGCGATGAATCCTTGCGCAGATAGGCCCGCTTGCTTTGGATAACGGTCTGCTTGCTGACCTCTTCCTCGTAGACCACCCAGCAGAGATGCCATTTTTCCCCCTTAATCGCGTGATAAGCGTGGAGCGCCCACGCAGGCGTGATGTACACGTCTCCCGCTCCGCACTTCCTCCACTTCCCATCGACCAAAACTTGTCCAGTTCCCGAAAGCGATCCGAAGACCACCGCGATTCGTGGAGCCAGCCTGCAAAACGCGAATCCGGCACCTGCATGGCTAATGCCCGTATACTGGATCCCAAGACGAGCCAGGGCCGGGCATTCGCGTTCGTAGACAATCCATTCCCGGGTGGTGCGTCCGACAACCTGCATTTCACAAAGGTGAATCTGTGTTGTGCCCATGGTCTTCCCTACGAAAGGATTCATAATGTCCTCCATGAATCAATCGCCCAACATTGCAGTCACGGAAGACCTCCCACATCTTGTCAATGAGTATCCATTATCTGAAGAGCAAATTCAATCGTTTCGCTCCCAGGGATTTGTCATACTGCGCGGCGTTCTCACGTCCGGGGAAGTCGATGCGTACCGGGAGGAAATCAAGAGGGCAACCTTTGAGTTGAACAATGAAAAACGGAAACTCGAAGAGCGCGACGCTTACGGCAAGGCGTTTCTGCAAACGCTCAATCTCCGGCTTCACAGTCAGGGTGTCATGAAGCTCGTCTCGAGCCCCCGGATCGGGAAGATAGCGGCCGACCTGATGGGAGTGAACGGCGTTCGCATTTTTCACGAGCAGTCTCTCTTCAAGGAACCGGGGAAGGGAACCAACCCGACGCCGTGGCATCAGGATCAATACTACTGGCCGTTGGAAGAATTGACGACAATCGGTTTCTGGATGCCCTTGGTGGACATTGAACAGGGCATGGGAGGGATGAAATGGGCGGCCGGCACCCACAAGCTTGGATTCCTTGGGCAACATGCCATTTCGGACGAATCCCAGAAATATTATGAAGGCTATATTAAAGAACATCACATCCAGGTGACGGAGGGTGTTCCAATGAAACGGGGGGATGTCTCCTTTCATTATGGCTGGACACTTCATGCCGCCGGCCCAAATTGTTCGGATAGGTTACGCGAAGCCATGGTCGGCACCTATTTTGCGGACGGCATGCGGGTAATGAAACCGACCAATCCTTCCCAGGAAAATGACCGGGTGAAATTCCTTGGCGGAAAACAACCCGGCGAACTCGCCAACAGCGCGCTCAACACGCTCGTTTACAAGAAACAATGAATTGAACGATTACGACTAGCATGCCATTTCTTTTTGTCCTTTTGCGTCGAGTCTCGGAAATCAAAAGAAGGAGAAAATGCTATGAGGAAAACTTCGCTTTTAGTTTCATTTCTGATCGGCCTTCTCCTGGGCAGTGTCGCTTACGCCCAGTTTAGCAGCACCTTGGAGGGAGTGGTGCAGGACCCCAGTGGCGCATTGATTCCTGGGGCTGATGTTAAACTCACTAACCTCGGAACCCATGTGACCCAAACGACCACGACTGACTCCGGTGGAAACTACCGATTCGTCAGCCTCGCGCCGGGGCAGTATCAAGTGGATGTTACGGCGAAGGGATTTGCCGGGAGCAGCGTGCAATTGAACCTTCTCACGGCGCAGCTCATGAATCTCCCGGTCACGCTGGGTCTATCAACACAAAGGGAGGCAGTTACAGTCAGCGCCAAGCCGCCCGTACTTGACACAAGTGACAGCCGGTCGGAGATGACCTTGACTAACCAGCCAATCGCCACACTCCCCCTCGCCGGTCGTAACTTGATCAACATTATTACTATGGCTCCCGGCGTCGAGGGGACGGGTACTGTGACCGGTGGTAGCCCAGGGTCTGCTGTGGATAATTTCTCTACCGAGCTTCAAGTCGACGCCAGCGCCAACGGACGGAGCACCATATCAAATATGTTCGTGATCGACGGTTTGGACATCACCAGCGACGTTCGCCCTGGCGTGCTGAATGTGATTCCAAATCCTGATTCTATACAGGAAGCTGCGATCCAAACGAATACGTTCACTGTTGAATACGGACGCGCCAGCTCAATTCAGATGCTCATGACGACAAAGGGCGGTACGGATCAATTCCACGGCAACGCGAGCGATTACTTCAACTATCAGGCCCTGTGGGCAGGAACTGAGTTTGTCCACAGCTACGCGCCATTTCATTCGAACAACATGTCAGGAACCATTGGCGGCCCTATCAGTCGCCGCCACCATGCATATTTCTTTTTCGCCATTGAGCCCCTCCGGTCCTCAGTTTCCACGGGAAACACTATTCAGACATGGGAAGACCACCAGTTCGTAAACTGGGCAAGCCAGAATTTCCCCAACACTCTTGGTACGCAGCTCTTGACTCAGTATCCCCCCACTTTCGGGATCACGACCGGCGTCTCGGAGACTGCTACAAATATCTTTCCAGGCACTTGCGGCACTCCCGCTACGGCGAACATTCCTTGCACTCTGCCCATGATCGATAATGGAGTTTTTAACTCGACGAATTACCGGAACGGCTTGCAGTACAATATTCGAGGCGACAAGACCTTCAGCAAAGATCGGGTTTATGGCAACTACTATAGCACAACACTCGACACGGGCGGCCCAGCTCTCCGGCCCGATATGGCGACAACCGATCATTTCTTTACCCACTCTGTGCAGTTTGACGAGACGCATACCTTCAGTCCAACCACGCTAAACGAAGCAACGTTTGGTTACTACCACGTCGTAGGGATTTCACCAGAGACAGGCACGTTCAAGGTTCCCGTCGTCAGCGTGATTGGTCAGTCGTCTGGGATTGGAGACGGGTTCGCCCAGGGCGACTTCTATCAGCACAACTACCATTGGCGTGATGTGGTTACGCAGATCCGAGGAACCCACGTCCTCAAGTTTGGGTACGATGGCTGGAAGGGGGACGACGCCGGATTATTCGCAAGCGTTTATTCGCAGCCCTCCTTCACGTTCACCAACCTCTTGAACCTTGCTGAGGATCTCCCCTACAGTGAAACTACGCTCGCTTATAACCCCCTCACGGGCACGCCCGGAAAGGGCAATTCCGGGTATGCAGGTGAGTATACCGGCCTTTTTGCCCAGGACACCTGGAAGACCACACGCAGTCTCACTCTAACTCTTGGCTTGCGCTACGATTACATGGGTAACCCTCATAACAGCTTTTTCCCATTGACGAATTTCCTTTTGGGGGCCGGAGAAACGTATAATGAGCAGGTCGCCAACGGGAGCATGGTATCGCAACCCACCGCCTTCAACCACGCTCCCACGGCATGGAGTCCGCGCATCGGAGTTGCGTGGGATCCAACCCATAGTGGCAAGTGGGTGGTGCGAGGCGGATACGGCATCTACCATGACTGGGTAACCCTCTCGCAAGCTTTGAACAACCAAATTTCTAATCCGCCGGCGTATGTTGTACCTACGTTTCTCACCGGCACGACAACGGCGCCCATCTTCGCAATGGGTACCAGTAATACCTATCCCTACGGGTTCCCCTACCCCTCCTTCCCGGCGATTGGGCTTGATTCTCATGGGGGTTTGGCGGGGGAGCAAATCAGTGTAGGCGCGATGAACCCTAATCTCAGCGCTCCCCTTACCAACAACTACACAATTAACCTCGAGCGCCAGTTGGGAAGGAACTTGGTGGCGACCGTAGGGTATTCGGGCTCACACTCGACGAATTTATTGATCGGGCAGGGTCAGGTGGCTAACACTAACTATGGCCAGGACATCAACCGTTTTGCCGGAGACCTGATTCAGAACAAGGACGTGCTGACCCGATTAAACCCCAGTTTTGGTGTGATCAGCTACGGTGGCAACGGTGCCAGTGCGACTTACAATGCCATGATCGTGAGCTTAAAGGGGAGGCTGGGAAGCCGGGGTTTTGTGACTGCATCCTATACGCGATCAAGTTCGAATGACGATACGCAAATCGGCCCGACGAACAACTTCAGCCAATACTGGGGCCCTTCGGCCTGGGACGCGCCCAATCGTTTTTCCCTCGCCGAGAGCTACACGGTTCCGGGACTAAAGAACACGAACAGTTTCCTTGAAAACGTCACGGGCGGATGGCAACTCACAAGTACAACGATCCTGCAAAGTGGCCTGCCGTATACCGTGTCTACAAACGCACCCTTCGAGCCTCTTTTTGACGCTCAAGGCAACGTCATCGGAATGGCTGCTGGGAGCGGCGATTACGCCGCGGATGGTCACAACTATGCCTTTCCCAACGCACCTTCATCTGGCTACCAAACCCCCACCTCCCGCCAAGCTTATCTCAGTGGAGTATTTACCGCAACTGACTTTGGTATTCCTCAAATGGGGACTGAGGGGAATGAACTATTCAACCGCTTCCGGGGGCCAGGTTTCGCTGAAACGGATTTTGCACTGCTCAAGGATCAACGGATCACTGAACGCACCAAATTGCAGTTTCGGTTCGAGTTCTACAACGTCTTTAATCGTCCTAACCTAACGCCGGTCGACAGCAACCTTCCAGATTCGTCATTTGGGAGAGTAACTGGGCAGACCCTCCCGCGCTGGGTTCAATTCGGTCTGAATTTCATGTTTTGACCTGTGGCCGGACCTTTCGGTCTCAGTACTTCGAATGCTGGGGGCGCTTCGGGTTTCCAAAACGCGCCCCCCAGGTCTATAAGGTGCGAAGTTTGCATGTTTCCGGCCTCAGCGACGGTCTTCGCGCTTGTGTGAGGCGAAAAGGCACGCGGCGACCGTTACCGAGGTCGGTGACCTGCTCAAGCGGTTACCAAACAGGCGCCGGATTGATCGTCGGGCGGAAGATTGTCTGAACCAACGGTGTCTACAGTTTGGCGTTGGGCCACAAGGTTTTGGATAGTTAGAGAAAGCTAAAGCACGATCTTGAGATGCTGAGAGATGTGCAATGTCCCTACAAATACGGACAATGTTTTCGGGGGCAGATGCCTCGAAGAGTGGGTATTGAGGGGGGGACACGAATCAATTACGGGTCTCCACTTATCCCGCATTTCCGTTTTCAAATTCCAGAGCTAACCTTACACTGAGCCCGGACGCCAATATTCATGCTAGTTCCATCGTCAATCCGGCCTTCAGGAGGCAGAAACCCAGTGGGTGAGAGTCAAAGTCGGCCATTTCAACTCTCGTTCAAGCAGTGGATCAAGGAAGGCAAGCCGGCGGTCAGTTGAACTGGTCTTTTTTCCATCGTTTCCGAGGGAAGGAAGTGCATTTGTGGTTGGGCGTGATCGCCTATAACTTGGGGGATCTATGGCGACGGCTAGCACTGCCGAGGAGGACTGGGAACTGGTCGCTGATGAGTTTACACCAGCGTTTGGTGAAGACCGGCGGACGGCTGGTCCCGCCTTTTGCGGGATGCGCGTTATTATAGGCTGCTGCTGGCCGAAGGGCATCTCACCCGGGGGTGTTTTGGCAGCATGCTTCGAAGGGTCACGGCGCTGCCGCAGCCGGACGGGTACCGAACCAGGAGAGACAGCGAACCGAGCGCTCAGAAGCGACCCAGTCGGGGCAGGTGCCAGCGGCCAGGCAGGTTGGAGGTGAGAAATAGACCAAACAAGTCAGTGAAACTGCCAAACGAGCCGCGATGCGACCCGAGGGCGGTTATGTCGATCTAAACTTGACGCGCGAGTGCGGCGTGCACATGGTTTTCGCACAGAGATAAAGTTCAAATCGGAAATTCCGGGGGGAGATTGGCAATGGCCGACAAAAGACACTTCAAATGGAACGCTGACGAAGACGACCTTCGTTGTTGTCTGGCGCCCTTGGTGATCACCCTGCTTTCGATTGCGGCTTTCGCCGCTTGCCAGCGGCAGGCCAGAGAACTACCGACGGCCGTGGCTCCAGAATTGCCGCCCACCACCGTTTATTGGAACAAGGCTCCCCTCTCACCCACCAGCTTTTCCCCGTTGCCCTTGGGCTCCATCAAGCCGCGCGGCTGGCTGCGCCGGCAACTCGAAATCCAAGCCAATGGGCTCACAGGCCATCTGGGTGAATTCTGGCCGGATTTGAAAGACAGCGGCTGGCTCGGCGGGCCCGGCGAGAGTTGGCAGAGCGCGCCTTACTTTCTGGACGGGCTCGTCCCGCTGGCCTACGAGCTCGACGACCAGCACCTGATTGACAAAGTCAAGAAATGGATCGAGTGGACTCTCGAGCATCAGCGCGAGGACGGCCGAATCGGCGCGGTCCTGGGCCGTAATAAGTATCCCACCGCCGACCAGGAGAAGGATACCTGGTGGCCCAACATGATCATGCTCAAAGTCCTCACGCAATACCAGGAGGCCACCAACGATCCGCGCGTCATCCCGCTGATGGAACGTTACTTCGAATATCAGACGAAGGCGCTCGATCAGGCCCCGTTGCGAGACTGGGCGGAGCACCGCTGGGCCGACGAGGTCCTCAGCATTGTCTGGCTCTGCAATCGCACCGGCAATTCCAAATTGCTGGACTTGGCACGCAAGCTGCACTCGCAATCATATGACTGGAAAGGCGACTTCGCGGACTTCAAGTACAAACAGAAGACCACCCCCAAGGAGGCCAATCTGCACAACCACGGCGTGAACAACGCCATGGCCATCAAGACTTCGGCCGTGTGGTGGCAGATCTCCGGAGAGGAGAGCGACCGGAAAGAGATCTTTCAGCTCTACCAGCAACTGGACCGATACCACGGCCAAGCAAACGGCATCTTCAGTTGCGACGAGCATCTCGCCGGCCTGGACCCTTCGCAGGGGACCGAACTCTGCACTGTCGTCGAAGCGATGTTCTCGCTCGAAGAGACCATGGCGGTCCTCGGCGACCCGATGCTGGGCGATCGCCTGGAGCGTATTACGTTCAACGCCCTCCCGGCCACGTTCAAGAAGGACATGTGGGCGCACCAGTACGACCAACAGGTGAACCAGGTGATGTGCAGTGTTCTGAAAGGTCGCAACTGGACCACCAATGGGCCCGACTCGAACATCTTCGGGCTGGAGCCCAACTTCGGTTGCTGCACGGCAAACATGCATCAGGGCTGGCCGAAGTTCGCTTCCCATCTCTGGATGGCCACGCCCGAAAATGGGCTGGCAGCCGTGGCTTATGCTCCGAGCCAAGTCAGCGCGAGAGTCGCGAACGCAGTGGAAGTGGCAATCGTGGAGGACACGGACTACCCCTTCCGCAACACCATTCGCCTGACGCTGTATCCGACCTCGCCGGCCAAGTTCCCGCTGGTGCTGCGCGTCCCGGCTTGGGCCGAGGGCGCGACCATCACCGCACAGGGGCAGCGGGAAGCGGAGGTGAAACCAAACTCGTTCCACACCGTCAATCGCGAGTGGAAATCCGGCGACGTCGTCGAGTTGGTATTCCCCATGAACCTCAAGGTGACGCGCTGGTATCGCGACGGCGTCGTCGTTAACCGGGGGCCACTGGTCTTCTCGCTGGCGCTAGGCGAGGATTGGAAGCAGATCAAGGGCGCAGCTCCCCACGCCGATTGGGAAGTCGACCCGACGACGCCTTGGAACTATGGCTTGGTGATTGATCCACAAAACCCGCAGGCTAACTTGGCGGTCGAAGAGCGCCCTGTCGGTGAGACGCCTTTCTCACCCGCGGGCGCGCCAGTGCTCGTGAGGGCCCAGGGGCGCCGCATTCCCGAATGGAAGCTCGTGTCAGGTTCAGCGGGGCCGCTACCCGCAAGCCCAGCGCGCACGGACAAGCCGGTCGAGAATCTGGCGTTGATCCCCTACGGGTGCACGGACCTGCGCATCACAGTCTTCCCCCAGGCGGCGCCGGCGGCGGCGGGGAAAACGTCAACTGGCATGTGAAAAGTGGTCGACGCTTTAGACGGGAGTGCCACTCGTCGTGGACGCCTCAAACCTTGCTCAGTAGTGCTGTGCGGCTTCGGCGGATAGACGAACGGTCCGCGATTTTGAGGTCGGCCTGGGTAGCAGCTTGCAACTCCGCCTCAAACTCTACGGCGTTTACATGTCCCTTGGGTTCGACCAGCAGGAGACAGGCGCCCGGCTTCAAGGCTTCGGCAACCTCGAAAAAAAAGGGGGGCAGCAGGCAGTTTATGCACCACCGCAAAGGCAAGCGCGAAATCCACCTTCCCGGCTTATTGCTGCCGGTTGGCTATCTTTTCCTGCTGGCATGCTCCAACGCTTTTGGTTCGAGCCCTTCGTATATCTTGACCAATAGCAAGGTCACCGTGCATTTCGACGCGCGAGGGCTCGAGTCCATCTACGATCAAAGTTCGAAAAGAACGTTTCAATTGTCGCACGATGAGTTTGCTTTGAAAATCGACGGGCAAGAGATTCTTAGCCGAAGGCTTAATGCGCCCACGGTCAGGAATGAAGCATCCAGTCTGGTTTACTGCTTTGAGGCGGACCTGTACAAGGTTTGTGTGACCTACGAGCTGAAGCCCGGATGGGGATTCGTGAGCAAGCAACTCGCTGTGACATCTTCCAGCGCAAAGCAAACCTTTCGGGTGAACCAAGTGGAGGTCATAAGTAATCGCCTGGGTGGGAAAATCTCTTCTGTCTTGGTCGCTCATAGCCCCTGGTCCGGCTCCGAAGTGCTGACCCGGGATTACGGCGTCTTTGTGAGATTTGCGGATCGCACGGGCATGTTCATGCTGGTGCAAAACCCATTCCTGGAAGTGCACCACGATGGCGACAGTTTCGCCATCGATTACAGCCCCGCCATGGATTGGCAGACGAAGAACGGCGCTTTCGAATCGGACCGGGGCTGCATTGGAGTATATACCCTCACTGGCCAGGAGGTGCCCACGGAACTGATCCCAGAATGGAAATGGGTCGGGCGTAGAGGCTCCGCGGAGGAACCGGGAGAGGATCGTGCCGAGATTGCGGCCTTCGTGGATTGCGTCCGAGCTTTCCTGGTGGAAAAGCCTACGAAGAGCACGAAGATCTGCGTCGGCTGGTGCATGAACGATTACGCGATCGACGCGGCCACAAATGCGGGCCGCGAAGAGTACAAGCGGATCATTAAGCGAGCAGCAGAATTGGGCTGTGACCACTTGCTTTACGCTCCGAGCAATTCGGCGCTTTCCAGCGAGAAAGAAGACGCGGACAGTTGGCAGTGGGAACATGTCCTCTGGCTGGGTCTCGGCCAGAAGATAAGGAAAAACGAATGGACGCCCGATTCCAGCGCACTACCAGGAAGTGTCGAAGAAATGTTAGCCTACGCCCCCTCCAAGAACATCAAACTGGTTGCGTATGTGTACCCCGACCTCCCCTTTGCCCGGAACCCCGATTGGCTCGTCTATACCCACGGGCGTCAGTCCGCGGCTGACTTCGCCAGCCTGGGGGCGCCGAGTCTCCAGGATTGGCTTATACACTCCCTGATAAGCTTTTATGACCGCATGGGCCTGGGGGGATATTCGTTCGATTACACTTACTTCCGGTTTCCCGGCACCAGCCAGTACGCGCAGTGGTGGGGTTGGCGCAGGGTAATGGAGTCGCTTCGAAGATCAAAGGCAGACATGGTTATCGATGGCCGGCAACTCTATCAGCTTTATGGCCCGTGGACATGGCTTGCGGGTTCTTATCCGCACCCCACCTCAACCGACGAGTCACCCGAGAGCTTCACTCCCTTTCCAGACCTCCATTTCGACCGCGTCTCGGCTGACCGCGAGAGGTACGCGGCCTATCGCTATCGTGTCCGTGATTTTTGCCCCCCCGAACTTATGCCCGGATTTATCGGGCACCTAACGC
>Ga0181533_1006492_pt1 | contig 10599 bp, 7 predicted proteins | sample PEATcosm2014_Bin_45_FD_119772 | JGI IMG/M metagenome (GOLD analysis project Ga0181533, IMG submission 119772) | Peatland microbial communities from MTU Mesocosm Facility, Houghton, MI, USA - PEATcosm2014_Bin11_60_metaG | ecosystem: Environmental > Terrestrial > Soil > Wetlands > Peat | place...
CCATTTAAGCAAAAGGGAGGTGACGTAATGGGCGAAGTAAAAACGATCACAAGGGTTCCTGTCAGGGCAGTCGCCTTGATGGGTGCCTTAATTGAAGCCGTTTTAGGGCTCATTTCTGGAATCATTACAGCTATTAGCATTGACGTTGCCGTCTCGACGTTGCACAGCAAGTTTCCTATAACGGCAAGTCTCGGCACAGGAGCAACCGCTGAGGCTAGCGTCATTATCATCGGCATTGTCGGCGGCTTCATTAGTGGCTACATTATCATAGCGATTGTAGCACTCATTTACAACTGGTTGGCGCCTAGAATTGGCGGCATTAAGCTCGAACTTCAGTAGCGGCAACGCATACGGAATCGCGTAAATCGTAGAGTTCTGATGTTAAACGTATAGCGTTGATCGTTACTTTCTTTTGTTTTTTAAGACAACAGCCAGTTAGCCGTGCCGTTTTATTCTTCTTACAACAAAAGTCACAGTGCTAAAGAACGACTGGCGTTTTATTTTGACGAATGGGGCGATTGTTAGCGCCCGTTCACGAACTAACGACTACCAACTAGGCAGGTGATGAGATGTAATCCTTCCCTGTTAGCTGCACCTTCCCTCCGAGATACTCTCCGCCCTTTCGCGTACCTTGATTGCCGAAAAGTTTGCTAGAGTTCGAGCGTGCAAACTGGGCCAGAAACAGATTGAGCCTTTGCTCTAACAGGTCATTTCACTGCGAAAGTTCGACGTCCCCCCAATATCGCATGTACGCGCTGTAGACGCTTTCAGGTAAAGGGTGTTTGTAGTGCTTCCAATCTACTCCGCTGACCCCATGCGTCATTATGTATGCTCTGTTTGATTGATCCCATTGGATTATATCCCCATATTGCTCGGTAAACTTCCGCAGGTCACCGAGCACGAAATGACCCTTGAACTGCGACATAGGGATTTGCTGCCGTTTGACCCACATCCAGAAGGAGCCGTGGTGGAACATCAGCTCTTCATCCAGTCGCCTGTCTAGCAGTGGTTGAATAGCTTCAACGACTTGCGGGTGCAATGGAACATAGTGTTCCATGCTGATTTTATCTTGAGATGGTTCAACTCGGAGCACCGGTTTTGCGGCTCTCAAAGATTCGCGCAGTTGACCAACGGTGAGCTTCATCATCGTTGCCATACTCCGCTGACCAGTGAGTGCACCAAAAACGGTGAAGGCTGTGTACTGCTCCGCTCTTGCGTTGCTGATAATTCCACGACACTCTGCGCGATGTATGTGGTCAAGGACACCCTGTATATCTTCTTTGGTGACAATCCGGTTGGTAACGTTCTTTCGCTCTTTGACCACTTTTGGCAGCTCAAGGAAGATGTTGAAGGCCTGATATCGCGTATCAAGTCGCGTCTTTGTGAGATATGCCAGAAAGGCTTTTGCGAAAGCAAGAGTTTTACTTCTTGACCATGTGCTCTGATATCGCGTTAACGTGTAGGATCGGAGGCGGTCAATCGACTGCTTTGTTACCGTTCCGTGTGTAGCTCGCCAGAAAGCCGTTGAAGCTCGCTTGATCCAATCAACAGATTTTCGAGCCAAACCAATAGAACGGGCTTCAGTGTAGCTACGTAGTTCGTCGAGTTCAAAGTCAAGCACTAGGGTTGCCAACGACTGTGTGACCGATGTTTGTCGTGGAGTAGACAACTGAGTAGACAACTCAGAAATCCAAAAAGAGCTTAACGCGTTTTGATCCGCAAAAGAACAATGGGCCCGGCCGGATTCGAACCGGCGACCTCCGCCGTGTGAAGACGGAGGTTTTAGGGGTTGTTGAGGCATTTTCTGTGGGCGATATCACCGTGAGAAAGGCCAGTGATCCGTCGTACACAGTCTGGTAGATTCGAGTGGATAGGCCAACAAGTTTTGAGAACGTGTGCGGTAGCCGGATAGTCGGGTAGTCGTAACCTGCTTTTGCGCGATGCAGCGAGATTTTGCTGTGGTAGACTTCCAACAGCTCGCGGCTTGGCATCTCACCATCAAGATATAGGTAACGTTCAGCGGCTAGCATAGTACGTGCATAGCGGCGCTGCACACTTAATCATTATGATTCGCTTTTGGATGTTATACGGCGCACCGTTACCACCGTCGCAAACGTTAAGGCGCGTGATGCGATGCGCTCAACTGGGCGGCGAAGTAAAACACGATTCCAAACACAAGCGACCACCTTTTTCGCGGCGGGGTTCGCGGGAGTACGTATAATCTGGGCTAGTAGAGTGAAACTCGTTCCAGTCGATTGGTTGGGACTGATCATCTTCGAGTTGATCGAACGGCATCTATATCCTTTTGAGCAACTTCGTTAGTTTTTAAGAATTTTATCGTGGATTATTCGTCAGCTGGATAGTTAAAGCGCTAGGGCCGTTAGCTAGCAACGTTATCTTTCCAAACAAATCTGAGACTCATCAGGTAATTAAATCCAAATGCAACGGCAATAGCTACAATTTCGGAAACGAAATAAAAAATGCCGAAGAACGTTGTGAGGGCGTAAAGCAACAATACATTTATGGTAAATCCCCCTAAGGCGACAACTTGGTAATTCACGAATGATAACAATAGGTCGCCGCGTTTTTTGAACGAGTGGCGAAAGGTTATTGTGGTGTTTAAAACAAATGCCCACAAGATGCTAATCTCGATCGCCAGCGCTGCCGATAAAAGATAAAACAAGTGGGCGTACTCGGTGAATATCCATGTTAAGAGTAAAATCACCACGGCACCGCTTGCTCCTACGAAGGCGAACGTTAATGCTTCAGTCATTCGTTGGGCGATAAAGACTCTGATGAGCGCACAGAGCTCGTTCGATACCACTTTAAGCATTTTTCTCGGCGAATATACGTGGCTTGCGCCTTGCTCGCGCTGTTTATAACCGACCGGTATCTCAATCACTTTCACATCAAGGGCTGACATTCGTGCTGTGAATTCGAGCCAAAAGTTGTATCCGCTGTAGACGACCTGGGAAGCGATATCTCGCGCGATCGTTGTTTTCATCAACCTCAAAGCGCTCGTGACGTCCTTTATCTGGGGGACAAACAAGGCGCTCTCGATGATTCTCAGCCCACGCGTGAGTATTCGGCGATAGAGCGGCTCAGCTCTTTCCCTTCTTTGTCCAACAATAATGTCTGGGTTTGATCCGCTTTCGGCGATGCTTACAAATTTTTGGACGTCTTCGATGTAGTACTGGCCATCGCCATCTAAAAAAAGGATATGAGTATAAATTGACGGGTCAATTGACAGTATTGCATCCCGCGCAGCAGTCGGGTACCCTTTGCGTTTACCACTGATGCTTATATGCAGTCGGGGTATAGCTTGGTTTTCAAATTCCCTAAGCACCTCTTTGGTTGAATCAGTGCTGCCATCTTCAAAGATAAACAGCTCCACATTATCGGAATTCGCAAATATGTGGCTTATAAATTCGTTTATGAGCCGACGTATAGCCAAGGGTTCTTGGTACACCGGTACAACAGCGGCAATTCTCAAAGGCTTAAGCATTCTAGTACCGCCGAACCGGTCAATGTGCAAGTGATCGTTCCCATATGAGGTGCTCGTAGTTGCGCCTCACTGCGTTTGCATCATGGGTATCGAAATACCAGTCAATCGTTCTCTGTAGCCCCTCTTCTAAGAGTACGCGTGGTTTCCATCCCAGGATTTCTTGTGTGCGGGCCGCATCAGCTACCCTGTTAAACACGCCGACGGGTTTGTCTAGATCACGATAAACGTCTCTGGGATGCCATTCGCAGATCTCGAATATGGCCTCGATCACTTCGTTGATCGTCCACAGCCTGTCTTGGCCGAGGTTTACGGCAGAGGCGTCTTTTACTCTCTCCGCCGCTCGTATTAACCCATTCACTACATCGCTCACATACGTGAAATTTCTCGTTTGTGCCCCTGACCCCCAAATGACAAAAGGATCTTGGCGTATAAACGTCCGTGCTATTAACGCTATGATAGCGTGGGTTTCATTCTCTCGCGGCCCATATGCCGTGAAAATTCGACACGAAACACCGTCGAGTCCATATTGTTCATGATACGCTTTTAGCGTCATCTCTCCCATCAGTTTAGCCCATCCATACTCAGCGTCAGCGCATGCCTTACCACACGCAAAAACGTCGACCATGTCTTCTTTCAAATACGTGATCGGCCCATCCGCTTGGAGTGTATCTGGATAGACGCAGGCGGAGCTCGCAAACACAACTTTACCGACGCTGTTTTGTGACGACCGCCAGAAAACGGTGCTGTCTAACGCCATATTTGTAGCGCAGTCGGCCGGATGCGTGTCTATGTATGCCCTCCCCCCATGAGCAGCGGCAAGATGAAAAACAACGTCTACATCGCGCAAAGCTCGGTCTGCAAAACTAACATCTCTCAAATCGCCGCTCAATAGCTCTATGTGATCTTTCGATTCTTCGAGGTTTTGTACCGTTCCACTTGAAAAATCGTCAGCGATCCGCACCTGAGCGTTGAGGTTAACGAGTTTATCTACGAGGTGGGAGCTGATAAATGAGGCGCCACCTGTAACTAGTACTGACTTATTGTTCCAATTCATTATTTCTCCTTGGTTATACGAGCGTTCTTAAGACACAATCCAGATAGAAGACTACGAGGCTGACGACCACGATGCCAAGCAGTATCCCGTATGGCATCGCTCGCGCGATCCTGCTCCGTCCTTTAAAGACTCTCGAGTCGAGGAAAACTCCCCCGAAGAGGGCAAGCGGTAAAAGACAGGGAAGATAGAATCGTGCCAGCTCACTATACGCAGCCTGAGAAAATCCATGGATCGTTAATGGTCCGATGCTTAGGGAAACAGCTGAACCAAAACCGCCGGCTGGCATTTTAAGCGACGAGTTATTGAGAACGATGCTCTGATTTGTTCCAGAGGGCATCGGAGCGCCGTTTACTCCCATGGGCATCGGAGCGCCGTTTACTCCCATGCTTAGCGCGCCAGGAGCCCCACCAGCGCCCATGGACCATTCGTATTGACCGTACAGGAGGAAAAAGCCGCAGAATAACAAAATTAAAAGGCTTTTCCACTTGTCCTTTGATATATTTCCGGACCGACGTACGCCGTACGCCCAGATTCCAAATGGCAACAGGATCAAGAGAGGGTATCCGCGCAACAGAAACGAGGGAAGATTTGAAATATTTTGACTGATTATCGCAAGCGCAGTATCAATGTGTCCCCAATAGACGTATTGAAAGGCAAAATTGACCCCAAAAGCGTAGCTGTATCCTGACGCGAAGATCTTGCCAAAGACGAGCAGGTTGTATGCAACGAGAAGCAGCACTGGGATTGCCGATCCGGCGGCAAGCCACGTTAGGGGCTTTATGATCGTTTTGAGGCTCTTCCTGTTGGAGATCACAAGGTGAGCGATCAGTACTAGGAAGAGAATGCCATTCGTGTACCGTATGCACAAGCTTATGCCTGCAAAAAGACCTGCGAGGAAAAGAGGCGTAGGCCGCGCGTTCTTAAACGATTCAGCGTAGAACAACACAGATAAGGCTACGAATACGAAACCGGCAAAGTCTGACATATAAGGCCGCACAAGCATGCCCAGAAATGCGGCGCTAAATGCCATGAGTATCGTGGCGAAAACGGCCGTTCTCTCTCCGAATTGCCTCTTTGCTAGAATATAGAAGATCGGGAGAAATATGGCAGCTAATATGAGGTTCGTGTACGCGGCGATGCCTAATCTATAGAACCCGGCTAGGATAAACGAATATCCGGGAGTCTTCTCTATTACCCATGTGTTAGTGGCTGTCTTATCCCACTGATTGTAAGACCCCCTCATCCCCGTTGCATTGTTCGTCCCGCCGCCGGTAGGCACGACCCCATTGGGATTACTACCATTGTTCGTTCCGCCGCCGGTAAGCGCGGTCCCGAGGGAAACCGTGTAATTGCTCATCTCGGCATCGGTAAGCGTGAGCTTCCCGTCTGAATACGCCTTCATACCAATATAGTATGCCCTGTCGTCTGGATCCACGAACTTTGTGGGAACGAATGCGGCGCTCAGTAGAAGAACTGCTATTATTAGGATAAGGGCCTTCTCTGAGGTTGAAATCCCCTTTAGTCTTGCTATAAGGCTGTGTTCTCTCTCCAGATCCATAACTAGTTCCCTCTATAATTCCACAACATACCTGCACTAGGTCCAATAACTTCTGATATCAGCAAAAGAGGCCAAATTAATTGTCGATTCTTCTTTCTCGATTTTTTTAAGCATCAATTGAAATTCGGCAGCATTTCTGGCGCATCGTTTGAACTCAGGTTATCATTAGAAATGACTGATGATCGAACTCATCATCAGAGATACTACAGCACTTAGCGTTCCGTTGACTTTCAAGGTAAATATGAGAGATGTGACGCCACATAGCGCCCCGGTGACGTTTATGAGTTCCAGCCATAATTTACGCCGTCTTTCTTTACTCATCAAGATGCCTCGATTTTTTTGCTTTCTAGTTGATCAGTAACATCCATACACCTTGCACTAACAGCTCTTGAATTCGCTCTTCTGCAGGAACGGCGTGTGACCACGCTTCATTGATAATTCTTTCTTCAGTCATTTCTTCTAAGAAAGGGGGAATATGGGAGGGAATCCGAAAAGAGGTAAAGAGACCGAGGTATCGCCTCCCATCATACCCTTACTGAATCCTCAAGGAACGACAGGAGTGAGGCAATCTGAAAAAGAGGTATGCCCACTTTGTTCCCGTCGCATCCTTATTGAGTTCCAAGTTCGCCTTCGATTCTGCTCTTCTCGTCCTGAGGAAGTTGATCGAGTATCGTCGTCAGCTTGTCCTTTTGGTCTTGTGGTAGGAGCCGGTACCACGACTCGCGCGCCTGCTGCAGGTTTTCCTGCAACGCTGTTTTCTGGTCTTGCGGTGGCTCGAACCACGATTTAAATTGCTGATAAGACGACGTGGTTGTACATCCCTGCGCGCGGTCGCGCGCCCCTCTGTGCTTTTCGTTCAAGACAGATCCGCCGAACGTTGGCCCGCCTTTATTTGTACACCACGACGAGGTGCCGGAGGTTGCAGTAGTTTCGAGGTCATCGATGCGGGTGTCGTGTGATCCGTCGTTGCATTCCACGTCTGGGCAACCACTACGCCAGCGTTGTCCTCTGATATGATGGCCGAGAGGACAAGACTTGCCACTGTGGCTTGTCTTTTCACGGTGTCTGTTCACCTCCTCAGTTCGTTGCGCATTCACCTCCTTGTTCGCTGCTGTAGGTGCAGCGTGCCCCAGCTTGCGGAGAGGGCACAGCCAAGCGACCGTACGCCTCTCACAAAGAGCATGGAGAGATGGGTAAATGCCCGGGGGGTAAGAGGGCACGTACCGATCCTTCTCACGTGCGGCTCGTTGTTTGGGCGCTGAAGGCACACTACACGTAACCGAGCAAGCTAATAAAGCGAGTATAAGAAAATAATTGACAATGAGTTTCCAACAGTCGTCATCCTCCTTGTCCGCTTGACAGGTGTGTTACGTACCACGGATCCCAGAACGGCCACTTTCGTATACTCCGTATGATGTAAAGTGGTGGCATCACGCCACCTCACGAGGAATTCGTTCTTACGACGCTGAAAAAACATCGGTAATAGCGCAGTTAGACGCCCGCAAACACGGTTGAGAAGGATCTGCCTCGCTGTCCTGTCAATATCTTCGTTTTTAGCTTTTGTATCTGACTAAGCCAAGGCCTACCCCGAGCATTAATCGGCAAGACACGACGAGAAGAGGTTGACCTCACGAATTTTGCATAAAACGAGCGCTTAATCAAACTTGGAAACTAGTTTCCAATACACTATTAATAAGGTAGATCATTAAATGTGCGAAGTGCAGTGACGCGGCCGTGCGTGTATTAGTCTTTTAGTGTTAGTGAAGAGACAGATGTAAGCGCATAGTGCGTTAAGGTAGGAAAAACAATGGAAGCTGCACAAAAGCAACAAGTGGAGTTGTTCATTTTTTTGCTCATTTTGGGAGTCGTAGTTGCAGGCGGCATCGTCGCGCTCGGAGCAAACAAGGCGATACCAGGAACGAGCAATGATTATGTGAGCGTCGTTAAAGCTCCACCGCCTCCGGCTGGACTGACTTCCGAGCAGCAATCTAAGCTACAAAAACAATATGAAGCCCGCTTGAATAGCTTTGTCGCCATTGCAAAAAAGGATGAACGCGTGCAACAACTTCTTGCTGGACCACAATCAGAAATAGTAGGGCTCGCCTTACCAAGCAGCCCAGGTGCCAGCCCAGGTGCCGAAGAAACCGGTGCCCTGCTTTTGAGAGCGAATAGCACGTTTTACAGGATCACCATCGATATAACACATGAGAAGGTTATCTCAGTTGAACAACTCGCGTGCTACGGTCCAGGCTGCACCGATTGATTGCAATAAACATACGAGAATGGGGGGCGTTTATGGAGCGAGGCAGATTTGGCGGAAAGAAGTTCTTCGCCGCCGCTATTTTTATCGCCTCAATTATCGTACTCGCGGTGAAGTTACTAAGCTCGGCGTCTGTGCAAGTCTTCGTTGAAGGGAATACGGCTGTAACGAGCCAGGTTCAGGGACTGTTTACCTACACCGACGTACTTGCTCTTGTCCTCTCGTCGATGCTTATGGGTGGCAGCGGCCTATACCTCCTCCTACACGACTCTCTTGGTATGAGGGCGGGAACAGCGCTCCCACAGCCTACGTCTGTTGGGAGCACGATCCTCGAGGAACGGCGACAGCGATGGGAAGAGACTGCGAAAACACTCAAAAAGAATGAGCAGGCGCTCTATAAGGCGATTCTCGATGAGGGGGTTATCAATCAAAGCGAACTCGCCGATAAGACCGGTCTTTCGCCATCCGATATTAGCAGAACGCTATACCTGTTGGAAAGCAAGGGCCTTGTCGAGCGCAAGCGGCTTGGCATGGGGAACGTAGTGCTACTTAAATGACGCTCGCTTCTGCGCATTTCTGTCAGCGTTCGCTAACGAATGGATAGGTTGTCAATAGGTTGGATGGATCGCTGCTTCGTTGAAAGGCATGAAGTCAGCTGCCCAGGAGCTAGTCCCTTTGAGGTGGACTCCGCCTGACATAGACAATAGCAAATTAATAAGGCACTTGATGCGCTTCAAATAAGATTATGGCGCCGTGTGAAGGCGGAGGTTTTGGAGATTGCTGAGTCGTTTTTGCATGCTCGGCCTGAATCATCCGAAGCGTCTGTCGGCGCGATAACGACCAAAAATGCAAGTGCTCCTTTGTGTATAGTTTGATAGATACGCGTAGGCAATCCGGCGAGGGCTGAAAACTGATATGGTAGCCTTATGGTTGGATATTGGTAGCCTGTCTTTGCATGATGAAGTGAGATTTTACTTCGGTGAATTTCTGACACTACAGCTTGAGGCATGCTGAAGCTGTTGTCGTATAATCCTGTGGCTAGCATAAAGGACTGTAGTCTGCGTCTGAGCTTAATCGTTGTGATTCCGAGTCCTTCACGCGTGACAGCGTGCGCGCTTATGCGTTCACGCTCTATCTCCCGGCGGCAGGCTGGTCAGCTATAGCCCGCCGCCTAATCTAAACGATTGCCCTCTATCGCTCAGTTTCACTACCTATGCGAACGTGTTCGGCCCAGTGTGCCGTGGACCGCTCGTGAGCACATTTATCACGCGACCGTGGTGGTTACCGGACCCCGCCATACTTATGACGCCGATGCCGTCGCATTTGTCGTCGTTGTGGCGGGACCCACCGTCTGCACTGCCGGCGGCACCCACGAGCCGTTCAGCGCGGCTTCTTGCGGCCAGTACAAGCGTAGGGCGAGGTAAAACTGGCCTGACGGAGCGGGGAGCCAGTTGGATTCTTTAGCTGGACCGGGTGACGCGTGTTGGATGTAGATATCGAGCGACCCATCCGGGTTGTACGTTAAGTTGCCGAGATGTGGTGAGATCGCATACCGGTTGAGGGGGTTGGCTATAAGGAAGTATTCGGTGTTGTACATCGTCAAGGACCAGAACGCGTTGGCAGGCGGGAGTTGATTCTTGGCGAAGTGCAAGACGTAGTCATTGGCACCGGAGTATGAGGTCCCGGTCGCGTTGGCAGTCGAGTACGAATACAGCGCGTCCTGCGGGAGGTTAGCAAAGCTGCCGACCTGCGCGGTGCCTGCGCGGAGCGTGTAATTTGTCCCATAGGTGCCGACGTTATAGCTCGCGGTCCAGCCGTTGTTCTCGACCTCGCCTGGCGGGTTCACGCTCGCCGCGTAGACTTGAGCGATCCCGTCTTGAAAACCCTGCGTGATCGCATTCTGCGTCGTGGTGTTCAGACCGTTCCAGTTAAAGGGCGTGCCCGGAACGATGCCGATCCGTGCGATCTGGTCAGTGACGGGTTTGTCTGCACTGTTTGGGGGATTGCCCTGCATGAGTGTTGCCATCGTGTTAAAGAACGTGTCGGGAGTCATGTTTGCGACCTGTTGGAATGGATTGGCTGTCGTGTTCACGTTCGGGTTCACGGACACGTTGGTCGGCGGGGCGTAGTTCGTGTCCCACGCGCTCAGCGGCGTCAGCTTGAATCCATCCTCAAACGCCACCGCCGAAGGGAGGTCGGCAGGACCATTCTGCTGTACTCTC
>Ga0181533_1006496_pt1 | contig 10593 bp, 6 predicted proteins | sample PEATcosm2014_Bin_45_FD_119772 | JGI IMG/M metagenome (GOLD analysis project Ga0181533, IMG submission 119772) | Peatland microbial communities from MTU Mesocosm Facility, Houghton, MI, USA - PEATcosm2014_Bin11_60_metaG | ecosystem: Environmental > Terrestrial > Soil > Wetlands > Peat | place...
CACGATGTTGCCGTGCGACTCCAGGCAGCAGTGCGTGATCACCGGGATGCCATAGGTCCCTTCGGATACGGCATCGGCTTCCTGGAAGGCCTTGTCGGGATCGCCGGTGACCTGCTCGCCCGCCGCTTTGGCGCGATTGCCGGCCTTGGCGAGATCGTCTTCGTGCACCAGATGCGGCAGGACTTCATATTGCACCTTGATCTTGCGCACGGCATCGTTGGCGAGTTCTTCGCTCACCGCCGCTACGGTGGCGATCTCGGCGCCTTCCCACTGCACTTCTTTGCCGGCCCCAGTCATGACGTGCACGGCCGTGACGCCCTCCATGTGCTCCGCCTCGCTGGTATCGATGCTGGTGATGCGCGCATGCGCGTGGGGTGAAGCCAGCAACGCGCCGAACAGCATTCCCGGCGGCTTCAGGTCGGATGAATATTTCGCCCGGCCCGTGGATTTCTCGAGTCCATCGCGGCGCTTGGTGGGCTTTCCTATTACCCGCCGCTGGTCCATCGGAGGCCAACTGTAATCAGGCATGGTTTCCTCCTTTCATCTCCTTGGCGGCTTCCAGCACGGCCTGGCGCACGCCCACGTAGGTGCCGCAGCGGCAGAGGTTGCCGCAAAGCCCCTCCTTGACCTCTTCGTAGGTAGGATTCGGGTTGTGGTCGAGGAAGGCTTTGGCCGCCATGACGAATCCCGGCGTGCAGTAGCCGCACTGCTGCCCGTCGTTGTTGACGAAGGCTTCAGAAACCGGGTGCGGCTTGCCGCTCGAAATGCCTTCGATGGTCTGAATGTCTTTGCCTTGCGCGTCGATGGCCAGAACCGTGCAACTATATACGGATTTGCCGTTGAGGATAACGGTGCAGGCGCCGCAGGTGGCCCGGTCGCACACGCGCTTGGCGCCGGTCAGTTCCAGATGATTGCGCAGCGCATCGAGCAGGGTGACGCGCGGCTCCAGGTTGAGGGTTTGCGGTTTGCCGTTGATCTTGAGCGTGATGGGGACTGCGCCGGGGCCCACGGCCCTGCCTTCGGCCGCGGGCGCCGCCAGCGCCTTCTTGTCGAGTATTCCCGCGCCAAGGACGCCGCTGCCGATGCCCGCGCCGCGGATGAATCCGCGCCGGGAGACGCCGCGTTTGGGCTTGCCGGGAACCTCAGAATCGTTCTTTGAACTCACCAGACACTCCTTTCATGCCGTCGAGAGGGCACTCTTTTTTCAGACGTTGCAGAAAACGTATTGGATGCGATGTTCCACCCGAATATACCAGATTTTTTGGGGAGCGGCTGAAGGGATAGGGCTGGAGCACGCTTCTCTTCGCCGGTCTTGGGCAGTCGATCTCGGGGCAGGGTGGGATGTGTACGAGGAGCCGGCGAGGCGGGAGACAAGGGACTGCTTAGGAGCCGCAGCGGGCGGCGAGAAATCCGCGGCGCGATTGACCCAAGGCGGCTCTTTGTCTGGCATCATGATCGTCTTACATAACATGGCCGTGTCAGATAGCATGGCCAAGTTAACGCAGGATTTCCGATGCCGGGAGGGTCGCCCTGAATAGTTCGTGGCGCAGGCGGCACAGGCAACTCCCGACATCCTTAACGTGTGGGGTCCTTTACAAGCTCAGGCGCCGCCTCTGGATGTGCAATTCTGTTTGGCGCGCCGAATGCCCATAGGCGTTGTATACTCATAACGCCGTGATCACTCGCACACGCGCCGCTCTGGTTGCAATATCCCTGGGGGCGGCGGGAGCGGCCGCCGTAGTGGCGATTTCCGGCGGCGTCCGGCGCGGCAGGTTGCCCGCGCCTCGCCTCATTCTCCAACCCGCGCGGATTGTGGCCGATGGCTACGATACCGCCACGCTCGTCATGGAGAGTGCCGCCAACAGCGCGCCGGTCGTCTCCGTCGTCGCGAATACGCACGCTGCCACCGTCGAGGATGTGACTGGCGCGGCGGGCAAATGGCAAGCACGCATCCGTGGTGGTGTGCTGCCGGGACGCATCCGTTTGCGCGTCGCCTTTCAAAACGCGCCGGCCGCCGAAGCGGAGCTGGAATCGGTTCCCTTTGTGCGCGACACCGCGCAGGACGGAACGCCCGATCTTCTCCGCCTCGACGGCGAACGCGACCGGCAGGCATTCCGTCGCTGGTTTACCTGGCTAGCGGAGGCGCAGTACTTCCAGCCGCCCGCGGCTCAGCCGGCCGAGATCAAGGATTGCGCCGCTCTGATCCGCTACGCCTATCGCGAAGCGCTGCATGCCCACGATTCGGCTTGGGCCGCAATGGCGCAGACGCCGCCCGCGCCAGCCTTCGATTCCGTCGGAAAATATCAGTATCCTTTTACGCCCCTGGGAGCCGCGTTGTTTCGCGTGCGCGTAGGAGCCTTCCAGCCGGCGGACCTCGCCGGTGGCGCCTTCGCCCAATTTGCCGACGTGCGCACGCTCTATCACTTGAACACGCATCTGGTCAACCGCGTGCTCTCCTCCGCCGTGCCCGGCGACCTGCTGTTTTTCCGCCAGGACGCCGGCGCGGAGCCATATCACAGCATGATCTACCTTGGCGAGAGCTCGATTCAGAACGACGGCCGGCGCTACGTTCTGTATCACACCGGCCCGTCCGGTTCCGATCCCGGGGAGATCCGCAGGCTGACCGTGGAAGAGCTGATGCGCTTTCCGCAGCCCGAATGGCGGCCTATTGCCGCCAATCCCAGCTTTTTGGGTGTGTCTCGATGGAACATTCTGAGGACAGAAAATGACACGCGCTCTGAGTAGAAGTTTGCGGCTTCTGGTGCTGGTGGCCGCCGCTGCCATCGGCCTGAGCCAGAGCGAAGAGGAGCCCTATTTCGCGCTTTCGAGTTCCCAGACCTTCGGCACAAACGGCAAGCCCAAGGTCGCGCTGAACGCCTGGAACGTGGATTCGCTCGCCTTCCGGGTTTACCGCATCAACGATCCGGTGAAGTTCTTCGCGCAACTGGAAGATGCCCACCGGTTCGGCGGGACTGCGCCGCGGCCGCCGCGGGATCGCACCTTGCTCGAACGGCTGCACATGTGGAAGCGCGGCTTGCACGCGCAGATCCGCCGCGCCTTGCGCGCACAGTTCACCGAACCACCCAGCCAACATTTTGAAAGCTGGTTGCCGAAAGAATCCACGCCTTCGGGCAAGGAAGCGCACTATGCGGAAGCGCCCTTGTTGAACTCCCAACAACTGGTGCTTTCCTTCCAGCAGCCCGTGCGGAGCCAGACGCGATGGGAGCGGTCCACCGTCGATATCGGTGTGCAGGACAGGGGCGTTTACCTCGTAGAGGCTGTGCACCGCGACCTGCGGGCGTACACCATACTGATGATTTCCGACATCGCGATGATCACCAAGACCGGTAAAGGCCGGGTGGTGAATCTGGTGGTCAATCGCGGTACGGGCCAACCGGTAGCGGCGGCCAAGGTTGCGCTGCTGGCGCGCGACCAAAGCCTGGGAGAGGCCACTACCAACCAGGACGGCATTGCGGAGATGCGGCTGACGGCGGCGCGTCGGAATGAGATCCGCGTGGTGGCCCGCATGGGCGCAGACTTCGCCGTCAACACGCTGGCCGGTTACTCTTTCGGCGCCAACGCCGATCAGTGGACCGGCTATGTCTACACGGATCGTCCGGTCTACCGTCCCGGCCACACCGTGCACTTCAAGGGAATTCTGCGGCTGGCCACAGCCGGCGGATACGAGATTCCGGCGGGACGCGCCGTGTCGGTCACCATCCAGGATGCCGAGCAGAAGCCGGTCTACCAGAAGACGCTCACCGCCAGCGCCAATGGCACGATTCACGACGACTTGGTGCTTGAGGCCGGCGCGGCTCTGGGCTACTACTCCATCGAGGTGAAATCCGGCGAGGGCTTCATGAACGGCAACTTCGAAGTCCAGGAGTATAAGAAGCCGGAATACGAAGTCCGCGTGGTTCCCTCCAAAACGCGCGTGCTCCAGGGCGAGACCGTCCAGGCCACCATCGATGCCCGCTACTATTTTGGCGAACCCGTAAACGGCGCCAAAGTGACTTATGCCGTCTATCGCAGCCGCTACTGGTTCCCGCTTTGGTACGATTCCGACGAGGAGTCGGACGAGCCCACACAGCCTGGCGACGATTCCGACGACAGCGGCGACCAGGTTGGCGAGACCAAGGGGCAATTGGACGCCGATGGCAAGCTGACCATTAGCCTGCCTACCGCGATATCAGATCGCAAGCAGGATTTTATCTACCGCGTCGAGGCGCGCGTCACCGATCAGGCCAACCGCGAGATCACCGGCCGCGGCTGGGTGATCGCAACCTATGGGAGCTTTGCGGTCAACGCCGCGCCGGAGCGCTACTTCTATGCGCCGGGCAGCGCGGCCACCGTGGCAGTGCAGGCACGCAATTACGACAACCAACCAGTCTCCACGCCCGTTCGCGTGGATCTGCTGACATGGAACTATCGCGATCGGGGCCCGGGCGAGGTGAAGGCCACCGCCAGCGCCACCACTGGCACCGACGGTAATGCCAGTATGACCCTGCGGATTCCGCCGCAGGGCGGCTCCTACCGGGCGCGCGTCACCGCCCACACGCCCGAAGGACGCGATGTGGAGGACTATACCTTCTTGTGGGTCTCAGGTGGAGGCGGGTACTTCGATTCCGGACCGAACCGCGCCGTGCCGATTGTTCTCGATAAAAAGAGCTACCGCGCCGGCGATACGGCGCACTTGCTGATCGTGACCGGGCAGCCCAACACCGCCGTCTACGTGAGCGTGGAGGGCCGCGATTTGCGCGAGTACAAGTTGATTCGCGCGCAGGATTCCACGGCGACGTTCGATATCCCCGTCACCGCGAACGACGAGCCGGGAATCACCGTGGCCGCCTGCTTCATCCGCAACGGCAATTACTATTCGAGTGACAAGTGGATCAAAGTTCCGCCGGTGAATCACCAGTTGAACGTGAAGGTGGCCACCGACAAGCCACAATACCTGCCCGGCCAAACGGCGGACTATAGCATCGATGTGACGGACGGCAACGGCAAACCGGCGCCGCGCGCTGAATTCAGCCTCGGTGTAGTGGACGAGGCCATCTACGGCATTCGAAAGGACGCCACGCCGGACATTCTGGGCTTCTTCTTCCAGCGCCAGTGGAACCGCGTCTACACCGCCGATTCTCTGAGCTACTACTTCAACGGCGAAGCCGGCAAGCGCCGCATGCGCCTGGCCGAACTGCGCCCGGCTTCGCGGCTGGCGCAACTGAAGCCCGAGCGGCTGGTGCAGCCCAAAGTGCGCAAAGCGTTTCCCGATACCGCCTTTTGGGCTGCCGACGTGGTCACCGATGGCTCCGGTCACGCGCACGCGAAGGTGGAATTCCCCGATTCGCTGACCACCTGGCGCGCCACCGCTCGCGGAACCACGCCGGATACGAAAGTAGGCAGCGCCACGCTCAAGACCATCGTGCGCAAGAACCTTATTCTGCGGTTGGCCGTGCCGCGATTCTTCGTGCAGGGTGACGAAGTGGTGATCTCGGCTCTGGTTCACAACTACCTGGCCACCGCCAAGACCGCGCGCGTTTCGCTCGACGCGACCGGTCTGGAGATTCTAGAAGGCTCTACCAAAGACGTGCAGATTCCCAGCCGTGGCGAGGCCAAGGTGGATTGGCGCGTGCGTGCCGCACAGGTGCGCGCGGCCAGCATCACCGGCAAGGCGCTGACCGACGAAGAGTCCGACGCGCTGCAACTGGATCTGCCGGTGAACGTGCCGGGAGTCAAGCTTTCCCGCGCCCACGGCGGCTCGCTGCCGGCCGGCGGATCGGCGGCGTTCGATCTCACGTTCCCGGATAAGGTGCAGCCCGGATCGCGGTCCATATCGTTGCGGGTCTCGCCTTCGCTGGCCGGATCGTTGTTCGCCGCGTTGGACTACTTGACCTCCTTCCCGTATGGCTGTGTGGAGCAGACCATGTCGAGCTTCCTGCCCAACATCACCGTGCAGCAGGCGGTTCGCGATCTGAACTTGAAAGTGGATCTGGACCAGGCGGCTTTGCAGGAGAAGATCCACGCGGGTCTCGAACGCCTCTATAATTTCCAGCACGAAGACGGCGGCTGGGGTTGGTGGGAAACGGACGACAGCCACCCCTTCATGACGGCATACGTTGTGGCGGGCCTGGAGCAGGCGCAGGCCGCTGGTGTGGAAGTGAAGGCCGATGCTATTCAGAACGGAGCGGCGTGGCTGAAGAGAGACTTCGCGCAAGACCCGAAGCTGGCTTCCGACCTGCGTGCCTATATGCAGTACGCGTTGGCGCTGGCGGGGCAAGCCGACACCGCAGCGCTCGGCGCAGTTTATGACAAGCGTGCGAGCTTGTCGCCTTACGGCATGGCGATTCTGGGTCTTGCCTTGGAGCAGGCCAAAGACGGCCGCGCCGCCGAGATCGCCGCCGCGCTGGAGCGCACTGCGGAGCAGGACCAGGAACAGGCCTGGTGGACAGCCACGCGCAACAACATGCTGGATTTCTCCGAAGACGCCACGCCCGAAGCCACGGCCTACGCAGTGAAGTTGCTGTCGCACCAGCGGCGGGATAGCGCCCTGCTGCCGAAGGCCGCGCTGTGGCTCATGAATCACCGCAACGAAGGCTACTGGTGGTCGTCCACCAAGCAGACCGCCATGGTGATCTACGGGTTGGCCGATTATCTCAAGGCCACCAATGAACTCAATCCGAATCTGAGTGTCACCGTGCTGGTGAACGATCAGCCGGTGCTGACACGCAAGCTTGACCAGGCCACCAGCGTCAACACGCCGGGACTGACACTTGACGACGCGCACGTGCAGCCCGGCGTCAATCGCATACGCATCACCACCAGCGGCGCGGGCCGGCTCTACTACTCCGCGCGCGCCGAGTACTTCTCCAACGAAGAGCGGTTGGAAAACACCGGTTCGGTTTCGCTCAACATTCTGCGCGATTACTTCCGGCTCTTGCCCAGCCGTGATGGCGACAAGATCGTGTATGACACGGCGCCGCTGATTGGCCCTGTGGCGCCGGGAGACATCGTCGCCGTGCGGCTGACGGTCACCGGTTCGGAAGGGAAGTACATGATGATCGAAGATCCCATTCCCGGGGGGACGGAATTCATCGAGCGCGACAACGCCTATCAACTGAAGAGCCGGCCGCCATGGTGGGAGTATTGGTTCACACGCCGCGAATTGCACGACGACCGCATGGCTATCTTCCAAACGTATTTTTCGCAGGGGCAGCAGCAATACTTCTACTTACTGAAGGTAGTGAATGCGGGCGTGTTCCACGTAAGTCCGGCGCGTGCGGGACCCATGTACCAGAGTGACGTGATGGCCACGACCGGGACCCGCACGCTGGAGGTGAAGTGATGCGTTCCCTCGCTCCTCTCGCCGCCGTCCACCTGGTGGGCAACGCGCTGCTTTTGTGGCTCGGCTATTATTGGCTGGGGCTGGGCGAAACCCGCGCCGCCACGCTGGCCTGGAGCGCGCTGGTAGCGTTGCTCCTGCTGACGCTGGAGTGCTGGCTGCACGGCGCCACGTTCGCGTATTTTTCAGGCACGCGCCGGCTCCCCTTGCGCCGCCTGCCGCCACTAGTGGCAGCAGTGATCGTACTGCTGGCCGTCTACTGGGCACTAGCGCAATGGTCCGACTATAGTAGCCAGCCCGCGTTCAAAATCGCCTCATACTTGACCATGACCTTCCGCAAGCCAGTGAAGCCCAGCACCGTTTTGAAGGTGCTCAATGTCGCGCTCTGGCTCGTGCGCTGGATGGTCGTGCCGGTCCTGGCGCTCCCCATCCTATGCAGCATTGCCACGCGCCACCACTCCCGGAAATGGTGGTATTGGATCGCAACGCCGGTCCTGCTGGTTTGCGCCTTATTGCTTCCGCTGAGGCTGATGGGTTGGACGCCGCACGCCGGCAGCTTCGCGATGCAGATGCTCAGCTTCGTGGTGCGCCTGCTGATCGCTTACTTGCTCTTCGTGGGGGCTTGGCTGGTGCTGGTGTTCTTGACCTCCGGCGGCAGTCCGCGCGCCACCCAATCCAGCACCGTCGCTTCGCCGTAGCGCTTGATGAGATCGGCTACCGCGCGGATCGCTTCGCCGTAAGCGCGCCGTGCACGCGCCGCGTCCGTAGTCTCGCGCAGAGCGGAAGCCGCGGGCGATGCTGCGGCGCCACCCCCCGCCGCCCGACCGGCCAGGCATTCCACGATCCCTTCCCGGAACCACAGAGGCAATCCCGGCGCCGCGCGCGACTCCACCGCCACATGAAACAATTCGTGCCGCACAGTCTGCTCCAGCGCGTTATGGCTGCGCAGCACCGCCGCCGGCTGAAGCTGGATGCGCCGCCCTTCGGTCGAGGCCGCGACCCATCCCGGTTCGCCCGTCGTATTGCGAAAGCTGTCCAGGTCCGGATAGACGCGGATTTCGACGCGTGCGGGCAGCGGCCAATTCGTCCGCTGGGTCACCCTGCGTGACTCCCTCTCCGCGATTTCGAGCACGCTTCCATCGCGCTCCGGCTGCGTGGTCCACAGCGCTACGCTCTCGCCGCCGAGTCGCTGCCATGCAAGTCCGCGGGCTGTTACGCCCACCGCCGTGCCCGAATAATAAAACGCCAGGATGTCTCGATAGGAACGGCCTTCGGCGCCCATCTCTTCCGCGCCGCGCTGGCAGAGGCCCACGCCGTGCCCCGAGCCGCGGCCCTGGAACAGGATGCGGCCGCCGCCGGACTGGATCTCGTAAAGATCGCTGCGCACGGTATTCCAGCCTAGCTCGCGCCCCACGGCGAAACGAAACGAGGCGGCGCTGATCCGCATGGACTCCATTGCTCCGGTCAGCGACAGAGTGAGCGCGCGGCCGGAAGTGGTTCGGCTCACGATCGCAATGCCTTTGAGCGAAGGCGGTGTGGGCAGACCCGCGCCTAGCAGCGCCTTCACAACCTTCGCCGGATCGCCGTCCCATTGCCAGCGCTCGGTCCCTGCCCGCGTGCAATAGGGGTCCGAATAGCTCTCCAGATAAGACGCGGCGGCGTCCGGCCACGGGACTGCGGCGGCCTCCGTCCGGCCACCGCAGTCGCGTGTATATGGCGTGAAGGCGGGCTTGCCTTCGAACCACACCAGCTCGCCCGCGGTCTCTTGCGCGATGGATACCAGGCGCGCCGTGATCGCGTCCATGTCCACCCGCTGGCAGTGCGTTGTGGCGCAGAAATCGTAGCCCTCGGTGGCGTGCCGGCCGCGCAGACGAACCGCATAAGTGCGGGCCGCCACGGCCATCGCGCCCAGCGCGGCATCCGAGCGGAAGACGCTGCTCTCGCCTGCCAGCACGCCTGCCACGTAGCGCTCCAGGGGCAGGTCCAGCACGGCGGCGCCCCGCGTCGTCTCCACGCGCACTTTGATCGTGGCCGATGTGGCGCAAAGCGGAACTGCTAGGGCGAAGGCCAGCCACAGCCGGATCAAAGCCGCCCCGCTCGATACGCTTCGAGGATTCTGCCGGCAACCGGAGCCGCGTCGGAGCCGCCCGAATGGCCTTGCAGCATGACCGCCACGACCACTTCCGGAGCACGGCTCGGAAGAAACCCGGCGAACCAGGCGATGGGCGCTCCGGCTTCCGTGCGCACGCTGCCGGTCTTCCCCGCCACCTTCACCCCCACCACTCGCGCGCGTTGCGCGGTCCCGTATTCGACCGCGCCTTCCAGGCCGGCCACGATGGCCTGCATTTCCGCGTGGCCCGCCTGCAGTGCCAGCGACCGATAGGCTAACGCCAGTTCCGCGGCAGTGATCAGGATGCCTTCTTCGCCGAGCGCCTGCAATCGCACGGCATCGCGGCCCGTGGCCGGACGGACGCGGGCCGGGTCCTCGCCGAACCCCGCGCGCGCCAGATCGCCGGCGAGTTCGCCCGGCGCGAAACGCTCCGCCACGCGCGCCACGAAGCAATTGCAGGAGTAGGCCAGGGCGGTTTCGACACGCATGGGAGAATCCAACCGGGGATGCGAGCAATCGAACGACCGTCCCGCGATGGTGAGGAGGGCGGGGCATGGCAAAGGCTCCGTGGCAGTCAGCTTACCGCTGCGCAGCAACGCCGCCAGAACGAAAGGCTTGAGCGTGGAGCCAGGCGGCGCGAGGAACTTTTCTGCGACGGCAGCCGCATGCACGGCGACTGGCCGCCGTGAGCGCACGTCGAGCAGGACACCGGCGCCCTCGCGCGATTCGAAGAACGGCTCCAGGGTCGCGGAGCCGCGAGCGTGCCCCACCGCGCAGGCAGCCAGCATGGCCAGCAATTCCCTGCGCAACAAGGTGGGGCAGGCGGCTTCGCCTGCCTTATTTGCGATCTTCATGCCGGCAGCGCCGCAATCCAGTCGCCGGTCGCGCAACGCAACTGCGGCCAGATCGAACGCCTCCGAAATCGGTCCCGCATGCGGAAAGTCCGCGGGGGGATGCAGCGCACTTTGGCATTGTACCCCTGTTGCACCCTTCGGAGGGCCGTCGAATGCCGCCGGTGCCTTCGGCTCCGCCTTCCATCAGCCCACCGTCAGCTCGCAACTGCTCTCCACCTCTCCTTTTGGACCGGTGCGAGCCGCGATGCTCCAGCCGCCCCCCTTCGGCTTCCCTCCGGAATGAGCGTTCA
>Ga0181533_1006509_pt1 | contig 10581 bp, 10 predicted proteins | sample PEATcosm2014_Bin_45_FD_119772 | JGI IMG/M metagenome (GOLD analysis project Ga0181533, IMG submission 119772) | Peatland microbial communities from MTU Mesocosm Facility, Houghton, MI, USA - PEATcosm2014_Bin11_60_metaG | ecosystem: Environmental > Terrestrial > Soil > Wetlands > Peat | place...
ATGACCTCGATGCTCCAGAGCGGACTGGACGTCCGCCCGGTCCTCACACACAAATTCCCCATCGCGGAATATCAGAAGGGGTTCGAGATCATGCGCTCGGGCAATTGCGGCAAGGTCGTGATGGAGTGGGACTGAAGGACGGAGAATGCCGACTTGTCCGCCGTAGCCTTGGCGAAGGCGGATTGCCGAATGCCGAATGCACAATGAGGGGTGATATGCTGGGAAAGATGAAGGCGTTTCTCGAAAAGACGCTGGAGGAGATCCGGGCGTCCGGTCTCTACAAAGAGGAGCGGATTCTCGCCGGGCCGCAGGGCGCGTGGATCATGCTGCAGGACGGGCGCAAACTCCTGAACCTCTGCGCCAACAATTATCTCGGCCTTTCCGGGCATCCGGAGATCGTCGCCGCGGCGAAGCGCGGGCTCGACGAATGGGGCAACGGTCTTTCGTCGGTGCGGTTCATCTGCGGGACGCAGGCGCTGCACAAGGAACTCGAGCGGCGCGTCTCGCGGTTCCTCGGCACGGAGGACACGATCCTCTACTCCTCCTGTTTCGACGCGAACGGCGGACTTTTCGAGGCGCTGCTCTCCGAGGAGGACGCGGTCATCAGCGACCAGTTGAACCACGCGAGCATCATTGACGGGATCCGCCTGTGCAAGGCGCAGCGGTTCCGCTTCAAGAACTCCGACATGGGCGATCTCGAAGGGCAACTGCGCGCGGCCGCCTCGGCGCGGTTCCGGATGATCGCGACCGACGGCGTATTCTCGATGGACGGGACCGTCGCGAACCTCTCCGGCATCTGCGACCTGGCCGAGAAATACGACGCCCTCATGATGATAGATGACTCGCACGCGGTCGGCGTCCTCGGGAAGAGCGGGCGCGGCACGCACGAGCATTGCGGCGTGATGGGGCGCGTGGACCTGCTGACCGGCACGTTCGGCAAGGCGCTGGGCGGCGCGTCGGGCGGCTATGCGAGCGGGCGAAGGGAAATCGTCGCGCTCCTGCGGCAGCGCTCGCGGCCGTACCTCTTCTCGAACACGCTGGCGCCGGGCGTCGCGGCGGCGTCGCTGAAGGCGCTCGACCTCGTCGAGTCCTCGACGGCGCTCGTGGACAAGCTCCGCCGCAACACGCGGCACTTCCGCGCGCGAATGGCGCAGATCGGCTTCGCCATTGCGCCCGGCGAGCATCCGATCGTGCCGATCATGCTCGGCGATGCGCGGCTGGCCGTCCGAATGGCCGCGCGGATGCTCGAGGAGGGCGTTTACGTGATCGGGTTTTCTTATCCGGTCGTCCCGCGCGACGCGGCGCGCATCCGCATCCAGGTTTCCGCCGCGCTGGAGATTGCAGACCTCGACTTCGCCCTGGACAAGCTCGCGAAAGTCGGCGCGGAACTCGGCGTAAGCTCGCGCAAACCCGCGTAGCGACAACGGCGGTTTTGCTCCAAAAAGGCGCAAGAAACGCAAGGAAGGCATTCCCTCTTGCGCCTTTTGTGCCTCTTGCGCCTCTTCGCGGCTGCATTATATAATCCGCCCGCGCGCTCCAGGAGACACGATGGCGATTGTCGCGGGAATTGACGAGGCCGGATACGGGCCGCTGCTCGGGCCGCTGGTCGTTTCAGCGACGGCGTTCCGCGTGCCGGACGATGCGGCGCGGGCCGATCTCTGGGAACGGTTCGGCTCGGTCGTCGCGCGGCAGGCGCAGCGGAACAACGGGCGCGTCCACGTGGACGACAGCAAGGCGATGCACAAGGGCGGGAACGGACTTCGCGCGCTCGAGGAGAACCTGCTGCCGTTCCTCAACCTCCTCTGGCCGCAGCCGAGGAGCGTGTGGGAACTCGCGGCCTGCTGCCGCAATTCCGGCCTGCCGCACATCAGCGGCTATCCCTGGTATCGCGAGCGCGATCTCGATCTGCCGCGCATCGCGAACGCCGAACTCGCGTCCGAGCGTTGCCGGACCCTGCGCGCGGGCCTGGCCGCCGCGGGCTCGGCGCTCTGCGACGTGCGCGTCGAGACGCTCGACGTGGCCGAATTCAACCGCGAGGTGCGGCGGGACGGCTCCAAGGCGGTCTCGCTCGCGCGCCGCGTGGCCGTGCTGACGGAGCAACTCGTCGAGGCGTTCGGGCCGGAAGGCCTGACGCTCTTCGTGGACCGGCAAGGCGGCCGGAAGTCGTACTCCGCCCTGCTGCGCGCGGTCCTTCCCGGCGACCGGATCGAGGTCGTCGAGGAGAACGCGCTGAGTTCGGAGTACGCGGTTTACGGCGGCGCGCGGCGCGTCCGCGTCCGGTTCGAGGTGCGGGCGGACTCGCTTCACCTGCCGGTCGCACTGGCCTCGATGCTGAGCAAGTACACGCGCGAGCTGCACATGAAAATGCTCAACGATTTCTGGCGCGAGCGCGTCGCGGGCCTGGTCCCGACGGCCGGCTATTACGAGGACGGCCTGCGCTTCCTGGCGGAGATCGAATCCGCGCGCGAGGCAGCGGGGATCGGGCGGGATATGCTCGTGCGGTGCAGGTGATAATAGAAATCTGCGAGAAGCTGGCGTGCATCGTAATCGCGCTCGTAATCGTAATCTTACTCGCTGTTGCCGCTGACGGCCGACGGCGATTACGATCACAAGCAGGATTATGGTTACAAGGAGGGCTGCGATTGTTTGCGGAGTCGAGATGCGGAACATCAAGCTGACGATCGAGTATGAAGGCACGGCGTACCTCGGCTGGCAGCGGCAGCCGCAGGGGATGACGATCCAGCAGGCGCTGGAGGAATCGCTCGAGCGGATCACCGGCGAGGCGCCGCAGGTGATCGGCGCCAGCCGCACGGACACGGGCGTCCACGCGCGCGGGCAGGTGGCGAACTTCAAGACGGACTCCGCGATCCCGGTCGAGCGCATCCAGAGCGCGCTGAATGCGCTGCTGCCGCTGGACATCGCGATCGTCGCCGCCGAGGAAGTCCCGGAGGACTTCAATGCGCGCTTCTCGGCGCGGTCGAAGCTGTATCACTACACGATCTGGAACCAGCGCGTGAGGCCCGTCCTCGACCGCCGGTTCTGCTGGCACGTGCGCTGGCCGGTCGAACTGGAGCCCCTGCGCGCGGCGTCGCAGTGCCTGATCGGAGAGCACGACTTCGCCGCGTTCCGGTCCGCGCACGCGCAGTCCGAGACGACCGTGCGGGTCATCGAGCGCGCGGACTGGGAGCTGAACGTCCCGCGGCTGACGTTCGCCGTCGAGGCGAACGGGTTCCTCTACAACATGGTCCGCGCTCTGGTCGGAACGCTGCTGGAAGTCGGGCGCGGGAAGATCACGCCCGCGGAATTCCGCCGCGTCCTCGAATCCGGCGAACGCGCGCAGGCCGGCCGGACCGCCCCCGCGCGCGGCCTGTGCCTCATGCGCATCCGTTACGACGCGCCCGCGCCGATCAGCTCACCGTGATCTCGAGACCTTCATGATGGCGGATTGTCTCGTGGACCGGGCAGCGCTCCGCGGCGCGCAGGATCCCTTCCTTGCGCGATTCCCAACCGCTCGCGGGGAACTTGATCGCCGCCTTGAAATGCCCCAGCCGCGTCGGCTGGTCCAGCTTGTCGCAGGTCAGCTCCACACTCAGGCCGGTCGCGTCAATCTTCATGTCCCTGCAATACGCGACGACCAGCACGCTGATGCACGAGGCCAGCGATGTCGCGAACAGGTCCGTCGGCGTCATCCCGCGGTCCTTGCCGCCCATCACAGAGGGCACGTCAATCCTGAGCGTTTGGTTTCCCGACTTCGCCTCGAAAAGCATGTCCCCCTTGAACTGCACGCTCACGCTCGCCATGGTCAGCCTCCCGGATAAGAGAATGGATACAGAGAACTTCACTTACGTTACGTCTTCGCCGAGGCCGCCGTCAAGACGTTCGACGCGCTCTTGAAAAACGCGGAGCATGGCGCGGTCCGGGTTCCGCATCCGGCTTGACGGGCCTGCGGCAAGACGCCCGTTGCCTGAAAGGCCCGCTCTGCTCTATAATGAACGCGGCTCACAAAGCAGGGGAGTCCATCCATGCAAGCGGGCAAATTCGAAAGCGTCCATCTTCCTTCGCCGCCGGGAGTGGAGTTCGCCGTGACCGGGGAAGGCGCCCGGGTCCGAGCGCGCGCCGGGTCCGTCAGTCCGCTGGCGACCTTCATCTTCATTATCTCGGCGCTCTGGACGGCCAAGTGGGGGCTGGATCTCGCGAAGCTCATCGCCGCCCTTCGCGCGGGCGAGGCCCATGACTCCACCGCCGCGCTCTTCATCGTCTACGCGGTCACCTCGCTCGCCGGACTGTATTGCGTGGGACTCACCCTCTGGACCATGATCGGACACGAAACCCTCACGGTCCGGAACGGCAAGCTGCTGCTGGGAAATCCCTGGCTGCTCGGCCTGCGCGCCCGGCGCTTCGACCTGGGCAAAGTCCATGCCTTCTCCTGCGCGGAAAAGGACTGCGGCCTCGAGGCGGACGCGAAAAGCTGCTGCTGCTCCTGGTCGTCGGTGGACTACAAGCTGAACCTCGAATCCGACGGCCGGCGCGTCTCCATCTTCACGCATCTCCCGCGCGAGGCGAAGGACTGGCTCCGCGACCGCTTGAACGCCGTCCTGGCCCAGAAGCAGTTGCCGCGCGATTGACGCCATTGTGGCGGTGAAATGCGGGTCCTCTTTCTGATAGACAACCTGCGGCCGGGCGGCGCCCAGAAGGCGCTGCTGGCGATGGTGCGGGCCCTGCGCGCCGCGCAGGCCGACCCGCGCGTCTGGTGCCTCGGCGGCGCCTCGGAGTTGGAGGAGGAATTCCGGGCGGCCGGCGTGCCCGTCCTCGGAAAGCCCAGCTCCGCGCTCGCCGCGCTTCGCGAGCCGCTCGCGCTCCGGCGATACCTGAAGCGCGAGAAGATCGAACTGGTGCAGACGCTTCTGTTTCATTCCGACGTCGCCGGGCGGATCGCCGGCCGGCTCGCGCGCTGGTCCGACGGGGGAAAGCGCCGGCCGGTGATCGTCAGTTCGGTCCGCGCGACCAACCTGCGCAACCGCGGCTGGCAGTACCGGCTCGCGCGGTGGACCGCGCCGCTGGCGGACGCGTTCACGCCGGTCTCGCGGCGCACGCTGGAATTCGCCGCGCGAACGGAAGGCGTCGCCGCCGAACGCGCGACGGTCATCCCGAACGGGATTGATTTCACGGAATGGGAATCGCTCCCGGACCCGGCGGTCGCGCGCGCGAAGCTCGACCTGCCGCCCGACGCCTTCGTGGTCTGCACGCTCGGCCGGCTGCGCGAGCAGAAAGGGACGGAGTTCCTGCTCACGGCAGCGCGGACGGTCGCCGAGAAGGTCCCGTCCGCCACGTTCCTGATCGCCGGATACGGTCCGCTCCGCGAGCGGCTGGAAGCGCAGGCGCGGCGGCTCGGCGTGGACGCGCGCGTGCGGTTCCTCGGGTATCGAAAGGACATCGCGCTGCTCCTGGCGGCGTCGAACGTCTTCGCGCTCCCGAGCCTGTGGGAAGGAATGTCCAACGCCATCCTCGAAGCGATGGCCGCCGGCAAGCCGGTCGTCGCGACGGCGGTGGACGGCGCGCTGGACCAGGTCCTGCCGGGCGAGACCGGCCTGCTGGTCCCGCCTGCCGACGCGGACGCCCTGGCAAATGCGCTCCTCGATCTCGCGCGAGACTCGCTCAAGGCACAGGAGATGGGGATCAAGGGCCGCGAGAGAGCCCGGCGCGATTTCTCGCTCGCCCGCATGACCGGTGCATATATCGAGCTTTACCGGCGTCTCCTGGCGGACGCCGGCAAACCGGAGCGCTGAATGTCGGATCTCTGGCGCATGGTGCGGACCGGCTGGACGATACTGCGCAAGCCGCTCGTCGTGCCGACGCGGCCGCTGCATTTCCAGCTCGAACCGGTCATCGGCTGCAACCTCCGCTGCCGGATGTGCCAGGTGCCGGATTACCCGCCCGAGCGAGCCGCAAAAATGACTCTCGACTGCTTCCGGGGCGTCTTCGACCAGATCCGGCCGCTCCGCGTGGCGCTCAGCGGCGCGGGCGAGCCGTTCCTCAACCCGGACCTGCTCGCCATCGTCCGCCACGCGAAGGCCGGCGGCGCGGCGGTGCTGACGACGACGAACTACACGCTCTGCGCCGGGAAGGCCGACGAGATCGTGGACTCCGGGCTGAACCTCATCAAGGTCTCGCTCGATGCCGCGCGGCCGGAGACCTACGCGAAGATCCGCGGACGCGATTTCTTCGACCGCATCATCCCCGGCATCGAGGAACTCCAGCGCGCGAAGGCGCGGAAGCGCTCCGCCACGCCGTTCCTGCGGCTGCAGTTCGTCCTCCAGTCGGAGAACCTCGGCGAGATCGTCGAGATGGTCGCCCTGGCGCACCGGCTGAAGGCGAACTCGATGTACTTCCAGCCGCTCGAGACGCTCTCCGTGCCGGACCGCAAGGAGGAATTGTCGCGCGGGGTGGAGTTCGAGTTCCTGCGCCGGCAGCTCGAGGCGGCGCGCGGCCGGGCGGCGGAGCTGAAGGTCGGCACCAACGCCGGCGTGCTCCTGCGCAGCCTGCCGAACTACTTCCGCAAGTACCAGGCCGGCATCCCGGAGACGCCGCCGCCGCGCATCTGCCTGCTGCCCTGGTTCAGCCTGTACATCGCCGTCAACGGCGACGTGCGCCCGTGCTGCTCCTTCGCCGAGGGGAACGTCTGCAATCTCGGCAACCTCTTCGAAGAGAGCTTCGCGGAAATCTGGAACAGCGAGAAGTACCAGGCCCTGCGGCGGCAGGCGCTCGACCGCAAGCTCGCCTACTTCATCTGCCGCAACTGCGTCCCGAACCGCCTGCGCGATTTCCTCAGCCTGTCCGCCGTGCTGCCCGGCTTCATGCGGCCTTGTCCTAGTATTCCGGAGTAACCCGCTTGAACCACCAAGACACCAAGGCACCAAGAGAGGCCATACCGGAAGAGACGGATCGGGTTGCGAGCGAGGTCGTTGACGCGGCCTACAAGGTCCATTCAACGCTCGGTCCGGGCTTGCTCGAAAGCGTCTACGAAGTATGTATGGTGCATGACTTGACCCGGCGCGGGCTTCGCGTGGAGCGGCAGGTCGCGATGCCGATCCTGTTCGAGAACATCCGCCTGGACGCGGGTCTTCGCCTTGACATGGTCGTGAATAGATCCGTTGTGGTCGAAAACAAGGCGACAGAGAAGTTGCTGCCTCTGCATGAGGCGCAACTCTTGACTTACTTAAAGCTCTCCGGTCTCCGCCTTGGGCTGCTGATCAATTTCAACGTTCCACTGATCAAAGACGGCATTAGGAGAATAGCTCTTTAGCCTCCTCCTTTCTTGGTGTCATGGTGACTTGGTGGTAAAGGAAACTCGACGGAAGACGAGCACAGGTTGGCTTGTGACGGCGCTGGCCGCCGCCGCGGCGCTGCGGTTTGCGGCGCTGGGGCAGAAGCCGCTTTGGTGCGATGAGCTGGCCTCGCTGCAACGGCTGGGCCTTCCCTTCTCCGCGCACGTCCAGGCGATGAAGGGCAACCATCCGCTCTTCGAGTTGCTCCTGCGGCTGTGGATGCCGCCGGACGGGTCGGACGCGTGGATGCGGATTCCCTCCGCCGCCCTCGGCGTGGCGGCGGTCTGGATGACCTGGCTGCTTGTGCGGGGACTCGGCCGCCGCTACGGACTCGCCGCGGCGTGGCTCATGGCGCTCTCGCCGCTGCACGTGATGTACAGCCGCATCGCGCGGCCGTACTCGCTCGCCTGCACGCTCGCGCTGGCAAGCACGCTAGCCCTGGTCTGGGCGATCCGGCGGCGGAGCGTTCTATCCTTCGCCGCGTACGCGGTCGCAACGGCGCTGCTGGTGTATGCCAACCTCTTCGCCGCTGTTTTGTGGATGGCCCAGGGGATCTTCCTCCTCTGGTTCCACCGGCGGCGATTGCGGCGGCTCGCGCCGTGGGTCGCCGCAAACCTCGCCGTCGCCGCGCTGATCGCGCCATGGATGGGGTACAGCGCGCGCGGCGCGCTGACGTGGAGCGCTCAGACGCAATACACGGCGCAGCAACTCGGCGGCTGGGCCAAGGCCGGTTACCTGCCGCTGACGCTCTGCCTCGGCGAGACGGTGAACCCGCTGAATTTCCCGGTCGTGCTCCCGGCGCTGATCGGGTTCGGCATGGCGGCGGCGGGCGGCATCGTGTCGGTCTTCGCCCGTCGCAGAAGCCTCGGCGTGCTGCTCTTCGTCGAGGTCGCGGCGGTCTTCGCGGCGTCGCTCGCCTTCCCCGCGATCGGGGCGAAGCACCTGACCATCCTGCTGCCGGCCTGGTGCGGGCTGATCGCCATCGGCCTGCTCAGCCTGCGCGCAAAATGGCTCGGCCGGCTCTGCGGCATCCTCATTCTGGCGACGACGATGACGTCGCAGTTCAACTATTTCACGAACCGGCAATTCGCCGACGCGGATATGGTCACGCCCTGGCGCGACATCGCCGCCACGGTGGAGCGGTCGGAAGTGACCGGCGAAGCCCTGATCATCGGCTATCATCCCGACCGCGGCGTTTACGACATTTTCCGGCGGTACTACCGCGGCAAGCTGAATCCCGCCTATCTGGACTTCTCCGACTGGCGTCGAGAACTGACGCGCAACGCCGAACAAACCGCAAGCTTCTGGATTCTCCTTCACGACAGCGACCCCTGGGAGGAGATCGAGGCATGGATGAACGTCCAGCATTACGGTTTTGTCTTGACGACCTTCCAGATGCGCGAGCACACGCTGACGCGGCTGCACGCGGGCTTCATCTTCCACGCGCCGCAAGGAAAGTTTGAGTCGCCGCTCTACCGGCTCTACCGCGTGGCGGCGGCTCCTTCCCTTGATTCCCCGCGCCCAGCGCATTAACCTAGCACGATGGGCGGAGAGAAGGCCCGGTTTGGCGGAGAGCAGTGCGATGAACCAGGAAACGCACGGACCGCATGAAGCGATGCTCTACCGGAAGGAGGCGGAGGACTTCTGCGACTGTTTTCTCTGTTCGCATCGCTGCCACATCAAGCCGGGCGGGCGCGGCATCTGCCGGGTGCGCGAGAACCGCGCGGGGACGCTCTACACGCTCGTCTACGGCAAGCTGATCGCCGCGCACGTGGACCCGATCGAGAAGAAACCGCTCTATCACTTCCTGCCCGGCACGAGCAGTTTCTCCATCGCGACGGTCGGATGCAACTTCCAGTGCGATTTCTGCCAGAACTGGCAGATCTCGCAGGCCGCGCGCGAAAGCGAGATTGCGGGCGAATTCACCACGCCGGAGGCCGTCGTCGTGGCTGCGAAGTCGCGGCGCTGCCCGAGCATCTCGTACACCTACACCGAGCCGACGATCTATTTCGAGTACGCCGCCGATTGCGCGCGGCTCGCGAAGGCCGAAGGCGTCCGCAACGTCTTCGTGACGAACGGCTACGAGACGCCCGAGACGATCGAGAAGATGGCCGGGTTGATTGACGCGGCCAACGTGGACCTCAAGGCGTTCAACGACCGGTTCTATCGCGAGCGCTGCAAGGCGCGCCTCGAACCGGTCTGCCAGGCGATCCGGCTGATGCACGAGGCCGGCATCCACGTCGAGGTCACCACGCTGCTCATCCCGGAGTTCAACGATGATGAGGCCGAACTGCAGAAGCTGGCGGAGTTCCTGGCGGGCGTGAGCGTGGACATGCCGTGGCATGTGTCGCGGTATCATCCCGATTACCAGTTCGATCGCGCGCCCGTCACGCCCGAAGAGACGATCCTGCACGCGCTCGCCATGGGACGCAAGGCCGGTCTCAGGTATCTTTACGCCGGCAACATCGCCGGCGGCGACTTCGAGAACACGCGCTGCCCGCACTGCAAATCGGTGGTCATCCGGCGGTCCGGCTTTTCCGCGCAGCCGGTCGGACTGAGCGGATCGAACTGCAAACAATGCGGCGAAATTCTGCCCATCATCACATGAACAACGGCAACGGAGTTCTGACCACAGATGAACACGGATGAACACGGATACGGATTGCTTTTGCAGGCAGGGCCTATTCTTTCTGTTTCTTGTTGTTCTTCGTATCTGTGTACATCTGTGTTCATCTGTGGTTTATATCCTTCCGTGGTTCAGACCTCTTAGTTCTGGAGTGATCCATGCTCTCGGTGGTCCTGAAGAACCTCAGCAAGAAGTACGGCGACGTCGCCGCGGTCCGGAACGTGTCGCTGGAGATCGCGAAGGGCGAGTTCTTTTTTCTGCTCGGGCCTTCCGGCTGCGGCAAGACGACGCTGCTGCGCATGATCGCGGGGTTCGTGGAGCCGGACGCGGGTGAAATCCGGTTCGGCGACCGGCTCATGAACGCCGTCCCCGCGCATCGCCGCAACACCGGCATGGTCTTCCAGAACTACGCGCTCTGGCCGCACATGAGCGTGCGGCAGAACGTCGCCTACGGACTCGAGCTGCGGCGCGTCCCGCGCGCGGAACTTCAGCGGCGCGTCGGCCGCGTGATCGAGCTCGTGCGGCTCGAAGGTCTCGAGGAGCGCCGTCCGAATCAGCTCTCCGGCGGGCAGCAGCAGCGCGTGGCGCTCGCGCGGGCGCTGGTGATCGAGCCGGACGTGCTGCTGCTCG